>ENA-OPBG01001195-OPBG01001195.1-human-gut-metagenome-genome-assembly--contig:-NODE-1195-length-18750-cov-2.822466_pt1 | contig 18750 bp, 18 predicted proteins | sample MGYA00241065_ERZ501446 | MGnify/ENA primary metagenome ERZ501446 (study PRJEB25962, sample SAMEA2042632) | human gut metagenome | biome: human gut; feature: human-associated habitat; material: faeces...
CTATACTATTTCTCTGTTAATACTTTTTGCATCTTATCACTTATATTTGCCACTATCGCTTCATCCGGCCACATCACATACAAGAGCTGCGATCCAGATGAATAACAAGCCTGTGTATCTCCCCTACCAGATGCCGCCTGCGACTCAATATTCCAGCTTGCCCTGTCATTAAGCTGCATATTGATGAATTTTGCCATCTCATCCGATGTCATATTGGTCTCTACACAATCGCTGACCGTTGCCAGGATCTCGTTAGCACTCTTAATAATTGCCGGAGACGTGGCTTTTTGAATAATCGCAGTCAATACCGCTTCCTGATCCTTACCACGCTGGTTATCTCCCTCTGCAAAACTATATCTCTCTCTTGAGAAAGTAAGTGCCTGCGCACCATTCATATGATTTACGCCTTTATGGAAGCTATATCCATTCTTTTCGAACTCTACTTCCGAATTTACATCCACACCGCCAAGTGCATCCACTATCGTCTCAAGCGAAGTAAAATTAACTCTTGCATAATAACTGATGTCGATTCCATACAGATTTTCCAGTGTTGCCATAGATGCATCCACTCCATAGATACCTGCGTGTGTCAGCTTATCCCTCGCATCGCCCGATACACCTGGGATCGTAACATAATAATCTCTCGGTGTCGTTGTGAGCAGGATCTGCTTCGTATTCGGATTCACCGTCATAATAATATTTACATCACTTCGGCTGTTGGTTGTAATAGGACCAGATACATCGATACCACTGATAAATACATTGAACGGTTCCTGCACATCTGCTTTTTTCTCTTCCTTTAATTTTGTCTTTATTCCATACTGATACAAAACACGAACCTGATCCGAGAACCCCTCAACCGATTCATCAATCATACTCATATACCCCTCATTGAACACCGCTGCATCCACATTTCCATTCAGAAGTGCATTTGCCTCATCTGTCAACGATTCGTATTCTTCGGTCTTCACGTCTTTGCCGACTTTCTTCTCGATGTCCTTGATCATCTTATCGGTATTCTTCTGATCTACTGCCGTCTGATAACCGAACCGGTAATCCTCGGCATCTTCGATGTCCTTCGCAGAATCACCTTTCTTCACGACCACGACCATGTTATCCGTCTTGTAGGTGGCTCCGCCGACTTTCTCAAGTACATCATCGGTCTTCATCATTCCCATACTGATCGCTGCCAGTATGATGGTCATCAGGAGACTGATGATCATACCCGTATAGCGCAGCACCTTATTCTTCGGATACTGCAGGATATGTGTTGCACCAAAGAGTACTGCCAGTGCCCCGATCAGGAAGATCAGGTACTTCTTCGGCAGCATCCCGCTGCCTGCCACAGTCACGATACAGATCACCGATACCAGAAGCTGGATCAGTGTGATCAGTTTTCCTATCAGGTTCTTTCTTTCCATTTCCAGAAGTCTCTGTCTCATATCATTCATCCTTCGTCTGTTACTGTACAGTCAGTGTAAATGTGATCGGATCTGAGGTATTACCGTCACTGTCCTGTACGTAATACTGTAATGTATAGGTTCCTGCCTGGTTCACATTGTAATTCCCGTCGATGTGAAGCCCGCGGAACAAGGTGTCTCTGTCGTCTTTGTCATCCACTGCGTCTGTCACTTCATTCAGTGCATTGAATGATGTTCCTCTGGCTATCGTCTTCGCTTCTCCGGCAAGCTTCATTGCCGGACGTGTACCGTTTGGCTGCAAGGTTCCACTCTGCTGGTCTGCGCTCTGCTGGTCTGCTGCCGCTGCATCTTGTGCGGTCTCTTCTGCCTTCTTTTCTTCAGCGGTCTTCTTTGCCTTTGCTTTTTTGGATTTCTTCTTCGTCTTCTTTTCCGACTTTTCATCCGTCTTCTGCGTTGTATCTTCCGAAGCCGTATCCTGTACGGTCTCTTCTGCCGCATCACTGTCTTCTGCTGTCTGATAGGTCACTTCCCGGCTTGCTGTTCCTACATTTTTCGCCTTGTCTGTGACACCGTAATAGACAACAGCCTTCTTCTTACTGACCGGCACAACTTTTTCTACGAACACCTCACTGGTCAGGTCTCCGTCTTTATCGTCCTGTGCCGTCACGCCTTCCAGAAGCTTTCCGTAGTCTTCACCTTCTGTATAGGCAATCTTTTTACTCTGGTCTACTTTTATCTCCGGTGCAGTGCGGTCCTGATTCTTATAGGTCATATATCCTGCACCTGCCAGTGCTATACATCCAGCCGTCAACAGGCCGGTAACCACGCGCTGGTTCATACGCTCACCCTCTATTTCTTTCCGTTTTCTCCGTAATTGCCATAGTAATTACCGTAGTATTTACCATAATACTTGTTCTGTTTCATATCTACTTTATTCAATACCACGCCGAGGATCGGGCAGTCTGCCTTCTCCAGCTGTTCTTTTACCACTCTGGCGAACTTATAGCTAATCGTCTTCGCTGAGATGACCATCACGGATGCATCCGAGAATTTTGCTATGATCGCTGCATCGATGACGCTTCCGAGCGGCGGCGCATCGATAATCACATAATCATACGCCTGTCTTGCACCGTCGAGGAATGCTTCGAACCTTCTGCTGCCGAGCAGTTCTGCCGGGTTCGGCGGAACCGGTCCTGCGAATGTCACGAAGAGGTTCGGTTCCTGTGTTCTTAAGATCACTTCTTTTACATCAGCCTGTCCGGAGAGGAAGTGTGTCAGTCCTTTCACTTCTCCTGTGACTCTGTGTCGTCCTACCAGGACGGATTTTCGAAGGTCTGCATCTACGAACAGGACTCTCTTGCCGCCTTCTGCGAGGGACGCTGCAAGTCCCATCGTCACGGTACTCTTTCCTTCGTTCGGTGTACAGCTTGTGAATACGATTACTTTCTTATCTGATCCGGAGAATTCGATATTGGTACGAAGTGTCTTGTATGCTTCGTTGCTCCGGTAATCTTTCGTTAGATTCTTTAATACTATCTCTGCCATGTCCTTCTCCTATCTTCTGCTTTTTACAGCATTTCTTGATTCTCTCTGCTGCTTTGCCCTCTTCGGCGCATTGCTTCCTTCCTGGATCGGGATGGAAGTCAGTACATTCAGTCCGAGGTATTTTTCTACGTCATCCGGAGTCTTGACCGTATCATCTAAGATAGAGATCAGTACAATTAATCCCATAGAGATGACAAGTCCGAGCAGTGCACCGAGCATCATGTTCTTCTTGACATTCGGGGAAGACGGGCTGGTCGGAAGGTTACCTTCTTCTACGGTGTTGACAGAATCCGCACTCATGATCTCTGTGATCTGTACGCTGACTGCTTTTCTGAGTGTGTCTGCGATCTGTTTTGCTTCTTTCGGATCATCGTCCGTCACGCTGATGCTCATGATACGTGTGTCGGTCGGTGTCTCTGTGGTGATCATGCCTGCCAGTTCTTCCGGCTCTACATCAAGCTTCAGCTTGGAGATGGTCTTCTCCAGTACCGGGCGGCTCTTTACCAGTTCCATGTAGTCCTTTGCCAGCATGCTTCCTGTCTGTAAGTCTGCATAGGTTGCGCTTGCTGAGGTGTCGTCATTCTTCGTCATAACGAAGAGCTTCGTTACTGACGTGTACTTCGGTGTCACGAACATCTTCGTTCCGACGAACGCTACCAGTGCCATGAATATTGCAGACAGAATTATTATCGTCTTCTTTGCCCATAAGGTACTGAATAATTCCATCAGATCAATGGTAACTTCGTCATCCTGAATCTCCTGATTCATCATTCCATAATTTTCTCGGCTCATCTTAATCTCTCTTCTTCAGCATGCTCTTGGCGTTGCTGTAGAATATCCTCCTTGTATAATCTTCTCCGTATCGTTTCTCTACGTGAGCGGCCGCCTTCTTCATCTTCGGCGGTCTGTGCTTTGTATCGTGTGCATCGGTTCCGACGCAGAATACCAGGTCGCGGTTCATCAGCTCTTCGATGAATTTTCTGATCTTACGTCCGGATCCCCCGGTGATGCTGTCTGCATTTACCTGCAGGTTCACACCCATATCGTACAGTTCTTCCGCAAGTTCTACATCTTCGGCGATGCAGTGATAGCGCTCGACGTGCGCCAGTATGACTTCGTATCCCGCAAACTGCAGCTGCTGGATTCCCTGTCTGATGTAGCTGTATGTCTGTAAGGGCGGAAATTCTACCAGTACATACTCTCTGCGGTTCATCGAAAGGATCTTTCCTTCTTTTAATTTGTCTGCAACATCCTGTCCGAAATAGACTTCCGTTCCAAGGTATACCCGGAAGCGTTCGTCGATCTCGTGTGCTGCTTCGCGCACAAGCTTTGCCTTTTCGCGGAGCTTCTCTGCCGGCGCCTTTCCGCGGTGCGGATGGTGGTGAGGGGTTGCTATGATACACCGGATTCCTTCTGCGTATGCGATCTCAAGCATCTTCTTCGTCTCGGCAAGGTCTTTTGCCCCGTCATCGACTCCCGGCAGAATGTGGCAATGCATATCTATGTAACATTCTTTCATCTGGTGGTTACTCCTTTATTCTCTGCTTTTTTATTGGTTTCTTATAAGTTGGAATAAATTCATTATATCCTTTTCTTCTCTGCGCAATTTTTTGCGCACCAAAATACCCCCCCCCCGGTATTCTTATCATTTCATACCAATGGAAGGAAGGGTATCTCTCAAGCTCTTCGTATATTTATACATTTTATAAGTGTTATGTAATATCTCTATATTTGGCTTTCTGTCTTTAAAACACAAATAACTGGGATTATTATATATCATTTTTTGCCCACATCCCTCATCCATTCATAAACATATATGATTTTATCATATCTTTAAGCAGGCTTCAACTATGTATCAACAATTTATACAATTTTACCCATTTTTTGTCTTTTTTTCGACATGTTTTATACGTCCATCTCTTCTTCGTAGTACTTGATCAGTGCCTGGGTGCCGAGATCTCCGCAGCCTTCTGCCTGAAGGAGTTCGTAGTTGGCAAGCACCTGGCTTAATACGTCCAGATTGAGATTGCTCATGTTCGCTTCGGTAAGGGCGAGCTTCATGTCTTTGACGAAGTGCTTCAGGAAGAATCCCGGTGCGTAATCTCCTGCCAGGATCTTCGGTCCGAAGGTATCTAACTGTTTGCTTCCTGCCGCTCCGGTCGATACGGAATCGAGGACTGTCTGAAGGTCAAGGCCTTTGGCCTTCGCGTAGGTGAGTGCCTCGCAGACTCCGGATAAGGTGCCGGCGATCATGATCTGGTTCGCAAGCTTGGCGTGCTGGCCGCAACCGGATCCTCCCTGGTAGTTGATGTTGGTTCCCATCGCCTCGAATAACGGCATGCAGGCTTCGTAGTCTTCTCTGGAACCGCCGACCAGGATGGAGAGTGTACCGTTCTTTGCTCCGGTGTCACCGCCGGTGACCGGTGCGTCCAGTACGTGGAAGCCTCTTTTGCTTCCTTCTTCTGCGATCTTCTGGTCCAGCATCGGGCTTGTGGTCGTCATGTCGATCAGGTATGCGCCTTCTTTTGCGCTGTCTAAGATGTTGCCTGCATCGAAGTAGACTTCTTCTACGTCAGTCGGGAAGCCTACGATGGTGATGACTGCTTCTGCGTCTTTTACGCAGTCTGCGATGGTGTCGTGGAAGGTGGCTCCTTCGCTGATCACGTCTTCGACTTTGGATCTGGTTCTGGCGTAGATGTGTAATTCGAATCCTGCTTTCATGAGATTGCGGACCATGGATCTGCCCATGATGCCTACGCCGATGAATGCTATTTTGTTCATTGATTTTTCCTCCGCGGTCTAATTACTCTTCTACTTTCTCCACTACTTCGCCCTGTCTCTTGTAGATGCTGTGTGCCGGTACGAATCCTCTGACGCTTGACAGTGGGTAGATGTTGCTGTGGCTTCCGATCACGGTTCCCGGATTCAGTACGCTGCCGCAGCCGACTTCTACTTCGTCTCCGAGCATGGCTCCGAATTTCTTAAGACCTGTCTCGATCCTTTCGTCTCCGGCTTTTACTACGACGAGTTTTTTGTCGGATTTGACATTGGATGTGATGGATCCGGCTCCCATATGGGATTTGTAGCCGAGGATGGAATCGCCCACGTAATTATAGTGCGGCACCTGTACTTTGTTGAACAGGATGACGTTCTTAAGTTCTGTCGAGTTACCTACGACTGCGCCTTCGCCGACGATCGCATTTCCGCGGATGAATGCGCACTGGCGGACTTCTGCGTTCTTTCCGATGATCGCCGGTCCGTGGATGTAGGCTGTCTGGAATACGGTTGCGGATTTGGCGATCCATACGTCTTCGCCGACCTGATCGTATTCATCTGCCGGAAGGGTCTTTCCGAGTTCTTTGATGAAGCCGCTGATCTTTGGAAGGATTTCCCATGGGTAGGTGGCTCCTTCGAAGATGTCTTTTGCAATGGTTTCATCCATGTGGTTGTAAAGGTTTTTGATGGTTAATTGTTCTGACATGTTGGTTCTCCTTTTTTATTTTTTAGTTTTTCCGGTCTTTCTCACCGGCTTCTTATAAAACTGCGCTGCCTTATCATAGCACGCCCGCATCTGATACTGATTGTTCAGACCTTTGACCGCAAGTGTGCGTCTTGATACAAAATCATCCAGCTTTTTCATATATTCATCTGATGTGATATCTCCGTCTGCCACATACGTCAGACCTTTTTCCCAGCTTGCCGTAAGTTCCGGGTTCAGGAGCGGCCGGATGGAATGGTCTACGACATCGTAGATCATTTCCCCTAACATCGTCGGCGTGACGATCTGGGTCTTTTTATTGAGGGCCAGATATTTATTATTGAATAATTTCTTCAGTATCTCGCCTCTGGTGGCACTGGTACCGATTCCGCTTCCTTTGATCTGGGCGCGGAGTTCTTCATCTTCGATCAGCTGTCCTGCATTTTCCATGGCAAGGATCAGTGAACCAGAGTTGTAGCGCTTCGGCGGCGAGGTCTTGCCTTCTTTGATGTCCAGGGACTGTACCGGAAGGGTCATGCCTTTCTTGAGGCTCTGGATCCTGGCAAAGAAGTCTGCGTCGGTGTCTTTGTCCTCGGTACTGTCTGCATTGTCGTTATTGTCGTTCTTCCTGCCCGGCACGCCTGTAACTTTCAGATAGCCTTCTTCTGCCAGTACTTTGAAGCTTGAGAAGAAGGATTCTTCTTTGATCTTCGTCACGATCGATACTTTCTGATAGACAGCCGGTGGGTAGAAGATGCTTAAGAATCGTCTTACGATCACATCATACACCCTCCGTGACAGATTCGGAAGTCCTTTTAGTACTCCCATGCCCTGTCCTGTCGGGATGATCGCATAGTGGTCTGTGATCTGTTTGTCGTTGACGTATCTCGTCTTCTCCAGTCCTTTGTGGCTGCCGAATTTCACGATATCCTGAAGATATGGCTTTGCCGGTTCGTACTGCATCAGGCCGTTCAAGTTCTTGTGGATCTCTTTTGCCACTGCCGTTGACAGCACACGGGCATCCGTTCTTGGGTAGGTGACGAGCTTTTTTTCATATAGTTCCTGGATGATCCGGAGGGTCTCATCCGGGCTGATCTTGAACCGCTTGGAACATTCATTCTGGATCTCGGCCAGGTTGAATAATAACGGCGGGTTCTTCTTTTCTTTCTTCTTTTCTATGGACACGATCTGGCAGGTCAGGGGCTGGCTGGCGTCTGACTCGCTGTTGCTTAGGAAGCGGATCAGTTCTTCTGCCTTTTCCTTTTCTTTGAATCCATTTTCCTTATAGAGGTCGAAGGATTCGAACCATTTTGATCCTTTGACTGCCCGCCATTCGCCTTCGAATGTTGCCCCTTTCTCTCCGATGGTGCTTAGGACTCTGTAGAACGGGGTCTCTACGAATTCCCTGATCTCCCGTTCTCTGCGCACAACCATGCCGAGGACGCAGGTCATAACGCGTCCTACGGATACGACGGAATATTTCGTATTCAGATAATTGGAGATGCTGTTACCGTATTTCAATGTCAGAAGGCGGGAGAAGTTGATTCCCATCAGGTAGTCTTCTTTGGCTCTTAGGTAAGCCGATGCTGCCAGGTTGTCGTATTCTTTTAAGTCTTTTGCTTCTTTGATCCCGCGCAGAATCTCTTCTTCCGTCTGGGAGTCGATCCATACGCGGCGGCGGTTCTTGCCTTTTACGCCTGCCTGCTGCTCGACCAGACGGTAGATGTATTCTCCTTCCCGTCCCGAGTCAGTACAGACGTAGATTGTGTCTACGTCTGTGCGGTTCAGCAGTCCCGATACGATTCGGAACTGTTTTGACACTGCCGGAATGACTTCGTATTTGAATTCCTGCGGGATAAAAGGCAGAGTCTCAAGACTCCACCTTTTTAATGCTGGATCGTATTCTTCCGGATAACTCATCGTGACCAGATGTCCGACGCACCAGGTTACGATTGCTTCTACTGATTCGAGATATCCGTCTTTTCTCTGTGTATTGATATGCAATGCCTTGGCGAACTCCTGCGCTACGCTGGGTTTTTCGGCAATGTATAGTGATTTTCCCATGTAATTGTGTTACTCCTTGGTGAGCCGATGGGGACGGGAATTACTGGCTTTTTTCCTGTCCCTGATGGCTTTTATTTTTTTCTGTGCCGGAGGGACAGGAAAAAAGCCAGTAATCCCCGCCCCCGTTGGTCTTCTTCTCGGCCGCCATGCTGTGCTTCTTCCATGAAAACTGCCTGGGAGTCCACAGCTTTTATGCCGCCGGTCCGTTTCATATATGTGCCGTCTTTCTGCATGATCCTTGCTTTCACGTTATCGCTTAACATGATCTTCAGGTCATGGTTAATCTGGCGTCTGATCTGCCCGTCTAATACCGGGCAAGCTACTTCTACTCTTTTTTCTGTATTTCTTGTCATCATGTCTGCGGAGCCGATATAGATCTTCTGCTCTTTACCAGTTCCGAAGCTGAAGATACGTGGATGTTCCAGATAGCGGCCAACCACACTCATCACTCTGACATTTTCCGTAAATCCAGGCACTCCCGGTAGTATACAGCAGATTCCGCGAACAATCAAGTCTACCCTTACTCCGGCGCAGGAGGCCTCGGATACTTTCTTTATGAAGTCCACATCTGTCACGGAGTTCATCTTCATAATGATGCGTCCTTCGCTTCCTTTTGCTATCTCTTCGTCCATCATCTGTAAGATACGGCTCTTTAAGCTGACCGGTGATACGATCAGGTATTGATAGCTGCCCTGCAGATTGCCGATGGACATATTCTTGAAAAATTCTGCGGCGTCTTGTCCGATTCGTGGATCAGCAGTCATCAGGGACAGATCGGTATACATTGCAGCTGTCTTCTCGTTATAATTGCCGGTTCCGACCTGTGTGATATACTGGATGTCATTGCGGTTCCTGTATGTGATCAGACAGATCTTGGAATGCACTTTGTAACCGTCGAATCCGTAGATCACACGGCATCCGGCTTCTTCCAGACGTTCCGACCAGTCGATGTTGTTCTGCTCGTCAAATCTTGCACGCAGCTCGATCAGCACGGTAACTTCTTTTCCATTTTCCGCAGCTGCGCACAGGTATTCCACTAGTCTTGCCTTCTTCGCCAGGCGGTAGATGGTGATCTTGATCGTCATAACGTTCGGATCTGCCGCGGCATCTTTGATCAGCTTCAGGAATGGATCCATGCTTTCGTATGGGTAGAACAACAGGATATCATTCTTTTTCACCTGTTTTAACATGTTTCCGTCCTGTACATGTGCTGATTTTTGCGGGGAGAATGGTTCGTAGACCAGTGCTTTCTTCATGGACTCCGGAAGATTTCCTGCGATGGAGAACATATAATCCAGTTTCATCGGCATCTTCGTGCGGAAGATCTGCTCCGGTGTGATCTTGAATTTCTTACAGAAGTATTCCTGCATTTCCGGTGTCAGTTTCTCCGCTGTTTCTAATCTTACTACCGCCATCCTGCGGCGTTTGTGCAGGGTACTCTGCATGAGTTTCCGGAAATCATCGGTAACCTCCAGTGCCTCATCGTCCGGAGATACGTCTGCATTTCTTGTCACGCAGATGTAGTTCGGGTCGGATACTTCGTACTGGTCAAATACCAGATTCAGGTATTCCATGATGACTTTCTCCATGCGGATATAACGGATGTCATGTCCCGGAAGCATCAGGATATCGGATACATAGGTCGGAACCGGTACGATTCCGAGAATCTGTTCTTTTTCTTTGTCGTCTTTATTCTTCCTGCTATTGATATGCTTCAGATTGGCTGTTACGTAGATATCTTTATTCATAAGATGCGGGAACGGGTGGCTGCTGTCTACGATCTGCGGTGACAGTACCGGCAGGATCTGCTCTTTGAAACATTTCTTAACATATTTCTTCTCGTCTGCCTCCAGTTCTTTAAAGTCCAGTCCGCAGACTCCGTATGGGGACAGTTCTTTCTTGATCCCGGCGTAGGTCTTGTCACGTTCTTTATATAACGGGGCAACTGCTGCGTAGATCGCATCCAGCTGCTCCTGCGGCGTCATTCCCGACCGGCTGTCTCTGTGTCTGTCGTCTGTCTGCACCATGTCATAGAGACTTCCGACACGGATCATGAAGAATTCATCTAAGTTACTGGTGAAGATGGCCACGAATTTCATACGTTCTAATAGCGGCACGCTCTTATCTCTTGCTTCTTCCAATACACGCTGATCGAATCTCAGCCAGGAAAGTTCTCGGTTCTGTGTGTAGTTCAATAATTCTCGGTCCATAGGGGCTTCCTCCGTTTCTTGCCATGGGCCATGGGGACGGTGTTTTTGGTTTTTTTAGTGTCCCCACCGGCACTTTGTAATCAGCGAGTTTATTGTATACTTTATTATAGCAAAACCATCTTTTATTCTCAACACTGAGATGTATCGTGTTCAGCTCGTGTTCAGACTTGTGACAAAACTGGTGTTCAGATTTGCGATCTGATTTGTGATCGGATTTTGTATCGGCAGGCGGGATCGGCTTCTTTGCTGGAGATATAACGTATAAAAAGGCGGGAACTGCGCCTTTTTACATGTTGCAGTTCTAATGCGTGTTCTACCTTTGTACTCATATACGCCCTATCTTCTTTTTACGTTTTATATTTTTTCAATATCACAATTTTCCCCTGCCACCGGATTACCCGAGGGGCATATTCTGATAATACCACACAGAAAGGCGGTAGGGAAGATGCATCCACTTTAACGTCCTTTCTTTGTCACTCCACTTGCAAAAAAATAATGTGCAGGATACTCTCTCAAATATCTTGCACATTTATTATATAAGCTAAAATTTTATTGAAACTTCCCGTTTTGACCTTTACGGGAATTTTCTTTGACAAATTTAACGAGGTTTTAGAAAGCGCTGTTGTATGAATTCCTTGTCGCAAGAGTTTCACTGCATTTAAATCTTTAAATACATTCTCAACGCACCAAGAAGCAGCAAATGTCCCGGATAAAAGCAATAATTTAAAAACTTATTCTGTTTCCCCCGCTCTCCATTATATGTAAGATTCAAGCCAAATCCCAACAAAGCCCACGGCTCCTTATACATTGACAGAAAGCCAAATAAAACGGTATATATCCGTTTTTCACGAAAAACATAAAAGAAATATCCAGCCAAAATTGCATGATACTCATAATCCAGTCCCAAAGCACTGGCTCCATAACACGCCACAAGCAAAACCAAGAATGTAAGCAGATAAAACACTATCCTAGGCATTTTTTTTTGCTTTCAGGAAATCTATGATCCAAATCGTAACCATAGTAAACGCTAAAGTAAACATGATATTATTCCAATGTGGAGAATAATATGTACCTGAAGTGAACATATCAAAGGGTATTTCTGAAATGATACCAAACACCACCAGATACCCCAGATATTTCCATCTGTTTTTCGTTTTAAAATATCCTTCTACGAGAAGAAACATGAAAATCGGAAAAGCGATTCTTCCTATGATATCAAACAAATCACTGATAACCAATGATGTCCTTCCGTTTATATTCGGATAAAGAATTGCTTTATTTACATGATCTATAAACATTGATGCAAACGCTATATATTTCAACTTTGCCCCTGACATCACCTGTATCTTTTTCAACAGCTTTTTCTTTTCCATACACCATCTTCTTTTGCTCTAATCCCAAATAGATTCCGCTTCCCATGACCAGATTTTCCCATCTTGTGCATCAATTTCAAATTCATACTCTATCTGCTCATAAAATATTGTCCCCTCATATAACGACTTACCATCCTCATAGTCCAAACCGATATGTATATCTTTTTCCGTAGCACCCGGAACTTTATCCAATGCAATTTTTTTTGCTTCTTCTATGGAGACGGATGCATCGGAAGTTGCCTGGCTTCCGAAATCATTTTCGATTTCCATATCTTTCTCTGTGATTTCTCCTGTCACTGCATCTATCTCATAATCATACTCCTGATTCGTTACATAAAACTCAACGTCATATACCTGTCTTCCATCATCTACAGTAAATTTTATCCGTATATTCGTTACAGCCTCTGCTTCTACCTGAGCATCTGTCAATGCAATGCTTCTTGCGATATTATAGAAGTATTTCTCAACGGATCTTGTTTTTCTGTCTGATTTTGAATCTCTGCCGAAACATTTCCCGATTTATCGTTTCCACATCCCGCAACTCCCAAGGCAACCGAAAATGCTATCATTACAAATAATCTCTTTCTGTTCATATCACTACGATCTCCTTCTGTTTCTTATAATATGCTCTTGTCAAATAGCTATGATTCCTGTCAGATATCATAGCTGTCCCATTCCATCCTTTTTCGCTATTGTTTTATTTCTTTCTTCTGATCATGATCCACGCGAGAATACCGGCGCATACGATCAGCACCGTAATCACAATCCATATCGGGGTCTGATCCCCTGCTTTTGCAGCTTTATGCTTCCGCAATCAACTTCACACTATTTCCTGTATGGACTTTCGTCACATTCCCCTCTGCAGATAGATTTACCTCTGGGTCATTCAGTTTCCATACCGGATGGATCTCCATATTTGCAGTTACATTATCTGTTTCAATATTCCAGTCCTGTCCGTCGGATGTAACCCATTTTTCTACCGGTACCAGTAAAGCAGCTATCTTATCTGATGTAATCGGGGTTCCTTTATTGACTGTTACTGTTCCGGTCTGAAAATCTTCTGTTGTATACCAGCCTTCGAATACATATCCTTTTTTGGTAACATTTGGTTTTGTTGCCTTTGTTCCGACCGGAATAATTTGAGAAGGTACTGTATCCTCTGTATTTGTGACATAATCTATTTTTTCTTTTACTTTGAAGAACTGCCATTGCTGGGTTGATGCATCTGTCTGATCACTGTATCTAAGTTCTAAGAGTTCATTCGTCCAGTTAAATGTCGCTTTGTCTTTCTCAATAGCCGGACTGCTCCCTGTTGTATATTGATAAGCCAGGGCAATGTCTTTATTTTTCCATGCATTTTCATCTACAAAATTAACTTCCATTCCATTAGCAGGTAATATAAGTTTTGCGCCCGTTCCACCCTGGTTACTTCGCCTGAATGTATCCCTTAGCAGTCAGTGCTTCGGCGCAAAGTACGGCTCCGCCTGCCGCACCGCGGACAGTGTTGTGTGACAGTCCGATGAATTTGTAATCATACATGCTGTCTTCTCTCAGACGTCCGATGGATACGCCCATTCCGTTCTCGTAGTTAACATCTGCTTTTACCTGTGGTCTGTCGTCTTCTGACAGGTACTGGATGAACTGCTTTGGAGCGCTTGGAAGTTCTGCTTCCTGTGGGAATCCCTTGAAGCTTTCCAGTTTCTCGATCAGCTGTTCTTTGGTTGGCTTCTTCTCGAAGTTGATGAATACAGCTGCTGTATGTCCATTCAGTACAGGTACTCTTAAGCACTGGCATGTGATCTTTGGTTCTTCTGCCAGTTTGATCTCGCCGTTTTCCAGTGTTCCAAGTACACGCAGAGGTTCTTTCTCACTCTTTTCTTCTTCTCCGCCGATGTACGGGATGATGTTCTCGATCATTTCCGGCCAGTCTTTGAATGTCTTACCTGCTCCGGAGATTGCCTGGTATGTTGTTACAACAACTTCCTTCGGTCCGAATTCTTTCCATGCTGCAAGTGCAGGTGTATAGCTCTGGATGGAGCAGTTTGGTTTTACTGCGATGAATCCGCGTGTTGTTCCGAGACGCTCTTTCTGAGTCTTGATCAGGTCGAAGTGCGCTGCGTTGATCTCAGGTACTACCATCGGTACATCTTTTGTCCAGCGGTGTGCGCTGTTGTTTGATACAACCGGTGTCTCTGTCTTTGCATATGCTTCTTCGATTGCTTTGATCTCGTCTTTTGTCATATCTACGGCACTGAATACAAAATCTACGGTAGAAGCTACTTCTTCTACTTCATTTACATTCTTTACGATCAGTTTCTTAACGCCTTCCGGCATTGGTGTATCCATTTTCCAGCGTCCGCCGACTGCCTCTTCATATGTCTTTCCCGCTGAACGCGGGCTTGCTGCTACTGTTACTACTTCGAACCAAGGGTGATTTTCAAGCAATGAGATAAAACGCTGTCCAACCATTCCTGTTGCTCCTAAAATACCTACTCTTAATTTCTTCTCCATCTTCTTTTCTCTCCCTTTCTTTTGTTCTTATTCAGCCATGTATTTCTTATAAGCTGCGATCGACTTCTCCATCGCATCCTTTCCCGGTGCTCCGATCGTGATACGCTTATTCACACATGTCTTAAGATCAATTGCTTCATATATGTCTTCTTCAAATACCGGTGAGATCTTCTTGTACTCTTCCAGCGGAAGTGCATCTAACGGGATCTTCTTCTCGATACAGGTCAGCACAAGTTTTCCTACGATGCCGTGTGCATCTCTGAATGGTACACCGTGATTTACCAGATAGTCTGCTGCATCTGTTGCGTTGGTGAATCCGTGTTTTGCACTTTCTTCCATGCGGTCTTTGTTGAACTGCATGGTCTTTAACATACCGGCAAATAATGTGATACATCCCTTTGCGGTATCCATGGCATCGAATGCCCATTCTTTATCTTCCTGCATGTCTTTATTGTATGCAAGAGGAATACCTTTCATCGTTGTAAGCAGTGCATTTAATGCACCATATACGCGTCCTGTCTTACCTCTTACGAGTTCTGCGATATCCGGATTCTTCTTCTGCGGCATGATACTGCTTCCGGTGCTGTATGCGTCATCGATCTCCACGAACTGGTATTCATTCGAATTCCAGATGATGACTTCCTCACAGAATCTGCTCAGGTGCATCATGATGATGCTGAGTGCAGATAACAGTTCTAATAAGTAATCTCTGTCGGATACCCCGTCCATGCTGTTGAGTGTCGGTCCGTCGAATCCAAGTAATTCGGCTGTGTACTCACGGTCCAGCGGATAGGTTGTCCCCGCAAGTGCTCCGGAACCGAGCGGACAGGTATTCATACGCTTTGCGATGTCCTGCAGTCTCTCGTGGTCTCTGCGGAACATTTCAAAATATGCTCCCATGTGGTGGGCCAATGTGATCGGCTGCGCTTTCTGAAGGTGTGTGAATCCAGGCATGTATGTCTCGACATTTTCCTCCATCACGTGAAGGATCACTTCCAGAAGTTCCTTTACCTGGGCATCGATCTCATGGATCTCGTCTCTGGTGAAAAGCTTCATATCTAATGCAACCTGGTCATTTCTGCTTCGTCCGGTGTGAAGCTTCTTTCCCGGATCGCCGATGCGGTCGATCAGTGTTGCTTCCACAAAGCTGTGGATGTCTTCATATTTATCTGATATCTCTAATTTCCCAGATTCTACATCTTCCAGGATGCCATTCAGTCCGTCTGTGATCTGTTCTTTTTCTTCTTCCGTTAAGATTCCCTGCTTTGCAAGCATTGCTACATGTGCAAGACTGCCTTTGATATCCTGCTTATAGAATCTTTTGTCAAATGTAATGGAAGCGTTGAAATTATATACTAACTGGTCTGTTTCTTTTGTGAAACGTCCTCCCCATAACTGTGCCATATGGATTTCTTCCTTTCATTTTTAAGTTTACTGTTTCCGATTTTAACACATTTCCGCGTAAAAGCAAATATTATTGCAGAAATTTACATATTTATTCACCCTGAAACGTGATTTTTTTCTTAATCAATGCAATTTTCTAATTCGATTTATGCATTTTCACTGTTCTTTTCGTGCCTGCTGTTCTTCCAGGCGCTGACGCATGGAGAATTCACAGCCACAGTAATCCTGCCGGTAAAGCCCGTACTGTGCGGATAATTCTACGGACCGCTTATATCCGTTCTTCTTTTTGAAATCCGATGTCAGATATGCCACGCCATACTCTTCTGCAAGTTTTAATCCTATCTCATTCAATTTTGCTGCATTCTTAAGCGGGCTGATGCTGAGCGTCGTCGTGAAGTACTCATATCCTCCGGCTTTTGCAATCTCTGCAGCCTCTCTTAAGCGGAGTTCATAGCATTTGAAGCAGCGCACGCCGCCTTCTTTTACTTCTTCCAGTCCTTTTGCCATCGCATAGAATTTCTCTTTCTCATAGCTGCCCGCAATGAACTGCACCGGATATTTCGTATGCATCGCCCTGATCAGTGTCTGCTGTTCGACGATGCGCTTGCTGTATTCGCTCTCCGGGTAAATGTTCGGGTTGTAATAAAGTACCGTGATCCTGAAGTAATTGCTTAAGTATTCCAGCACATAACTGCTGCATGGGGCGCAGCAGCTGTGAAGCAGAAGCGTCGGGACTTTTTCCTCTTTTTGCAGATCCGTGATTAATTTATCCAGTTCTTTTTGATAATTTATTTTTTGTAACATGTAATGACCTCTCCTGGTGTGTTAATGTCTTTCTGGCATTTCCATATCAGCATTTTACCACACACACCACATTTATTCACCTGTTTTCTGTCTGCGGCATATCTTACTTATATAGGTTATTTTTCGCTTGTAGGAGGTCTTCTATGGAACCGGTTCGGGAACAGATTTTAAATCTACAGCACATTTCTTACACGTATCATACTCTGCAAGGGGAGACCCTGGCTCTGTCTGATATCTCATTTTCATTGAAAAAAGGCGAATTTGCCGCCATTGTAGGTCCCTCCGGGTGTGGCAAATCTACACTGCTTTCGCTGATCTGCGGACTGCTGCCTTGTACAGAGGGGCAGATTAAGATCAACGGAAAGCCTTTGAAAGAGAGCACGACAAATGTCGGCTATATGTTACAGCACGATGAACTCTTTGAATGGCGCACGATTTATAATAACGTAATCCTTGGGCTGGAAGTCCAGCACGCACTGACAGCGCGTACGAAGCAACGGGCACATGAGCTTCTTGACATCTATGGACTCGGTGACTTTAAGAATGCAAGGCCTTCGGAGTTGTCCGGCGGGATGCGGCAGCGTGCTGCCCTGATCCGCACACTCGTCCTGGAGCCGGAGCTTCTTCTTCTGGATGAACCGGCGGCAGGTCTGGGGCCGGAAGAAATTGGTTTTTCTGCCCTGGACTATCAGACCAGGCTTCAGGTTGGCGATGACATCGGGCAGATCATCCGGAATGAAGGAAAATCTGCACTTTTGGTCACGCACGACCTGTCGGAAGCGATCTCACTTGCCGACCGCGTCATTGTCCTTTCTAATCGTCCGGCAACAATCAAACAAACGATTCCTCTGCTGTTCCATCTGGAGCACGATACTCCGTTGAACCGCAGAAGTGCGCCGGAATTCAAGAATTATTTTAATCTGATATGGAAGGAGTTAAATGAAGATGAACCGAATGTCAAAGACTGAGATTCCTGCTGCCTCTGGCACAAATATCACTTCCAATGCAAGTGCCATCTCTACCGTCGCCTCATCTTCTACAGCGCAAAGAACCTTTTTATCAAAGTACCGGCTGCACAAAAAGTTCGTAGCTGCTGCCCGGATTCTCCTTCTTGTTGTCTTCCTGTCTGTCTGGGAACTGACCGCCTCACATCAAATCATCGATTCTTTTATCTTTAGCAGTCCTTCTAAGATTGCCCGGTGTTTTCTCGACATGGTCGCAGACCGCAGCATCTTCCTGCACCTTGGCGTCACCTTATATGAGACGATCGTAAGTTTCCTTCTGGTTATCGTCTTCAGTATCCTGACGGCGGTGCTTCTGTGGTTCAGTAAGAAGCTTTCAGAAATCCTGGAGCCGTATCTGGTTGTTCTAAACAGTCTGCCAAAATCCGCCCTGGCCCCGCTTCTCATCGTATGGCTCGGCGCCACACGTACCACCATCATTGTTGCCGGTATGTCGGTGGCTATCTTCGGAAGCATCCTGAATCTGTATACCAGTTTTATGTCCGCGGATCCGGGAAAGATGACGCTGATCTATACACTGGGCGGGAAACGGCATCAGGTACTGACTAAAGTTGTGCTTCCAAGTTCGATTCCGGCGATCATCAGCAATATGAAGGTAAATATCGGATTGTGTCTGGTCGGGGTGATCATTGGGGAATTTCTTGCTGCGAAAGAAGGGCTGGGGTATCTGATTATTTATTCCAGTCAGGTGTTCAAAATGGATTGGCTCCTCATGAGCATCTGTCTTCTCTGCCTGTTTGCCATGTGTTTGTATGCACTCATCAATCAGCTTGAATCCTGCTACCTAAAAAGAAATAAGAGATGAGCCTCTCCGTTCATCTCTTATTTCTCCTCTATCAACTAATTGAAGTCCATAATTTCATTCCAACAATTCCCATAACAAGAAAGGGACCAAGAGCAAAACTGTCCTTTCGTCCC
>ENA-OPBG01001197-OPBG01001197.1-human-gut-metagenome-genome-assembly--contig:-NODE-1197-length-18744-cov-3.313607_pt1 | contig 18744 bp, 16 predicted proteins | sample MGYA00241065_ERZ501446 | MGnify/ENA primary metagenome ERZ501446 (study PRJEB25962, sample SAMEA2042632) | human gut metagenome | biome: human gut; feature: human-associated habitat; material: faeces...
CGCCATTTCGAGCGTGCCCTTGAGCACCGTCACCGGCGTGCGCAGATCGTGGGCGAACGCGGCGTTAAGACGCCTGCGGTCCTCGGCCGTGCGCCATAGCTCGCGCTGGGTGGCGAGCAGCGAAGACCGCATGCCCTCCATCGCCGCTCCGAGGCGCCTCAGCTCGCGCCCGCGCACAGCACCAATCTGAAAGTCGAGGTCCTGCCGTGCAATGCGGTCGGCCGCCGCCTCCAGCACGGAAAGCGGGCCCCCGATGTGGCGTCGATAAAACCGGCGGAACAGCAGCACCGCAAGGCCTCCAAAGGCAACGATGGGCACCCCCACGCCCGCCACCAGCCGCAGCGTCCAGTCAATCCAGGTGAGGTAACTCGCCTCGTCGAGCGACACGTAGTAAGCGACATTCGAGAGCACGACATCTTCGCCGAGATTCGTGTTCGCGAACTCCTCAACCGTTTGCAAGCGCTCGGCACGCTCGCGTGCGTCGTACGCGGGAAGGTCGCCCACGCTCACCGTGGCCTCAGGATCGTATGGAGTGCCATCGGTCTGAAGGTAATCGTCCTCGGTATAGTTTCCGCCCCAATCGGACACATGGTACGAGGGATCGCTGCGAAGAAGCTCCATCGTCGCGTCCACAACCTGCATGTCGCGATTCCAGCCTCCGGCCACGACACCCGCGGACGAATAGCTCTGCGCCGAGTTGGTGAACGCAACGAACACGACCTGCTCGTAGAAATCCTGCAGGTATACGGGCGTCGCTCGCAACAGCTCATCGGTCTGCGCGTCGTAGATGTACGGCCCCGCGTTCACCTCGACATGCTCCGACCGGTGCTCCTCCGACACCCGGTAGTACACCTCCATGAGCGCGTCGATAGCAATGAGCGTCACCGCGCTGGCCGCCACGAGCCACACGAGCGCATACACGAAAAACGCCCGCATGATCGAGGGATTGCGCCACCAAGCCCGCAGCCGGTCGCGCAGGCGGCGAAGACGGCCTCCGCGCTGCGAATCACCGGCGGCAGAAGCCGTTGCCTGCTCTGCATGGCACTGTTCCCGCAGTCTATCGTCTTGTTTTCCGCTCATCGCGCAGCCCACCTATAGCCAACGCCCCACACCGTCTCGATGACTTCGCCATCCACTCCAGCCTCCGCAAACTTCTTGCGGAATCGACGAACATGCTCGCGAACGATGGATGGGTCGCCCGTTGCGCCCCACCCCCATACCTGCTCGTAGATGTGCACGCGGTCATACACGCGCCCCGGGTTCTTGCTCAGCAGCGCGATGATGTCGAACTCCGTGCGCGTGAGGTCAAGCGAGATGCGAGCATCCCGGGCCGAGACCTCGACCGTACGCTCTGCATAATCGATCGTGAGGTCATGGAAGATGCGAACGCTCTGCGGCCTCGACGCGCCGCGCCGCGCCTCACGAGCCAGATGCGCACGCACGCGGCCGCCCAGCACCTCGAGCGAGAACGGCTTAAGCACGTAATCGTCGGCGCCGGCAGCGAACCCGTCGAGTTGGTCGACGTCCTCCACGCGCGCCGTAAGGAAAATGATCGGGCAGCTAAGGTGCTCGCGAATACGGCGGCAGAGCTCGAACCCGTCCATGCCGGGCATGTTCACGTCGAGCAAGGCGAGGTCGATCCCGGCGTGCTCCTCCGTCAAGCTGCGGTTGACCGCACGAAGCGCCTCCTCGGCGTTTTGCGCGCACACGGTTTCATACCCTTCCATGCGGAAGAACTCCTCAAGCATCTGCACGATCGAAAACTCATCGTCCACGATAAGCAGTCGCTGCTCTGGCCCCATTCCCATCAACCCCATGTCGGACCCAATACATCCCTGGCGCGACACCGCCCTGCCAAGGTATTCGCTATCATCATGCCAAGTAAATGTCGACAATCCATCTACCATTCCGATGTTTTTCAGGCGGAAGCACGCTCGCGGGCAGCGATGCGCGCAACTTGATAGACTATACAAAGAAGATGAACCAACGAAACCACGCCGCAGCGCCGGCGCAGGGCAAGCATATAGAAAGAAGCAGCATGGAAGCAATCACCTCGGGCATGCAGGGACCGGCCGTCGAAGACGTGCAGGCGCGCCTCACCCGCTTGGGCTACACCATCGATGCCGCAGAGCTTGAGGCTCAGGAGTTCGGCCCCGCCACCGCAAAAGCGGTTCAGGAGTTCCGCGCGAACATGCAACTCGATGCGGGAGATACCGTGGACACCGCGTGCTGGAGCGCCCTCGTCGACGCCTCGTACGCGCTCGGCGACCGCACCCTCTACCTGCGCCTCCCCAACTTCCACGGCAACGACGTCCGCCAGCTCCAGGAGCGCCTCAACGTGCTGGGCTTCTCGTGCGGCGTCCCCGACGGCGTCTACGGCGTCCACACCGAGGCGGCGGTGAAGCTCTTCCAGGAAAGCATCGGCGCGCTGGCCGACGGCATGGCGTTCCAGGACACCTTCGACGCGATCGAGCGGCTGCGCCACGTCTGGGCCGGCAAGCCCGCCGCGGGCCCGCACCCCCAGGGCGCCATGGGCTTCGCCCGCGCCGCGAGCGTGCTCAACGACGCCGGCATCGCCATCACCGCAGACGACCCCATCTCGCGCAACGTGGCCGGCCGTATCTGGAACCTCGCCCACGCCACCGTCGACGACTGCGCGCTCGACCTCGTGGACTCCCCCGAGTCGACGCCCTCCGACGCGCGCGCCCTCATCGTGCTGTCCACCGAGCCCCTGCCCGAGAACGTGGCGCCCGACATGGGCAACGTCATGCTCGACGACATAGACACGCTGCCGATGCGCCTGCGCACGGCCATCCAGAGCTCGCCCGCCCGCCCGCGCGCGGTGCGCGTGGAGCTCCCGGTCGGCGCGTCGGCCTTCACGATCAGCGACGCCCAGACCTTCGCGGTCCTTCTGCTCGACGCCATCTGCGCCGCGTTCGACCGCCTGGAGCTGTAGGGGGCCGCACCGCGGCGAGCCCCGAGGCGTGCTCGAGCAGAGCCCGGGACCAGCGGTTAGGCCTCACGTGTCAGAAGGTAGGAGAAACACGAGGTCCTTCTCGCCCGGCGAGAGGGACCTTTTGCCCGTGCATGTCTCAGGGCTTGCGGAAGGCGCAGGCGCCACAAGAGAAAAATGGCAGGGGTAGTAGGATTCGAACCCACATTGATGGCACCAAAAACCACTGTCCTAACCATTGGACGATACCCCTGTGCGCAAGCATTGTAGCAAGAAGCTGGCACCGTCCGCCCACGACAATCTGGGGTATCATGGATGCGCAAACAGGGACAAACGCGTCGCTTGGAGGCTACCCAATGCCCATGACCGCGATCATCCTCGCCGCCGGCGAGGGAACGCGTATGAAGTCCCGTCACCCCAAGGTAATGCACAAGCTTCTTGACCGCCCGCTCGTCTCCTGGGTCATCCGCGCCGCGCGCGGGGCCGGGGCCGAGCGCGTCGTGGTGGTCGTGGGGCACGGCGCCGACGAGGTGCGGGCTCATCTAGCAGGCGAGAAGGACGTCGAGTGCGTCGAGCAGACCGAGCGGCTGGGCACGGGCCACGCCGTTCGCGTGGCGCTCGAGGAGGCGTGCGTCAACGAGGGTGCGGTGCTCGTCCTGAACGGCGACGGCCCGCTCGTCGAGAGCGAGACCCTCCGCCGCCTGGCCAAGCCCGTCGCCGACGACGGAGCCGCCGAGGCCATCCTCACCTGGACGCCTGCCGACCCCTTCGGCTACGGCCGCCTCGAGTTCGACTCCGAGGGCGACGTGACGCGCATCATCGAGCAGAAGGACTGCACGCCCGAGCAGGCCGCGAGCCTCACCGCGTGCAACCCCGGCTTCTACGCCTTCGACGGCGCCAAGCTCGCGGCCCACATCGGTGAGCTCTCCACCGCCAACGTCCAGCACGAGTACTACGTCACGGACATGGTGGAGATCCTGCGCGGTCACGGCGAGCGCGTGGCCGCCGTGCGCACCGAGGACGCCGACGAGCTCCTCGGCGTGAACAGCCGCGCCCAGCTCGCCCAGCTCACGGCCATCGCGCGCGACCGCATCAACGCGCGCCTCATGGACGAGGGCGTCACCATCGTCGACCCGGCGACCACCTGGGTCGGCCCTGACGTGACCGTCGGGCGCGACACGGTCCTTCTCCCCATGACCATGCTCTGGGGGAGCACGACCATCGGCAATGAGTGCGTGGTCGGCCCCAACACCCGCCTCACCGACTGCACGGTGGGCAGCCGCGTCTCCCTCGAGGAGACCGTGGGCGTTGACGTGACGATCGACGACGACGTCACCTGCGGCCCGCGCTGCTACCTGCGCGGCGGCGCGCACGTACTGCGCGGCGCGCACGTGGGCACCCACGTCGAGATCAAGAACTCCGTGATCGGCGAGGGCTCCAAGGTCCCGCACCTCTCCTACATCGGCGACTGCACGATGGGCTCCGGCGTCAACATCGGCGGCGGTTCCATCACCTGCAACTACGACGGCGTCCACAAGAACCGCACCGTCATCGGCGACGACGTCTTCGTCGGCTCCGACACCATGATGGTCGCGCCCGTCACCATCGGCGACGGCGCGCTCGTGGGCGCAAGCTCCTGCGTCACCAAGGACGTCCCTGCCGACGCGCTCTACCTCGAGCGCGCCGAGCAGCGCATTGTAGAGGGGTACGCCGCCAGGCGACTCGAGCGACTCAAGAGAGACGAGGCCTAGATGTACGAGAACCTGAGCGAGCCCATGCCGCTGAAGAAGGAGATCAAGCTCTACACCGGCACCGGCAACCCCGAGCTGTCCCAGAAGATCGCCGACATCCTGCACCTCGAGCTCCAGGGCCTCAAGATCGAGAAGTTCGCCAACGGAGAGATCTACGCGCGCTTCGACGAGTCCGTCCGCGGCGACGACGTCTTCTTCATCCAGTCGCTCTCCGGCGCCAGCGTCAACGACCTGCTCATGGAGACCCTCGTCGTGGCCGACGCAGCCAAGCGCGCCTCCGTCTCCAAGTTCACCGCCGTGCTCCCCCACTACTGCTACGCGCGCCAGGACCGCAAGGCCGCCGCGCGCGAGCCCATCACCGCGCGCCTCGTGGCCAACCTCCTCGAGGCCGCCGGTGTCGACCAGGTGATCACCGTCGACCTCCACCAGGGCCAGATCCAGGGCTTCTTCGACATCCCGGTGACGCACCTCACCGCCCTGTACCTCATCGGCGACTACTTCAGGAAGAAGGACTTCGACTGGACCAACACCGTCGTGGTCTCCCCGGACATGGGCCGCGCCAAGGTCGCCAAGCGCCTCGCCGACTACCTGGGCTGCGAGGTCGCCATCGCCCACAAGAGCCGTCCGAAGCACAACGCGTCCGAGGTCATGGGCATCATCGGCAACATCGAGGGCAAGACCTGCATCGTCAACGACGACATGATCGACACCGCGGGCACCCTCTGCAACTCCGTCCGCAAGCTCAAGGAGATGGGCGCCGGCGACATCTACGTCTCCGCCACGCACGGCATCTTCTCCGGCGAGGCCATCCAGCGTCTCGAGGACGCCCCGCTCGTGGAGTGCGTCGTCACCGACATCATCCCCTGCGAGGCTGCCAACCTCCCCGGCTCCAAGATCAAGACCGTCTCGGTTGCCAACGAGCTCGCGGAGGCCATCAACAGCGTCTACATGCGTCGCTCCGTCTCCGAGATCTTCGGCGGCCGCGGCGCCGAGATCTGATCGGCCGAGAAACCCCTGCGCACCGTTCGGGGCCGCCTTCGGGCGGCCCCGCTGCATGTGCGGGCACGTTCGCGCTGGGCCCGCGCGACGCGCGCTTAAGAAACCGGAGTTGTGGCAATCGCGGCCACCACGGCGCTTAGGAATCCGGGGTTGTCCCCGTCACGGAGGTGCCCGTGCTTAAGGAATCAGGGTTGTCCCGCTCCAGCGGGCGAGAAAAACCACCATCCGGGCGTTCTTCTCGCACGTAGAGGGGTGGTCGCAGGGGGACAACCCGGCTTTTCTAAGCGCAAAACCTCGGCCGAGTGCCATAACCCCCAATTCGTAAGCACCAAGCCCGCGGCGGGCGGCACCGGTCCGCGGGCATCTACAATGTGGTGAGCGCAACGAAAGGAGGCGCCATGCCTGCAAAGACCCCCGCCAAGTCAGCCGCAATCCGCATCGTCTGCGGCCTCGGCAACCCCGACGCCGAGTACGCCCACACCCGCCACAACGCCGGCTTCGCCACGATAGACGCGCTCGCGGCGCGCCATGGCGTGCGCTACTGGAAGTCCGAGGCGGGCGCCCAGGTCGCCTCGATCTCCGTGGCCGGCGCCGACGGCGAGAGGCGCGAGGTGCTTCTCGCCAAGCCGATGAGCTACATGAACACGTCCGGCGGGCCGCTCTCCAAGCTGGCCCGGGCCCACCGCGTGCGACCGGAGGAGATCCTCGTGGTGCACGACGAGGTCGACCTGGCGGCCGGCGAGGTGCGCCTCAAGCTGGGTGGCGGGCTCAACGCCCACAACGGCCTGCGCTCCATCGCCGACAAGCTCGGCAGCCGCGACTTCGCCCGCGTGCAGTTTGGCATCGGCCGGCCGCCGGGGCGCATGGCCGTGGCCGACTACGTGCTGCGCGAGCTCAAGGGCGGCTTCCTCGACGAGTTCGAGCTCACCGTCGAGCGCGCCGCCGACGTCGTGGAGGACGCGCTGCGCAGCTAGCCGCGCAGCGCGCCGAACGCTTTCGCGTCCCTTCTCGCCGCCCACCGGTCTTCTCGGCCGCGCATGCCGGCGGAACCGCTGCTCTGGGGTACAATTGCGATTTGGTAGAGAGCCGCGAGGGGTTCTGGCTCAAAGCAGAGACTTGCAGGAGAGGAGTTCGGTTTAATGTACAAGATCCTCGAAAAGACGCAGTTCTCGGAGAAGGTGTTCAAGTTCCGCATAGAGGCGCCGAGGATGGCCAAGCACGCTCACGCCGGCCAGTTCCTCATGGTGCGCGCCAACGAGACGGGCGAGCGCGTCCCGTTCACGCTTGCGGGCTGGAACCCCGAGGAGGGCTGGGTCGAGTTCATCTTCATGGTGATCGGCAAGACCACTGAGATGCTGTCCACCTACGAGGCGGGCGACTCCATCCAGGACGTCACCGGCCCGCTCGGCCAGCCGACCGAGATGGCCGACGGCCCCTGCGCCGTCATCGGCGGCGGCGTCGGCCTCGCCATCGCCTACCCGGTGGCCAAGCACCTGGTGGAGACCGGCCACGAGGTCCACGCCATCATGGGCGCGCGCACCAAGGACCTGCTGCTGCTCGAGGAGCAGTTCCGTGAGCTCCTCCCGGGGGACCACATCCACATCACCACCGACGACGGCTCCTACGGCGAGAAGGGTGTCGTCACCGCCCCGCTCGAGCGCCTGCTGCAGGACAAGGCCGTCAGCCAGGTCTTCTGCGTCGGCCCCGTGCCGATGATGAAGTTCTCCGCCCTGACCGCGGAGAAGTACGGCACGCCGATCACCGCGTCGCTCAACCCCATCATGGTTGACGGCACCGGCATGTGCGGCTGCTGCCGCGTCGAGGTCGACGGCAAGACGAAGTTCGCCTGCGTCGACGGCCCCGACTTCGACGCCACCAAGGTCGACTGGAACGACCTGCGCGCGCGTCAGGCCGCGTATCTCACCGAGGAGGGCCAGTCCCTCAAGGCCTACGAGGAGGCGAACTGCGCATGCCACAGGTAAACGGTCGCTTTGTTCCCGACATGAAGTCCCCGCGCACCCCGGACAACGAGGAGCCGGCCGCCGAGCGCGCGTGCGACTTCCGCCCCGTCGACAAGGGCTTCACCAAGGAGATGGCGCTGGCCGAGGCCGAGCGCTGCATGGACTGCAAGAAGCCGTTCTGCGTCGAGGGCTGCCCCGTCAACATCAACATCCCCAAGTTCATCGAGAAGATCCGCGAGGAGAAGTTCGGAGAGGCGCTTGACGTCATCCGCGAGGACTCGATGCTGCCTGCCATCTGCGGCCGCGTGTGCCCGCAGGAGAACCAGTGCGAGGGCAAGTGCATCCGCGGCAAGAAGGGCGAGCCGGTGGCCATCGGCCAGCTGGAGCGCTTCCTCGGCGACCAGCCCGAGCTTGCCTCCAAGCCCAAGATGGCCCCCAAGAACGGCAAGAAGGTCGCCGTGGTTGGCTCCGGCCCCTCCGGCATCACCTGCGCCGGCGAGCTGGCCCGCAACGGCTTTGACGTCACCGTCTTCGAGGCGTTCTTCACCGGCGGCGGCGTGCTTGTCTACGGCATCCCCGAGTTCCGTCTGCCCAAGGCGGTCGTGAAGCGCGAGATCGACGGCCTCGAGGAGCTCGGCGTCAAGTTCGAGTACAACTCCGTCGTGGGTCGCATCACCGACGCCGACGAGCTCTTTGCCGAGGGCTTCGACGCCATCTACATCGCCACCGGCGCCGGCCTGCCCAAGTTCCTGAACGTCCCCGGCGAGAACCTGCCCAACGTGTTCTTCGCCAACGAGTACCTCACGCGCGTCAACCTCATGAAGGCCAACCGCTTCCCCGAGTACGACACGCCCACCAAGCACGGCAAGAACGTCGTGGTCTTCGGTGGCGGCAACGTGGCCATGGACGCGGTGCGCACCGCCAAGCGCCTGGGCGCCGAGCGCGCGATCATCGCCTACCGCCGCACCGAGGATGAGATGCCCGCCCGTCGCGCGGAGCTCCACCACGCCAAGGCCGAGGGCGTCGAGGTCATGCCGCTCGTGGCCCCGCTCGAGTTCGTGAAGGGCGAGGACGGCTGCGTGTGCGCCGTGCGCGTCCAGAAGATGGAGCTCGGCGAGCCCGACGAGTCCGGCCGCCGTCGCCCGGTGCCCATCGAGGGCGCCGTCGAGGAGATCCCCTGCGACGTGGCCATCTCCGCCATCGGCACCAACGCCAACCCGTTTGCCAAGATGATCGGCGACATCAAGCTCAACAAGTGGGGCTACATCATCGCCGACGAGGACGGCCGCACCTCCGACCCGCGCATCTGGGCCGGCGGCGACATCGTCACCGGCGCGGCCACGGTCATCCTGGCCATGGGCGCCGGCAAGACGGCAGCGGCCAGCATCACCAAGACGCTCGTCGGGTAAGTCTGGCGAGAAGAACCTCACGCCGCACTGACGGCCCCGCCGGTTTTCACGCGGAAGTGCACTTCGTGAAACTTCCGCTTAGAAAACCGGCGGGGCCTTCTTCTGCTCGCAGGGTTCTTCTCGCCGCCCGCGCGTCCGTCACGCAGGCCGCGCGCACGCCGCGTCACCCAGCGCACCCGATACGCGCTCGCTTCATGCCCGCACTTGAAGCCCGCACTCGAACCCCACACCTGAGGAGTGCGGGTTTTTCTCTCGCCGCAGCGCGCACTCAAGCACAGCTGGCGAGAAGAACCCCGCACTCGACGGGCCTTCTCCCCTTCGGCGCCCGCACTCCTCGGGTGCGGGCTTCGAGTGCGGCCTACGGTATGAGCGACAGGAGGAATCCTCGAGACGGTGGAGGCAAGCCGGCTCGCCGCACATGGCGCTCCTCCCTGCCCTACTCCAGCGAGATGGTCACGTGGTCGCCGTCGGGGCTGTTGACCTCGACGAGGGTGCCGGGCTCGCCGCGGCTGATGGCGTCGGCGAGGAGCCTGGTGTCGACGTCGTTGTCAAAGACGTTCACGCCGACGCCAGTGCGCAGCACGGCACTCGCCAAGCCCAGCGGAACGTTGATGTTAACGTCGTCGCCGTCGTCGGCGTCGTGGACCTGGATGTGAAGCCGGTGCGCCCTGGCGGGCGGCTCCTCGAATGCGGGCTCCGGCTCCGCAACAGCCTCCTTGGCCGCGCCCTCCAACGCCCCGGGCGCCGGCTCCCCCGCACCCAGCAGCGCGTCCACCGTCACGCCGAGCGTGCGCGCGAGCTCCGGCAGCAGCATGATGTCCGGCGCGGAGAGGTCGTTTTCCCACTTGCTCACGGCCTGCGCCGTCACGCCCAGCTCGCGGGCCAGCCGCTCCTGCGTCATGCCGTGCTCCAGGCGCAGCCGTGCGATGCGTCGACCCAGCGTCTCGTTCTTCTCGTCCATCCGAGCTCCCTTCCTGCGGTCCGTCTGACGCCACCAACTCTGTCACCGCAGCCGGCTGATTTCCAGCAACCATCCAGATACCCCATTTTACCAGCGGATACAACCAGCGGTTGAGTTGCTCGGAACAGGGCGGGCCCCGGCCGCACCAAGCGGCGACCGGGACCCGCCACATCGCCCGTGGCCGCGCGCCCTACGCAGGCGCAAGCTGCTCGCCCACGAACCTCACGACGTCGGGGTGGAGGGAGGTCACGAACTCGACGCCCTCGTCGATGGAGCGCTCGATGTCGTCGAGCTCCTCGAGCGGCGTGCCCGAGTAGAAGTAGCGCACCTCCCCGTCGCTGAAGTCGACCCGCAGCTCGAGGGCGCGGTCGTCCTCGAGCCCAAAGACGAAGCGCTGCCACGCGCGACGGTCGCGCGCCCCCTCGGGCAGCATCCAGTTGGGCGAGAAGCGCAGGTAGGGGTGGTCGTCTCCCTGCTCGTAGATAACGGAGCAGCCGGCACCGGCACGCTCGTAGTATGCGTAGGACGAGTCGTCGTCGCAGGGCGCGAACGCGGTCCCGCCGTGTCCCAGCGTCAGGCCGTCCAGGGGCGTGGCGCCCGAGCTCTTGATGGTCATCTCAGTCTCCTCTCCGCGCGCCTACGCGCGCTCCTCCGCTGCCTCGGCCTCGTCCCGACGCCGCTCGAGCAGCATCTCGAGGCGCCTCCTGAGCTCGCTCGCGAGCTCGTCGGTGGACTCGCCCCCGGATCGCCGCGGCGGCGCGACCGACTCGCCGCCGTCATCGTCGTCCCCGTCGTCGGGCTCGTCGTAGTCGATGAGCGTCCACGGCTCCACCCCGGCGTCGAGCGCGAGCATGACGCCGCCGAAGGCGTGAACGGTGGAGAGCGCGAGGCCCAGGACCTCCTCGACGTCGCGACTGCCCGCAAACGCGTCGAAGGGCTCGGTCACGAAGACCGCGCGCCCGTCCTCGACGGCGAGCCCGGGCACCTTGAAGCGGCTCGAGTAGCACGAGAAGAGCTTCCGCGTGGCGCGCTCGAGCTCGGGAGAGACGCGCTGTCCGGTCTCCACGCGAACGACCACCATGCCGTCGTCGTTCAGCTCGACGATCCCGCGGGCGAAGGCGATGCCGTGCCTCCGGCCGCTCGTCTCGTAGCGCGTGCCGTTGCCCGAGACGTCGTGGAACCAGTAGCGTCCCGAGCCCTCCAGCTGCTCGCGCAGCCGGTCGCGCGCCTCCCCCAGGTCGGGACCCTCCGGCATGAGCCCCAGCATCTCCACGAACTTCTCGCTTCTCATCACTGCTCCCTTCTCTCGGGCGCCCGGAGCCCGGGCGCCCACCCTTATGCGCCACTCGCCCGCGCCTAGGCGAAGCCAGGCCGCCGACGGGGAACCTCCACGCACTGCGCCACCGCGGCAGTGACGTCCTCGTCCGTGAGGACGCTCTCCTCGCGCGCCCAGCTCGCCTCGCAGACCGCGTGGTCCACGAGCTTGCGGACGCTGCGGGCGTTGGAGAAGCCGCGCGAGGAACGCAGCCGGTCCATCGCCGGCCCGAGCGCGCGATCGCAGCGCGTCTCGAAGCCTCGGTCGCGGGCCATGGAGCGAAAGATCTGCCCCAGCTCGTCGCTCGTGTAGTCCGGGAAGTCGATTCGGTAGCCAAAGCGGTCGCGCAGCCCCGGGTTGAGGTCTAGCGTGGTGTCGAGCTGCTCCGGGTAGCCCGCGACGACGCAGACGAAGTCGCCGCGGTGCGTGTCGAGCTGGTCGACGAGGCAGTCGATGGCCTCCTGACCAAAGTGGGGCGCGCTGGCGATGGAGTAGAACTCGTCGATGAACAGCAGACCCCCCAGGGCTCGCTCCACGACGGCCTTGACCTTGGGTGCGGTGTGGCCCACGTACTTGGCAACGAGGTCCGCCTCGCCGACCTTGACCATCCGGCCCGTGCCGTCGGTGATGCCCAGCAGGTCGAGGTACGAGATCAGGCGCGAGGCGAGCTCGCTCTTGCCCGTCCCCGGGTTGCCAGCAAAGACGAGGTGGAAGCACTCGATGGCGCCGCGTCCGTGGCGGGCCACGGCGCTCGAGATCTTCTCGAGCGTCTTTCGCTGCTCCTCCATGCCCACGAGCCCCTCGAAGATCTCCCCGGGGCCGGCCGGCGCCCTCCGCTGCCCGGGGATCACCTCGTCGATCCAGGACGCCCTGGGCTCCTCGCCCACGAGCTCGCACAGGATCGAGAGCGTCTCCAGGTCTGCGCGCGCGGGCTCCACGGTCCGGTAGCACTCCACGCGGTAGGGCGTGTTCTTCTCGATGAGCTCCTTCGGCGAGGCGGGCGCGCCAAAGTCGTCCTGAACGGCAAAGAACGGCACCTCCCAGTTGCCCTCCTTGTCCTGCATCGCCTCGAGGAAGGTGACGTTGAGCCCGCGGACCTCGCGCACGAAGTCCATGCGCCTCCTGAACTCGTCCCAGCTCTTGCCCCACCGGTCCCCGCCGGCGGGACCCGGGTCGCCCTTCTCGCCCAGCCTCACGAGGCCGCAGTTGAACGTTGCGTCACGCCATCGCGATCCTCTCATGGTGCCTCCCTCCGCCGCCTGAGCCTTCGTTGCGCGCGACCGCCGCGCCTAGCCGAGCTTGAGGATCTCGGGCAGGGCGTCAAAGCAGACGCGGACCATGCTCGCGAGAAACTCCTTCAGGACGGCGAGGTTGGCCTCGTCGTATCCGGGGAGGTCCATCTCCGCGTGCATGGTGTCGTCATCGTCGACGCAGAACTTCGCGAAGCGGTAGCGGGAGTTGAGCTCGCAGGCCAGCTCCAGGGCGCGCGGGCGCCTCTCGTGCGCAAAGGAGACGAGGTCTCGGGTGGAGAGGTGGATCCCACCACGCTCCAGCGAGAAGATCCTGGTGTAGACCGTCGTGCCGTCCCCGTCGCCCACCGCGACGGACACGCAGTCGGAGTCGAGCTGGGAGTACTTGATGTTGAGGCTGTCGAGCAGGCCCTTTACCGCGCTCATGCACGGGCCGGACTCGTCGACCACGCCGAACTCCCTCTTCAGCTGCTCCATGAGCTCCTCGATCTCGTCCGCGCTCATGCCTTCCAGCGTCTTCTCGATGTCAGTCATTTCTGCTCCTCTCTCGCTCTTAACGTGGTTCCAACGTAGTGGCGGGGAGCAGGCCGGGTTGCGCAACCGCGACGGCGAGAGGGGGGCGGCATCCAAGGAGTGCGGGCTTGGGAGGGCGGTTACGCGTCCGAGTGCGAGGTTCTTCTCGACGCTTGCTCTTGAGTGCGGTCCGCGGCAAGAAAAAAGCCCGCACCTGTGGAGTGCGGGCGAGAAGTGCGGGCGTTGCGCGGTACCACGGGATTTGACCGCCACTCGAGTGGCGGTCAAAGTCCCAAAACAGGCCGAGAAGAACCTCCAGAAGCCCTTTCACCGCCACTCGACTGCGTATCAACTTCCACCGCAGTCAAGGCCCATCACGCCTGAACTAAACGAGAGGAGGCCCCGGGTTTCCTAAGCAGAGGTTTCGCGAAGCGCACCTCTACGTGGAAACCCGGGGCCTCCCCGAGTCAGGCTAGTTCAGGCGTTGAGCCTAGTACATGCCACCCTGGCCACCCTGGGCAGCCGCCGCGGAGATGGCCTCCTCGATGGTGGTGTTCTTGGGCTCGTCGGAGACGGTGGCCTCGGTGATGAGGATGAGCGACGCCACGGAGGCGGCGTTCTGCAGGGTCACGCGGGCAACCTTGACCGGATCGAGCACGCCCATCTCGATCATGTCGCCGTACTCGCCGGTGGCGGAGTCGAGGCCCTGGCCGGCGGGCAGGCTCTTGATCTTCTCGGCCACGACGGAGCCCTCGAAGCCAGCGTTGTTGGCGATGGTCTTCACGGGCGCCTCGAGGGCCTTGCGGACGATCTCCACGCCGATCTTCTCGTCGGAGTCGGCGGTCTCGACGCCGTCGAGGACCTTGGAGGCCTCGAGGAACGCCACGCCGCCGCCGGCGACGATGCCCTCCTCAACGGCCGCGCGGGTCGCCTGCAGGGCGTCCTCGATGCGGTGCTTGATCTCCTTGAGCTCGACCTCGGTGGCCGCGCCCACCTTGATGACGGCCACGCCGCCGGCGAGCTTGGCAAGGCGCTCCTGGAGCTTCTCCTTGTCGAAGTCGGAGGTGGTCACCTCGTACTCGGCCTTGATCTGAGCGATGCGCTCGTCGATGGCGTCCTTGGAGCCGGCGCCGCCCACGATGGTGGTGTCGTCCTTGGAGATCTTGACGGACTTGGCGCGGCCGAGCATCTCGGCGGTGACATCGGTGAGCTGGACGCCGAGCTCCTTCATGGCAACCTGGCCGCCGGTCAGGATAGCGATGTCCTCGAGCATGCGCTTGCGGCGGTCACCGTAGCCGGGAGCCTTGACGGCGCAGACGTTGAGGACGCCGCGGAGCTTGTTGAGGATCAGCGTGGCCAGGGCCTCGCCGTCCACGTCCTCGGCGATGATGAGCAGCGGGGCGCCCTGCTTCTGGACGGCCTCGAGGATCGGGAGGATGTCCTGGATGTTGGAGATCTTCTGGTCGGTCATGAGGATGTACGGGGAGTCGAGCTCGGCCGTCATGTTCTCGTTGTTGGTCGAGAAGTACGGGGAGATGTAGCCCTTGTCGAACTGCATGCCCTCGACGGTGTCGATGTCGATGCCGAAGGTCTGGGACTCCTCGACGGTGATGACGCCGTCCTTGCCCACGACCTCCATGGCGTCAGAGATCTTGGCGCCGATCTCGGGGTCGGAGGCGGAGATGGTGCCGACCGAGGCGATCTGCTGCTTGGTGGAGACCTCCTGGGCGCCCGCGCGCATCTCCTCGACGACGGCGTTCACGGCCTTGTCGACGCCGCGACGGATGGCGATGGGGTTGGCGCCGGCGGCGACGTTGCGAAGGCCCTCGTTGACGATGACCTGGGCGAGGAGCGTGGCGGTGGTGGTGCCGTCACCCACGGCGTCGTTGGTCTTGGTGGCGACCTCCTTCACGAGCTGGGCGCCCATGTTCTCGATGGGGTCCTTGAGCTCGATCTCCTTGGCCACGGAGACGCCGTCGTTGGTGATGGTGGGGGCGCCGTAGGAGCGCTGCAGGGCAACGTAGCGGCCCTTGGGGCCCATGGTGGTGGTCACGGCGTCGGCGAGGGTGTTCACGCCCTTGGCGAGCTTGGCGCGAGCGTCGGTGCCAAAAAGAATGTCCTTAGCCATTGCTTTCCTCCAAAGTTGTTCTCGCGATGCGCGATAGTGGTTGTGACTAGTCCTCGATGATGGCGTAGATGTCGTCGGCGCGAAGCAGCAGGAAGTCCTCGCCGTCGATCTTGACCTCGTTGCCGCCGAACTTGCCGTAGTAGACCTCGTCGCCAGGCTTGACGTCGAGGGCGATGCGCTCGCCGTGCTCGTTCATCTTGCCGGCGCCCACGGCGACGACCTCGCCGCGCTGCGGCTTCTCCTGCGCGCCACTCGAGATGTAGAGACCGGTCGAGGTCTTCTCCTCCTTGGGGGCGGGCTTGACGAGGACGCGGTCACCAAGCGGCTTCAGAGTCATGTTCAAGAACCTCCTTCTGGGGCGCCCGCACGGGCGCGCTTCTGCGGTGCCGACGACTGTGCGCGCACCGCCCTATCCAACGTTCAGAATCATACCCACCCACGCGGACTTATACCACCTCGCTAGAAAAAATCTTAGTCGCGGCACTTAGATTTTCTGAGGGCAAGAAGCGCAGGCGAGAAGGGCCGGCCGCCTCGCGCCGCCCGCGGGGTCGCAGCCGCCGCCCGCCGCCTGAGCGCAGCCTGAAGGCAAAACGACTAGCATGGACTCAACGCCTACGACTGGAGGGCCGACCCATGAGGATCCGCACCGCTCTGACCACCGTGACCGCCGCGCTCGCGCTCGTTCTTCTCGCCACGGGCTGCAAGGCCCAGACGCAGGAGGCGCCCGCGGCTGACGCCGGCCAGGACGAGGCCCCCGCCGCGACCGAGTCGGCCGACGAGTTCACCTCGACCGCGATGGTCGTCACGCTCTCCGACGGCCAGGTCCTCTTTGTAGACCAGGAGACCGAGACCCCCTACTACCCCACCCTGCCCGAGGACGCGCCCGAGCTCACGGCGGGCGACGTCGTGCGCGTGACCGGCAACGGCATCATGCTGGAGAGCTATCCCGGCCAGTATCCCGGCATCACCAAGGTGGAGGTCGTCGAGGAGGGTGCGCCCGAGGACGCCGAGAAGTACGCCGACCTGGTCTCCCAGCTCGACGCCAGCCGCGACCCGGCCGACCCGCCCTACGCGACGGTCGAGTACCGCACCGCAGACGCCATTGTCTCCCTCTCCCCGCTGACCTGCAGCTCCACGTGGACCTTCGAGCAGGACGGGGAGACGCTAACGGTCACCACCGACGCGCCGCACCCCATCCAGTACGAGGCCGAGGGCATGCCCGAGGCCACGGTCGACGGGCCCACCGAGGTCACTGCCAGCTTTGACGAGCCCGCCGTCTACGTCGACGTGACGCGCTACCTCGAGGCCGACATCTCCGAGGCGGCCGCGGCGACCGGCTCCGTGCACGAGCTGAGCGCGAGCGACGTCATCGGGGAGACCATCGACGCGCAGCTCGCGGACGGCGGCGTGACGCTGACCGTCGAGCCCGGCTACCGCTACGCGCTCGAGGTCAGCTTCGAGCAGGGCATCGCCATGTACGTCTTCACCGTTGCGTGACGCGAAGGGACTGTCCCCTCGTGTCACAGCTCCTCGAGCTCGGCGAGCCAGAGGGCTGAGCAGGCGTCCGACGGCATGCGCAGGTCGCCGCGCGGACTCACGGCCGCAGAGCCCACCTTGGGACCGTCGGGCAGGCAGCTGCGCTTGAACTGCTGCGCGAAGTAGCGCCGGTAGAAGACCTTGAGCCAGGAGAGGATCGTCTCGTCGTCGTACTTCTCGCCCAGGGCGTAGCGGGCCAGGCGGTAGACCTTGCGCGGGCTCGACCCGCGGCGCAGCACCTCATACAGGAAGAAGTCGTGCAGCTCGTAGGGGCCCACGAGATCCTCGGTCCTCTGCGCGATCGTGCCGTCGCCGGTGGCTGGCAAGAGCTCCGGCGAGACGGGCGTGTCCAGCACGTCGAGAAGGACGCGCGCCTCGGCCTCGTCCCCACAGGTGTCGGCCACGTAGCGCACCAGATGGCGCACGAGCGTCTTGGGCACGCCTGCGTTCACCGCGTACATGGACATGTGGTCGCCGTTGTAGGTGGCCCAGCCGAGGGCCAGCTCGCTCAAATCTCCGGTGCCGATCACAAAGCCGCCGTTCTTGTTGGCGTAATCCATCAATTCCAGCGTGCGCACACGGGCCTGGCAGTTTTCAAAGGTCACATCATAGGTGTGCGGGTCTTGGCCGATATCGGCAAAGTGGCTTTCCACCGTGTTGGTAATGTTGATTTCGGTAAAGCTGACGCCCAGTGCTTCGCACAGAATCTCCGCGTTGGAGCGGGTGCGCTTGGTAGTTCCAAAGCAGGGCATGGTAATGGCAATAATGTCCTTGGGGTCACGGCCCAGCACCTTGCAGGCGCGCACGGCAACCAGCAAAGCCAGGCAGGAATCCAACCCGCCGGAAATACCCACAACAGCGCACTTGGCGTGGGTGTGCTCCATACGCTTGGCAAGGCCCTCAGCCTGGATGCGCAAAATCAGCTCGCAGCGCTCGGCGCGAGCAGCATCATTCTGCGGCACAAATGGCGTGGGGGAAACAAACCGCGTCAGCGGTGCTTCTGCCACTTCCAAATCAAAGCTGATGGTCGTGTATCCGGCGGCATCCGGCACAAAGGTCGTGTTGCGGATACGCTCCTGCACCATGCGGCCAAGGTCCAGCTCGGTTGCGGCGGTACCGTTGGCGAAAGGCTCGGCCTCGCACAGCAGTGTACCGTTTTCCGCAATCAGATTGTGGGCGGCAAAGGTCATATCGGTGGTGCTTTCACCGTGCCCGGCGTCAGCATACACATAACCGCACAGCAGGCGGGCGCTCTGCCCAGCCACCAGCTCCCGGCGGTAGGCAGCTTTGCCTACCGTTTCATCGCTGGCAGAAAGGTTTGCAACCACCGTTGCCCCGGCCAGCGCATGGCTACAGCTGGGGGGTACAGGGGCCCAAAGGTCCTCACAGATTTCCACCCCAAGCACAAACTCCGGCATCTCGCGGCAGGCAAACAGCAGGTTGGTGCCAAACAGAGTGCGCTGCCCGGCAAAGGTGATTTCAAACGCATCTTTTGGGCCCGGCACAAAATGGCGGCGCTCGTAAAACTCGCCGTAATTGGGCAGGTAGGTTTTGGGTACAAGGCCCAACAGTTGCCCCTTGCAAACAACCGCTGCACAGTTGTACAGCTTGCCGTTATGGCGCACCGGCAGGCCAACCAACGCCACCACGTCCAGTTCTTTGCTGGCATCGAGAATCTGAATCAGCCCATCCTCGGCGCCGCGGCACAGTGTTTCCTGCAAAAACAGATCGCTGCAGGTATAGCCGGTCAGGGTAAACTCCGGCAGGCAGAGCAGTTTGGTTCCGGCAACAGCCTGTGCGCGCATGGCGGCAATGATCTGCTGCGTATTGTAGGCACAGTCAGCAACATGCAGCGCAGGGCTGACGGCTGCTGTGCGCAAAAATCCGTATTTCATGGGTAGCCCCCTTAATCATAAGGCAATACCGCATAATTCTAAGTGCCGATACGGCGAGCGAGGTGTGGCAGAT
>ENA-OPBG01001201-OPBG01001201.1-human-gut-metagenome-genome-assembly--contig:-NODE-1201-length-18720-cov-2.400643_pt1 | contig 18720 bp, 19 predicted proteins | sample MGYA00241065_ERZ501446 | MGnify/ENA primary metagenome ERZ501446 (study PRJEB25962, sample SAMEA2042632) | human gut metagenome | biome: human gut; feature: human-associated habitat; material: faeces...
ATATCATGCGGGTCTACACAAACCATTTTACGATTTTTCGCCGCATCGGTAATTACATAGTTAATCGTAACCTCGGCAGCCGTTCCCGCTGTCGTAGGTACTGCGAAAATCGGTACACTCTTATTCTTTGTATCTACCGCACCTTCAAGACTTATCACATCTTCATGCTCCGGGTTATTAATAATAATTCCAATTGCTTTTGCTGTATCCATCGAAGAACCACCGCCTATCGCAATCAAATAATCCGTTTTTGCATCCTTAAATGCCTGCACACCAGTCTGTACATTCTCAATGGTTGGATTTGGTTTAATATTTGAATATAACTCATACGCCATACCATTTTTATCCAGCACATCAAGCACCTTCTGTGTTACACCGAATTTTACCAAATCCGGATCTGAACATACAAACGCTTTCTTGAAGCCGCGGCTTCTCGTCTCCGTTGCAATTTCCGCAATTGCTCCTGCACCATGATATGATGTCTCATTCAATACAAATCTGTTTGCCATAGATTAAGTCCCCCTTTATTCTTTTGTTGAATTTGCACAAATATATGCGAATTCATTTCATTTTATAGTGTATATTATACTAAGTTTTCCAGGAAATTCAAGGGGTGATTCGAATTTAATCTAAATATTGGCGGAATTTTTTTATTTTTTCTTCTCCTTCCCAGTTTGTTAATCTCTGTAAAATTTCCTGCTTTTTTTCTTCCATATATTCTTTCGTATAGGCACGCATATTCCCCAGCTGGCGTTTTGGAAATTTGACCTCTTCACCTTCATCGCCAAGCACCATCTGATAGTAACCATAATGCTTCTGCATACCTTCTTTTAATTCATTCCAATGAAGGGCTGCCCGCTCATAATTTTCTTCACGCAAATCAGCATGAATCATATACATATAAATGTCACGAAAAAATCCACGGCAATACGGCAAAAGTTCCTTTTTCCTGCTAAATACATCCATAATATCAGTACTCCACCTGCCATACGCAACTGCCTCATCCGCAGACACTTCCCACGCAAGTGATTCCATAGCATAAAGATTTTCTTTATTTATCGCTCTTACAAAATTTTGAAGATTTTCGCAGACAACTTTCTTCATTTCATCCACGCCACCCTCAAAATCAGCAATTTGTGCCATAATACTTTCCTGCATACGATTCGATTTTACACTGGGAAGTGCTCTGACGTGGTCTTTGGCACTGACATAATCCCTATCATGAATATACACCCACGCGACTGCATAATGTGCACGTTCCACCCATTCTGTTTTCTGACAAAACCGAATCACCTGAGCGGCACACTGAATCGCCTTCTTGCGGTATTTGTCCCAAATGAATTCCTGCCCCTTAAAAGATCCTTTTTCATCTACATAACGGCTTAAATTAGCCACACGCTCAACCATGCAGGTTGCCAGAACAAAATCCGAAGGATTTACCTCAAGACGTCCAGCGATGTATTCACATTCTTTTTTCGCCGCATCCGCAGGTGTTTTTTCATCGCTTTCAATCTTCTCATACTCGCGTTTAATCTCCATATACATGGCATCTTCCTGCTTCATTTGGTCCATTCCAAATAAAGTATCCGTAGAAATCTGCAGCGCCTGTACTAACGGCACAATAAGCGATGTATCCGGCAGCCCTGCCTCTGATTCCCATCGACTTACCGCCTGGGCAGTCACTCCAATCTGCATTGCCAGTTCCTCCTGTGTCAATCCCATTCGTTTTCTGGCAATTCGAATATTGTTTCCCAACATCATATTCAATTCCTCCTAATTTTTCATTATTCGGTACCGTGATTTCACTATATCATTACGAAAAGAAGAAAACAATCAATGCATCCTTGAATTTATTTAAAGTCAGATTAAAAGGGTCCAAAACACTTTAGATTTCATAATCCCTCAATTTTTTCCTACATTCCCGATATGTCTTGCAATATTTCTCTACTTCCTGCCAAAATTCTGCCGAATGGTTCATATGACGTCTGTGCGAAAGTTCATGAATAATGACATAATCCATAAGTTCTCGTGGCATATAATACAACTGATAATTAAAATTCACATTGCCCTTTGAGCTGCAGCTCCCCCATCTTGTCTTCTGATTGCGGATGGTGATTCTGCCAACGGTGACATCCATAACTTTACAAAAATGGTTTACCCTCTCTGTAAATTCTCCCAAGATACTTTTCCACTCTACATCCGAAATTTCATCAACGGCAGGCGCCCGCAAAATCACACTTTCATCTGCGCGCACCTCAAGTCCGATTGTTTTTCGATTAGAACGAATCACCTGTACTTTCATCCTATAAAAATCCTCAGTTTTTTATTTGCTCATCTCTCCACGTTAGATTAATCCCGTGCTAAAATATCTCTCCGCACGGTCTGCAAGAACCGTTGCAATCACTTTATCTTTTCCGTATTTTTCTGCCATCTGCATTGCCGCAAACACATTTGCCCCGGATGAAGTTCCTACCAAAAGCCCCTGCTCTTTTGCAAGTTTTCTCGCTGTATTTATCGCATCCTCGTCCGATACCTCAACAACATCGGTAATCAAACCAGTGTCTAATACATCCGGAATAAATCCATCTCCAATTCCTTGTATCTGGTGGATTCCCGGTCCATCTCCGTGAAGTGCCGAAACTCCTTTTGGCTCTACCGACACAATTTTCGTATCTGGATTTTGCTCAAGCAAATACTTGGCAATCCCCTGTAAGGTACCTCCGCTTCCCACACCGGAAACATAAATATCAATTTTCTTTCCCAGCTGCTCACTAAGTTCGACTGCCGTTTTCCGATAATGTGCTTCCGGATTTGCCGGATTCACAAACTGCTGTGGCATATAATATTTCTCAGGATTTGTACTTGCTATCTCATTTGCCTTATCCACTGCACCGCCAATACTAAGTTTCGGCTCTGTGAGGACAAGCTTGGCACCAAATGCCTGAATTACCTTTTTTCGCTCCTCACTCATATTTTCCGGCATCACAATAATAACCTCGTACCCTTTTCTCACTCCAACAAGAGCCAGACCAATTCCTGTGTTTCCACTCGTAGGTTCAATAATTGTCATCCCCGGTTTTAATTTTCCTTCCGCCTCTGCCGTCTCAATCATATTTTTTGCGATGCGGTCTTTAATACTTCCGCCGGGATTCAAAAACTCTGCCTTTGCAAATATATTGTAACCTGTGCTCTCCTGCAGGCACATAAGCGGTGTGTTTCCAATTAAATCAAGTACGTTATTATAATACATAAAATGACTTTGCCTCCTTAAATAAGCGACCTCTAAAAATCATATCATTTCTCCTTTATTCGCCACTATTGTATTTTTTCAGCAAGACCTTGGACAAATCATTTAAATGAATCATATAGATATATCCTTTTCCTGCCATTTCTTTGTACGCAGGAATATATTCTTCCTTAACTCCGCGAACCAAAATCGCATCATGAAACACCTGAAAATTGTCCACATAGGAACTAATGCCGGTTCCAAAATCAGCCAAAACCGTTGTCTCATTTGTCGTTTTGTCCACACACACTACGCGATTTCCTGCAATATAATATTGCTTGTTTCCTACGGTACTTCTTAAGTTGTAAGACGGACTGCAAAAAGATGACTCCGTTTTTTTATAAGCACCCAGTTTTTTGCCCTTTTTCGTCATATAGCGAAGCGATAATTTCCCTTTTTTGTTATAATAACTATAGACAAAATTTTTGCCATCGGTTCCCAGCTCATAAAGCCCGGAAACCGGCATTTTACAGACCTTCTTTATTTTTTTGCCGGAAAGGTTCATAACATAAATTCCCATATCTTTATCACTGTCGTATTCTTTGTTATAAGCAGTCTTAATAAAATATATTTTTTTACCAATCAAAACCGGATTTCTTCCCTTGGTAAGTAATTTTTTCGTTTTTTTCTTGCTGTCAATCCGGCATATATAACTATCCGATGCTCCTGTTCCACATACTAAATCATATGCTGCATAAATGGCATTGCCCTTCACATTCAAATTTTCAAAAGCATTCGTATCTTTCCCTTTGTTTTTGTAGGAAACAATTTTTGTAACCTTATTTGTTTTCTTATTTATCTTCATCAAATTCATGCGCAGACCGCCCATGGTATAACAATAATAAATATCATTTCCTTTTTGGCAAGCTGGTCCCGGAATGCGGAGCGTTTTCCCAGCAGCTTCTGCTTTCACCGGCAGGCAGAAAAATGCAGCCAACATAATCAGGGCTACTAATAATCTTTTCATACTTTTTTCTCCAATCCATATAAAATTAGTCCCTCCTCGAACAAGGAACCTGTTTCTATTTTACCACGATAAATAATAAATGCAATTCAAAATCGTGAATCCACACGACATCATACCAACAAAGAATAATACTCCCACGGCCAGATTACACTGTCGAAACAATTATCCATATATTCCCAAATATCGTCATCTGCATAACCCATCATACGAAATACAACACATACGCTTTTCTGTATTTTTTTATCCGTTAATTCTCCTTTACGCTGTTGCAAAAATAATGACTGTGACAACACAGCATATTCCATTGCCATCCATTCCAATTTTACAAGGATATCCAAAACCTGACCGGTTCCCGGCGTAATAATAGCTGATGAGATTTCTTCCGCAAAAAGATTCCGAAGCTCTTTTGCCCATTTATTTATCTTGTGCTGATACGTCTTAAAACACTCGGTTTCTTTACCGTTAATCTTCTCTGCCTCCTCTGCCAACGGCACCAGAAAATCTCCATAAATATTTTGTTCCCGATAAATCTGTGAAACATCCAAAAACAGCAAATTATATTCTTCCAGACGTTCTTCTGTTATTGTTCCATTTTCTCCAATTGCATCTTGAATTTTCCAAATATCTGTGGTGTTTTTGTAACTTTGGAATTCATCTTCAAGAACGCCCTTTTGTTCCAATTCATATAAATCCAGCGCAATTAAAAAACAGATTTCCAGCGTGGTATTTAATTTAATTTCCCGCGTATTTACAATATCCAGAAACCAATCCCGGATTTCAAACAACACCGGATTTATCTCATAAATTTCTTCTGCTATTCCTTCCATTTGTTCCTCTTTTTTCTGAATCTGAAAACACTCCTGCTTCCATAACAAATCCAGTACAGCCGGGCATCCGGGCGTCAATGCACGCTCAACTCTCCCAATATACTCATGTTCTTCCCGCGGAAAAGTATGGCATGTTTCAGAAATTGCCCCCTCACCATCCCGCAATACAATTTTGCACAATTTCTTCTCATTCAGAAATGGACACATACCATCATTTTTCAATTCGATTATGCGCCCTTCTTCAACTTCCTTTACTTTCTCTTTCCATTCGTCATCCCACTTATGGAATGTTTCGTCATCCACCGCAATACGCCACTGCATGCAGCACGTCATTGGACATTTGGATGCCGTACACTGAAATTTGTCATAATAATCCGGCTGATATATTTTCATCTTACTCTTCCATTTCCTCCAAAGCGTCTAAGTAATCTTCTAACCATTCTCCCTGCAAATCGGCCTTGGTATCGTTTTCACCGTCATCGACTTCATTGCAAAACATCCCCGGCGGAAACAATCCTCCATCGAGCCCAATTACCGCTTCGTCCCCCTCATCAAGGTTTCTGCGATACATAATTTCATCTTCCATCATTATAATTCTTTCCGGAAAATCGCCAAAGTCATCCGGCTCGATTGCTTTTACCAAAACACTTACCATCGGAACATGGTCGTCCGGTCGTTCCTCACATCCATAATCTTCTTCGTCAATACGAATGATTTTATATCTGGTTTCCTGCACCTTTTTAGTCCTCTCTTGTTTGGTATTATTTACTTTTATTTTATTGAGTGTGAAAATATATGTCAATGACTTTTCTTGCTTTCCTATTCGCATAAACCTATCCTTTTTTATAAATAACCCTCCGCAACGCCGGTCCGCAATACTCATGTGGAATAAGCTTAAATCCTTGTTTTATATAAAACTGTTCTTTGTCTGGCTCAGATATAAGTTGTACACTAACACGACTTCCAACACACATATTTTTCTCAATATGTTCCAAAAGCATATGTATAATTGTACTTCCAATTCCCATTCTTTGATATTCAGGCTTAACAACAATATCCATAATCATAAAATAAATACCATCACCGACAGCTCTCCCCATTCCAATGGGAACTTTGTTATCAAAAACAGTAACTGTATAATATGAATTTCCCAAAGCAATTTCTGCCTGTTCCCTGCTCCAATTATTCCACTTAACTGACTTTCTTAATATGTAATATGTTTCATAATCAAGTTGATTTTCTTTAAATGTATAGTTCATATTGTCGTCCTCCCCATAATCATCCCCCTCTCACTTCTTACCTTCGTGTGTACCCTGTCACCTTAACACTATAATCACAGTCCAAATATTCAAGCATCTTATTGTTACTTAAATCCAAACTGTAAAATATTATATAGATTCAATTACTAGTCGAAGCTATCAATCGATGGCAAACTTCCATCATAAAACTTAGTAATTGCATCCTTAAGCCCATCAAAAGCATCATAATAATTTGAAATAATTGCCCGAAAGTTTTTCTTTGCTATAATGCCATCATAATCATGTGCTAATAAATTTCTTGTTTTTAGCATTTTTAGCCATATATCATCACTAATTAATCCGTTTGTAAATGCTGATTGTAAAACTTCTCTTGGAGACCCAATAGCAAAATCTGTTATTCCCAACTGTTTAACCAAAATATCCTTCATAACTTTCCAAGCCAAGTCAAATGTCAGTATATAATTCCGAATAGTCCCCTCTAAAACAAACTCCGCTGTCGGGTCTGCAAACTTACTCTTCTCTAAATTTCTTAGACTTCTGCAAAATGAACGATAACGATTAAAATATTTTTCTTCCATATAACTCCTCCAATAAATACTCTGCCTTATACCTTCAAATTATTTTTCATCCACTCATATATTGTCTGCCTGTCTTTAAGTGTTATTTTTGAATTTTTGTTTCTGGCATAATGATGTCCAAATTGCTCATCCACATATTGATTACCATTAATTACAATTGGATTTTTAAATCTTGGCCTGACATGTAAATGCAAATGAGGATTTGGTGAAGATTCTTTATAAAAACTGTTCATCAAACAACTCCAATTGCACATCGTTGCGCCAAGAACAGATTTAAAACAACTTTCCACGTGCCTTACAACATATCTCAGATCAAACCATTCTTTCTCCGTAAGCTCTGATAGAGAATCACAATGCCTTTTTAAAACTAAAACGCATCGCCCAACATAATCTTGTTCATCTGCTAAATAAACGGACCAAAAATCAGTGGTAATTAATAAATATTTCTTTTGCTTGTCTGTTAAACTACACCAGTCGCATTCTTCCCTTATCTTCATCATATTTTCAACAATTTCATCAATATGTCCAAGCACCTCTTTACATATTTTTGTTCTCCAAAAAGCAAAAGAAATCAAGCCCTCTCTATCTTCCGAATCGCTCAATAAATACTCTTTATAGCCATAGGTACTTCGAAGCAATTGAAACACATATACATATGGCATTGCATTTAAATCCTTGTCACTTAACGGAAAATACTCACAGTATGCTTTTACATAATTACGCAAATCCTGCAAATCAATTTTAGCATTGTTTCTTGAATTATGCGATGTCTGCACAAATGACCTCATTAATTCCCATACCACCGGCAGTTTTCTTGCCGATGTAAAGTCAATTACTGCCTTTATCCGATTATTTTCCCCAATAATCTGACATCCTTGATAGTCGCCGTGACTGGGACTATACGTTATACCTTCAAAATATCTTCGAAATATATCTTGATTTTTCTGCAATACAGTACGCTTATATAATAAATCTTCTTTGATTTGTTTATATAAAGAATCTTCCCTATGCTGCTCCAATACTTCTAATATATTATCATATTTGGAAACAGCATCACCATTTACCCACGCAGCATCCATATCAACAGGCAGTTCCATATCTTTTAATGCGATATGAATTTTGGCAAGCATAACCGCCATTTGCGGAAGCATTTCCTCCGGGAAATCATTGTACCCATAAGATTGTCCACTCATGTATTTTTGCAATACAAATCGATGTCCCTTGTATTTTACCATTTTTTCTCTCGAAACTGTTTCAATAAAATCTGTCGAAGGGATTTCGTAATTTTTCAACTTCTCCAATATATTTTCTTCCCTGATAATATCGCAATCCTCAATATACGATTGGTATTCTTTCAAAAAATAAGTATTACTGCCATCATTAACAGTAAAACAATTGGCAGTTCCTATCGGAAGTTTTCTGTAAGAAGCACATGAAATATCCCAATTTGCTTTTAAAAGATTTGTCATATTTTCCCCATCCAAAACCGTCTCCTCTAATGCCATGATGTCTCCTCTCTCTTAAAATGGTGTTCTTCATCACTTCAACGGAAAACAAAGATCAATTTCCATGTATCCATCTTCTCTCACTTCACGGTATATGTCAAGCACCGGCCGCTCGTCCATTTGATTGCCGGTCCTCGACAGCCACCTGCAGAATATCTCCTGATACACCATAAATAAAAATTGAGGAAATCCCTTAAAATAATAAATTGCATATTTACCACCCTCAAAATCATGTGTCAAAATATCTGTGTTTTCCTTTAACGCCGGATGGGAAGGTGATATTGTCTGGCATAATTCATACATACAGTTATTTTCATCCGTGATCGATGGGTCATCAATTGTGCACTCAATATAAAGTGTATCCGGGGCCGCAAGATACTCGTACTTATCAACAAATAGGCACCACTCTTGTGGAAGATTATGATAATTCCCTCTTTTTCGTTCATACACAACCGTAAATCTCTGCAAATTTTCAATCGTAATTAATTTTTCAGCCTTGTCTAATTCATCCAATGTGATTCCGTGAGAAAATGAGCTTTCCTCTACCAGTTGTTCGCTTGCCTTTCGAAAAGCAGCCGGAGAGAGTGCCAGATGTTTTTTAAATGCCGTAGCAAAATTAGACGAAGAATAACCATATTCTCCGCTGCCACCTCCATTTCATGTGCGCCACGGCATATGCTGACCAGTGGACTAATCCCCTGTCCAAATCCAATACAAATCATACTGTAACCATACACCACAAATCCAAGAATGGTAAATGCCGCTACGCCCTCGGCTCCCACATATTTCATTAATACATAGTTAAAAGCAAACATAGATATGGCACTCGACATTTCTCCAATAAATTCAGATGAGCCGTTTAGTAAAATCTCTCGATTTATTTTCCGGTCAAATGCAAAACTGTGAAATTTGATTTGGGTACTCTTCCTCATAAAATATCCAAACTGAATGAGTACCGAAACAATCTGAACAATCAAAGTACCAATTGCACTTCCCTGCACACCAAGCCCCATAGCCGCCACAAACACATAATCTAAAATGATATTCAGAATACAGCCGGCAATGCTTATAAACATGCATACCTGCGGCTTGCCATCAACGCGGATAAACATTCCCAAAATTGTTCCGATTACCCTAAGTGGATACACAAACAACATGATTCTATAGTACCGCGTAAAACATTCTGCCCCTGATTACAGAGCCGCCTACTCCTATACAAAGTCCCACCCCCAAATAAAAATACAGGACTGGCAGTCCAAGATTTACCGCTCCCATCTTCTTACAAAATATATTCCATCTGTCTCTCTTTTGTTTTCAGTCCCATTTTCTCATAAAATTTTTCTGCCGATGTATTTCCGGCCCACACATTGAGCGTTACCTCATAACAGCCAAGGCGCTTTGCCTCCTCTTTCACATATTCAAATAAATGCTCTCCGATATGCTGGCCTCTGGTTTTCGCATCCACGCACAAATCATCAATAAAAAGCGCCGTAAACGGTATCATATTCTCTGAAAACGGCTGTTTCCTCAATTGACAAAATGCATAGCCAAGGCAGTCATCCTTTTCATCCACTGCAACATAAATTGGCTTTGTATCGTCCTTTATCATTTCTGCCAGCTCATCTTTTGTATATTTTGTTGTCCCCGGAATAAAAATATCAGGGCGTATGTCCGCATGGATTTGAAGTACCTGTCCTAATAATTCCATCAATCGTTCGATATCTTTTTCTTTTGCCCTTCTAATATTCATTCCAGCTAACCTCCATTTTTTATATCCACATTGTAACATAGGATATCCTTTCAAACCAGTTTTTTCTCACTGCGGCATTATTTCCAGTAAATTATTGTAATTTTTATTTAAGTATACTATGAGATTCCTACGGGAAATTCAACGAAAATAGAAAGCCGTGAAGGGCAGCAAATGAAAGAATATAAAGTACGTTTCAAATCTTACAATGGTTTTTGCTAAAAAACAAGTCCCCTTCAGAGGGCTCGTTCTCTGAAGGGGACTTGTTGAATGATTATCCTTCAATTGCGATATAATTTTTACCAGCAACTGCTTTGTCTGTCTTTTTCGGAATCTTCAATTGCAAGATACCATTTTCATACTTCGCCGAAATCTCATCCTGGGTAATTCCCTCACCGATGTAAAAACTTCGGCTCATGCTGCCGGCATAACGTTCTTTACGAATGTACTTACCGGTCTTTTTATCTTTTTCATCTTTGTCCAAACCTTTTGCTGCCGAAATGGTAATATAACCATCATTCAGTTCAGCGGTTACTTCATCTTTCTTGAAGCCAGGCAGATCAATGTCAACCTCATACGCATCATCTGTCTCGCGGACATCTGTCTTCATCATGTTCTTTGCATGTTTTCCATAAAGAGGATCTTTCGCCGGAAACATAGCCTTCTCAAATTCCTTACCAAATGGAAAATCATCCATCCAATCATCAAACAAACTCTCTCCAAAAATACTAGGTCTTAACATAAGTCATTTCTCCTTTCCTTCTTGTAACAAGTGTCGGAAATATGGGTTCCTGCAAAACACCATAGGCACTTAGACTTTTGTATTATTAGCACCATCAGAGAAATCTGAAGTGTCGATTGTTAAATTTCGATTCGGATCCGGGTTCCTTTTCGTAACCCCTTTCCTTATCGTTAACTATGTTATATCACTAATTGTTAGCACTGTCAAGAGGTGAGTGCTAATTTTTTTGTGTTTTTTTTGTGTCCTTTTATGAATGCCGAAATTTCGTTGTGCTCACATTACATTACTTTCAAAGTAACCGATCTCTTGCAATATAGCATCTAGTATTTTTGCATTTTTAATCGAAAAATCAGCTGTCACAACAGGGGTCTCGCCTTCGATTATGCATCTTCCCAACTGCTCTATTTCTAATTGATAATTATGTGGGCAGCATACATTTCGAATCTGCTCTTTTCCTTCAATAATCAACGTATAGGAAGCATTTCCCTCTTGGTTAAATTTCGTATCGGATTTGATGTCGCCTTTTGTTCCGTGAATATACAATCTATCATAACGATGCGGCTTATCTTTTTCAAAAATCATCCCGCATGTTATCGATGCACGTACATCATTTTCATAATTTAACAATGCAGCTGTATATATATCAACGCCATTTTCATCATACTGTGCCATTGCTTTTACCCGGGATGGCATATCTTCCAAAAGTTTTAACAGCATACTTGTATTATAACAGCCAAGATCATAAACTGCACCCCCATAATTTTCTTTGTGCAGACGAATGTTGCTCTTATCATAATATGAAGTCAAAAACTGAGATTCAATATAACGGATTTCTCCAATTGTTCCTTCTTCAATTTCTTTCTTAAGTGCTGTAACAAAAGGACTGTGAAGGTAGGCATATGCTTCCATTAAAAATACCCCCTTCTCTTTTGCTGCCTCAAAAAGTTCTACTGTTTGTTTGGGTGTCGGCGCCAATGGTTTTTCACACAGCACATGCTTTCCTGCTGCAATAGCTTTTTTTACCCATTCATAATGAAGATTATTTGGAAGCGGAATATAAACTGCCTGCACTTTGGGGTCTGACAAAAGTGCTTCATACCCTTCGTATGCTTTTTCAAACCCAAACATATCTTTATAATCTTCTGCTTTTTTCAAGCTGCGCCCTGCAATTCCATACCGTTCACAATTTTCTGCCTTCTGCATTCCCGGTATGCTGCAATCTCTGGCAATTCCTGCTGTTCCTAAAACTCCCCATCTTATCTTTTCCATTTTTTTCCTCCTTGGCATTTCAATCCTGCTTTTTTCAGCCATTTTCGATAACTTTTCATTTTTCTGGGCGGCACATAAACCGATGCTTTTCTCGGAATTCCACGAAAAGCATTCTTCCCAATATTCTTTTTCTTGAGATACATACTCCGAATCTTTACCGTTTTTACTTTGCGGCAGCCGGCAAACGCGTTCTTGCCGATTCCCGTGACACGATAATGGATTCCTTTGTATTTTACATAATTTGGCACTGTTATTTTTTTGATCTTCTTTGAGTTGCTGCCCATACAGGTGACATCAAAGATGCCCTTTTTCGCATTGACGGCATTGACCCGGTAACGAAGTCCTTTTGCCTTAAATAAAGAACCTTTTAACAGATACGAATGCGTTATCTTTCTACCATATTCTGTGTCCTCATTGTCATTGGAACCTTCATAATAAAGATTCTCCTGTTCCGAATTACCGGCACTGCCGCTATTGTCATTGGAACTATTCTTTTCATCTTCCAGCGAATATTTTACGATGCGGGAACGTTCTCCACACCGACGGCAGTGAATGGACTTTTCGCCCTGCGTCGTCGCCGTCGCCGGGATATCAATCGTGAAATCCGACTCCCATTCATGTCCCAGTGGCTGCAAATAAGTTTCTGTGAGCGAAATGCATTCTTTGCCATCCTCATCTGCATACACCTTGTCACAGTCCCGGCAAATGTAATATTCGATAGTTCCCGGCTGAGTACATGTCGGTGCCTTTGCTTCAAATTTCTGCATATCGTGTTCATGTTCTGCATCCGTTTCCGGACGAACTGTCGCTCCGGATATTTTTTTAATGTTGTAATAATCCCTCGCATTTTTCGGAGTTAGTATCGTGAAATCTTCGGTTCCAGCTCCTTCCCAAGCGTCCTCTGCTGCCTCTGGTGCTATCTTTGCCTTAAATTTCATTCCTTCCAGGGCGGTACAGCCGGCAAATGCTTTGTTTCCAATATTGATAATTGTTTTTGGCAATGTCACATAGGTAAGTTCTGTCTGATCAGCAAATGCATTGGCGTCAATAACCGTAACTGTATAAGCCATATCTCCCATCGCAACCTTTGCCGGAATGTTCACTTTACCGGAAATCTTCTCCCCCGGTTTCGCACAAACATGTATCGTCACATTGCCGGAAAGGTCTTCTTCCTTTGTATAACGCACTCCATCTATTTCGATATAAAGAATGTCTCCGCACCTTTCGCACGTTCCTCCGGCATACTGATGTCCCATCGCCGGAATGACTGTCTGTTCCTCCAGCACCTCACCACACTTCGAGCAATGACTTCCCTCTGTCACACCGTCTCTGGTACAAGTAACTGCAACTGCTTCATCAATGACCACCTCATGGATGTGGGATTCTTCTCCTGTTTTCTGAATCGTAAAATCTTTTCGGATTTTTCCATAGAACAGTCCTTTTCCGGAAATAACAGCTGTCGCCGTTCCGGCATTGACATTCTTTTCATAGGAAATCGTATAATCAATACCCTGCTCCAGCACCGTGTCTTTTCGGTAAGATACCGTCACTTCCGGCTTACAGGCATTTCCATCATAGATAAAGGTGTCTTTTGACAAGCTGACATCCATATCCGAAATGTCCTGACTTCCTTTGCCACCGACACGCAGCATAAAGGTCTGCTTAATGCGTGGATTGTACTTCGGATATACACTCAATTTCGTGATTCCTTCCGCCAAAATCTCAAAATGGTCGTATGGTACATTATTGCTCGCCTTTTCCGGTGCTGCTGCCACTTCTTCATTTGTGGATTCCATTACCATATCCTGATAATCCGGGTCTCCATCACTCGCCTGAATCCAACAGTATAACAGGGATCCTACCGGGTTGCTCGTCGGAAAAACCGGCGAATAACTGGAGATAGAACTTGTGCTGTTTCGCCAATACAATTTCATATTTGTCGGCGGAGCAATATGTATCGTATCGCCGCACACGGAACATTTTCCAGTGCTTTTTCCCTCGGAATCTGCCTCTCCATAAACATAATCATGTGCTTTTTTCGCCACGACTTCTTCTATCGTATTCTGGCAAATGGCACAATAATATTGTTTTTTTCCTTCTTTCGTACATGTAGATTCCGTATACGATATCATTTTTCTCGGATGATTACATTTTACTGTGATTTCTTTTTGCGCTACGATCGTGTCCCCGGATTTTGCCGTAATAGTAACCGTTCCATTGGTAATTCCTGTCACCTGACCATCCTGCGTCACCGTCGCCACCGCCGGATCCGATGAAGTATAGGTAACATCTTCCATTGACCACACATTACGAATTGCATTGTTTCTTCGAAGTTTCACACGCGGCGTCACCGTCGTCGTTCCATTTGTAAAAATCTGGTCATCCCCGTCCAAATACGTTTCCTGTATATAGTCATTTGATACTTCGATCTTCTGCATCACATCTTCCGGTGCTTCCATCATTGTCTCATCCAAATCCGATTTTGCAGAAAACTCTCCTGCCATTGTTGCCGGATACGGAGCAGCTTCTGAATAAAAACCGCCAAAACCAACATGGGTATACTTCGGGTTGATCATACTTGTATAATGACGGGTTTCCTCACTGAAATCCTGTTTTACCCAATATTGTTTTTCACTGTACCAAAGCAAAACTCCTTCAATCATATCCTTTACATAATAATAAGCAAGATCTTCAGAAGAAGAAGTTATCCCATTACTGCCAATGGAAAAAGTACCCTTTTCATTCAAACGGTCATGTCCGGAATCCATAAACCGGAATGCAATTCCCGCTTCTGCCGCACGGATACGTGCAATATACTCCAGATCACTCGACCATTTCAAGGGAACATAATCCGATGGCTGAAGATATCTGCCGGAATTTCTCGGATCTCGTATATTTCCTGCTTCACATGCTTCTTTTCGAATTTCATTGATCTTAGCAAGTGCTTCCTTCGCCTGTGCAAAATAGGATCCATATACACCAACCAGTGTACATCCTTCCGATGCCTCTGTCACATTTGTTTCCAATACTGTCTGTGTTTTCGCTCCTGCCACATTCGCCGGTACAATAAGCGAAAATGCCAGCAATCCGGCAAGAATCCTCTTCTTAATTGTTTTCTTTTTCATTTTCATCACTCCATTCATATGTACTAGTTCTGTTCCTTGTCGCCCAGCACCTGCATGATGTCTTCTAAAAACTCTGTCTGGTCACGCCAGCAGCACAAGCGGTATGGAAATTATTTCCACTTGTTTTTTCAGATTTTCAATGTCTCTCTTCTTTTGAACCAGAAAATGACAGAAATCCTCGTTTTCTTTCTGCTGCTCATAGTTTTTCTGAATCCTTGCCTTCCAATCCGAATACTCCGTCACATAGAGGATTCCATCGTCTTTCGCATCCTGTTTTCTCATCTTTTTATAAATATTGTATTCTGCCAGATAGTCAAATCCATACGCGTTATTCTTTGCTTCCATGCGATTCTGATAAATTTTATTTACTATTTTACTAAAAATGGCAGTATCTTATCCAATTTATCCTCTTCCGCAATATACGTCACCAATGCAAGAGCATCCCGGTCCTTACATTCTTTGTTAATCATACCTTCCAGTCCGCCATTGACGGCTGCCACCGATCGGAATTCGCCTTTGCTTAGTGTCCTTTCCCGCAGATCAATGTATTGAAACCGGATTCCCCGTTCCTTGAAAAAACGCTGTGCTTTTTTTGTGTCGTTGTCTTTTTTGCTGCCAAAGATTTGGATGTTCATACCTACCTCCTATATCGGATTACTTCACGATAACAATAACTGTCTTCGTTATTCCATAACACTTTACTTTTATTTTTGTCCGCCCCTTCTTCATGCCTTTTAGCATTCCCTTTTTGGTAACTGCTGCAATCTTTTTATTCGCGGAAGCAAACACAACTTTCGTTGATGGGCGAACTTTAACAATAATACGAGCCTTTTTTCCTTTTTTGACCTTTATCATCTTTTTCGCCACTTTAAATGTTGGTTTCTTTACAACAATCCTGCACGTGCTCTGATAACCATCTGCACTCGCAGTAATCAAAGCAGTTCCTGCTTTTTTTGCGGTTACCCGGCCATTTTCATCTACAACTGCCACTTTTTCATTGTCAGATGTATATTTCACTACACTTTCTGTATCAGCACTAAGCTGTATGATTTTTTTCCCTTTTGTATACAATGTGACAGATGTCTTGTTCAATGTAAATGCCCGCGGTTCACTAGTTGGCGGCAATGGTGTTACCGTTGGTGGCGTTGGAAGTATTACAGGTGTGGCATCGGGTGTTGAGCTTGGTACTTCTGTCGCAGCCGGAGTTGGAACCGTCGGCGTTGGGGTCGGCACCTGCGTTGGTGTTGTTGTCGGCGCTACGGTTGGCGTTGGCGTTGGCACCTGCGTTGGCGCTGTTGTTGGCGCTACGGTTGGCGTTGGCGTTGGCACCTGCGTTGGCGCTGTTGTTGGCGCTACGGTTGGCGTTGCCGTCGACGTTGGGGTCATGGTTGGGGTTACTGTCGGAATCGGCTGTTCTTCACCCACCAAAAGCACTCGCGATATACTCTTGCCGGTTTTCGAATGGGTCAGCGTCAATGTTAGTTCACCCTTACAGTTCTCCCAGTCGTATATACATACAATCACCTGATTATATTGGCTTTGCCCCTCGTTAATACACTCCTCATCCCAACTGCAGAAAGCCGCTTCCTCTAAATCAACCGCTTCCCCGTTTTCCTTCGTCAATGTCAAATCGTAATCATAAAAAAGTTCCTCAAACGTTGGCTTATAAACCGTACCATCTGCCTTTTTAAATTCAACCGGATAATAATATTCTTTTCCCTGCTGACTGATCACAGATTTTTTATCTGCATCTCCAATCCAATAAAAGTCATCTGCGTCCTCATTTTCCAGTTTTCCGATAATCCAGGAATATATTTCTTCGGTTTTCTTTTTATTTAATTGAAAATTTGTATACTGCGTGCCCTCAATTGTAAAATTCCCACTCGAAGAGGCCTTTGCCTGTATGTAACAATGATTCTCCACAAATCTCGCCATATATTCTGAGCCATTTACGTTTAATTTTGTTAGACCATAGACTTCTCCTTTTATCTCAAGTGTAGTATCATTTCCAACCAAAACGGAGCCACATGTTTGATCCTCGCCGGATACCGTTACACCGGTAAAATTGTTTGCAACACTCGGATTCGTTGACATTTGTCTGAGATCAAGCACCGCATTTTTCTCGCAAAAGACGTTATTTACGTTAAAATCAGCCTCCTTAGGAAGCGTGATCCGCGACTTTTCTGCCATCGTGAGATTATTGATACCGGAAAATGACAAGGTATCAATATGAGCCCCCGCTTTTACATTGACATTCAACTCACCTATCAGATCCGTCTTGTCAAAATCCGTTACATTACTATCTTTTCCCAGTGTAACATTTACATTTCCTGTCAATGTATGACCATCGGCACCCGCTGCATGAATCTCCGTGTCTACCAATTTGGAATCCAGTTCTATATCCACTTTGTCTTGTTCGGAATCGCGATAATAATCTCCTGCATAAATTGCAGCTATCTTAGTCTGGGATATGGGATTGACCACTTTAATCGTTGTGTGGCTTCCCATCTTTCCTTCCTCTCCCTGGTACGCGCCACCGCTGATCAATGGCCTCACATCGTCCTGCAATGTACTGGTTCCTACTCTCGTATCTACCGCATCCAACACCAGCGTATGTCCCGCCGCATAAATTGTTGTCCCACGTGCATTTCCTGCCTGCGGCACCATTTGCAGCCACATATCACGAAACGTAACGTCCGCTCCCAGCTGAATCATACTGCGTATTTTCAAACCTGCTGACGTATCTGAACCAACAATCGTGATATCTTTATCAATAAATAATGGTTTCGGAGATCCGTCTTCGCACGTCTCGTATTTGGTGTAGGAGACTTCACCCACAAGTACAAGTGTCTGTCCCGTCTGAATCTGCTTCAAGGCCGTACGTATATTTTGATACGGTCTTTGGGCGGTTCCGTCACCTTCCGTAAGACCGCCTTCTCCATTTTCCACATAAACCTTAACTTCATCTGCTGCATCCGCCGCCTTAATGCCCATTGGAGCAGCTTGGTTCATAATTAACACTAAAATCAATACTAATACACTTAATTTTTTTCTCATATCACACTTCCTTTTCTTGGGTTATAAGTTTACTTTGCTTCAATGTATCAATAAGACTTCCCACCTTGATTTTGGTATCAAGTTCTTCCTGTATTTCTCTTTTTAATGCTGCCTCTGGTGTTTCTCCGTTTTCTATCTTTCCACCGGGGAATTCCCACCCATCTTTCCATTCACCGTAACCGCGCTGCGTGGCAAATATCTTTCCATTCTGGCGAATGACGGCTGCTACTACTCGTATTGTCTTCATATCTTTTGTTTGCATTTCCTTTCTTCATGATTCAATAAATTACTTTAACAAATCCGATAAGCTGTATTCCCCTTTAGGAACATTTGCGGTTCTTCGATATTCTTTTATTGC
>ENA-OPBG01001213-OPBG01001213.1-human-gut-metagenome-genome-assembly--contig:-NODE-1213-length-18525-cov-4.437629_pt1 | contig 18525 bp, 20 predicted proteins | sample MGYA00241065_ERZ501446 | MGnify/ENA primary metagenome ERZ501446 (study PRJEB25962, sample SAMEA2042632) | human gut metagenome | biome: human gut; feature: human-associated habitat; material: faeces...
ACGGTCCTAAGGTAGCGAAATTCCTTGTCGGGTAAGTTCCGACCCGCACGAAAGGTGTAACGATTTGGGCACTGTCTCAACGAGGGACCCGGTGAAATTGAAATACCTGTGAAGATGCAGGTTACCCGCGACTGGACAGAAAGACCCCATGGAGCTTTACTGTAACCTGACATTGGGTTTTGTTGTATTACGTACAGGATAGGTGGGAGGCTTGGAAGGCTGGACGCTAGTCTGGCTGGAGCCGGCGTTGGGATACCACCCTTGATACAACGGAATTCTAACCGAGAGAGTAACGAAATCCGGGACAGTGTCAGGCGGGCAGTTTGACTGGGGCGGTCGCCTCCGAAAGAGTAACGGAGGCGCCCAAAGGTTCCCTCAGCGCGGCCGGAAATCGCGCGAAGAGTGTAAAGGCAGAAGGGAGCTTGACTGCGAGCCAAACACGGCGAGCAGGTACGAAAGTAGGGCTTAGTGATCCGGTGGTACCGAGTGGAAGGGCCATCGCTCAACGGATAAAAGCTACCCTGGGGATAACAGGCTAATCTCTCCCAAGAGTCCATATCGACGGGGAGGTTTGGCACCTCGATGTCGGCTCATCACATCCTGGGGCTGAAGTCGGTCCCAAGGGTTGGGCTGTTCGCCCATTAAAGTGGTACGTGAGCTGGGTTCAGAACGTCGTGAGACAGTTCGGTCCCTATCCATCGCGGGCGCAAGAGATTTGAAGGGGTCTGCTCCTAGTACGAGAGGACCGGAGTGGACGGACCGCTGGTGTACCAGTTATTCCGCCAGGAGTACAGCTGGGTAGCTACGTCCGGACTGGATAAACGCTGAAAGCATCTAAGCGTGAAGCCATCCTTAAGATGAGATCTCTCACAGAGTAATCTGGTAAGACACCTTAAAGAAGATGAGGTAGATAGGCCGGGAGTGTAAGTGCAGCAATGTATTGAGCTGACCGGTACTAATATGTCGAGGGCTTGACTTCGTAAGTTTCTTCTATATAGCTTTGAGGGTTCACCTCAAGAAAATGATATATCCGGTGGTAATGGCTAAGGGGGTCCACCTGTTCCCATCCCGAACACAGAAGTTAAGCCCTTATACGTCGAAAGTACTTGGCTGGAAGCGGCCCGGGAGGATAGATAGCTGCCGGTTAAAGAAAAATAAGGCATACCAAAAGGTATGCCTTATTTTTGTATTTATCTGGCTTTAGCTGGTAAAGCAAGATAAATATTATCATGCTTTACAGAGAACCACCCGCTATGCTGGTGCGCGTCGAAAGTTATACAAGAACTAATCATTCCTTGTAGAATAGTAGGTGTTCAAGCCACTATCCAAAAGAAAGTAATGATGAGTTAATGCCAAATAAAGCTAATAGTTTATCTCACACGAAATGGATTTTTAAATATCATATCGTTTTCACACCTAAGTATAGACGAAAAATAATTTATAATTAATATCGAAAAGATTTGAGTGAGATTTTAAGACAGTTATGTCATTACAAGGGAGTAGAATTAATAGAAGGACATATGATGCCGGACCACGTGCATAGATAGCTGATGGATTTTATTTTTATATAATTTTTAAAAACAACAAAATTTTTACTTTGATGGTTATTTCTAATTTATTATGTTAAAATTAATAATAAATTACTATAACGGAGAATGAAAACTATGCTTAAAAATATTAGTATGCCTGTTATAGCTTTAGCTTTGGGGCATTTAGTAACGGATTTACAGGCAGGAGCTTTGCCGATAGTGCTGCCGCATTTAAAAGAACTTTTTGCTTTAAATTATTCACAGCTGGCTTTTATCGTTTTAACACAAAACGTAACTTCTTCTGTTATTCAGCCTCTGTTCGGCTATATAACAGATAAGAAATCTTTGCCTGCGATGCTGCCTTTTTGTGCTGCTATGGCAGGTGCTGGTTTTGCGTTTGTAGGCTGGGTTCCTGCCTATGTTTTACTTATGTGTACTGTTGTTATAATCGGTATGGCCAGTGCAACTTATCATCCGCAGGCATCTAAAACAGTTAATTTTTTAAGCAGCGATAACAATAAAGCAGCCAATATGGGTATTTTTTCTTTAGGCGGCAATGCCGGTATGGCAGTTGGTTCCATTTTAATGGCATTTTTGCTTACTTTGCCTGGCGGGCTGCATAATACAATGTATTTTGTTCTGCCCGGGCTTTTGGTTTTTGGCTTAATGATGAAATATATGCCCGAATACAAACGCGTTAATTTGGAACATAACTTAAAAGTACAGGCTGCCAAAAAAAGTGGTGCGGTGCAGAAAATTCCTTACGGCGGTCTTGCTTTGGTGCTGTTTTTTATTTTTATGCGCTCAACCATTCATACGGGCCTTTCTACATATTTGCCGTTGTTTTTTATTAATTTCCGCAACGCGGAGCCTGCTTTTGCAAGTATGTTAGTATCCTGCTTTTTACTTGGCGGTGTTGCCGGTACTTATGTCGGTGCTGTACTCAGCGACAGGCTTGGGGCACGCCGTATTATTTTGGGTTCTGTATTATGCAGTATTCCCGCTATCTGGCTTATTGCCAATGTAACGCACCCGGCAGCTGTTCTGGCAGCAGTAGTGTTGGCCGGTTTTTCAATAATCGGTTCTTTTGCAACAACAACCATTTTAGCGCAGACCATGCTTCCAAATAATGTAGGCATGGCAGCCGGGCTGACAATAGGCTTCAGCGTAGGCATGGGTGGGTTTGGCGTTACCATACTTGGTTTTTTAGCCGATAATTACGGTTTGCCGTTTGTTATGAATTTAATGACAGTTTTACCCGTTATTGCAACGTTAACGGCGTTTAAAATTCCTGTGCCGCCGCAAATGCAGAAGTAGTATTGAAGGGGATGTTTTGTATGGAAAATTATAAACAAGGCATTTTCTTTGGCCTTGCAGCTTATGTATTATGGGGAATTTTGCCTGTTTACTGGAAAGCGCTGGAACTTGTTTCGCCGTTTGAAATTTTATCCAGCCGGTTTATGTGGTCCTGCGTTTTTGTGTTTCTGCTCATTATTTTTCAGAAAAAATGGCCGCTTTTTGCCAAGGAAGTAAAACAGGTTTTCAGTAATGTTAAAACAGGAGCAGCCATGGTAGCAGCCGGTATTACCATCAGTTTTAACTGGGGTACTTTTATTTGGGCTGTTAATAACGGGCATATTGTTGAAACAAGCATGGGCTATTATATTAATCCACTGGTAAGCATTTTATTTGCCGTAGTTTTTTTACGTGAACGGCTTGATAAAATGCAGCTTGCCGCTATTACCTGTGCCTTTATAGGCGTTGCCAGCATGGTTTACAGTTTTGGAAAAATTCCCTGGGTTTCCTTAACGCTGGCTTTTACTTTTGCTTTGTACGGTCTGTTGAAAAAAATTCTGCCGGTTTCTGCCTTAACAAGCATTATGCTTGAAACATTGCTTATTACGCCGCTGGCACTTGTATATGAATACAGCTTATGGCAGCAGGGAGTTTCTTTTTATGCATCCGGAAACCTGCAAGTGATTATGATGTTAACCGGTGCAGGCGTTGTTACGGCAATACCTTTATTGCTTTTTACCGCAGGCGCCAGGCTGCTGCCGCTGAAGATAATAGGGTTTTTGCAGTATATTTCACCGACGCTTACACTTTTGATAGGTGTTTTTGTTTATAACGAAGCATTTACGGCATCGCATTTGCTGGCTTTCGGGTGGATTTGGGCCGCGCTTCTTTTGTTTATTGTTTCGCAGCTGAGGAGTAATTAAACAGATTTTACAAATGTGTAAAGCTGTCTTTTTAGTGGTTTAAACATATATATGGTGTTTGGCTGAGTTATCCTCAAGCTATAAAAAGTTATCAACAAAATGTGCATAATGTGTTGAAAAGTGTGGAAAAGATTTGTTAAGTTCTGTATAAACTTGTAAAAATGTGTAGAAAAAACTCTGTATAATTTTAAATCCACGTTAAACTGTGGATAACTTTGTTGATAATGTCGATAACTTGTTTATTAAAGAACAGTTTCCAAAACACAGCATATAGTGTTAATAACAAAATAAAGCATTGTAATTATTAAGGCCGTTTTTTGTGGGCAGATGTTTTTTTGCTTGCAGAAACGGCGTTTTTTGGAGATAATATATAAGAACGATTTAAGTATTTGATAATGGAGGCATTTTAATGGCTATAAAACAAGTAACTGCCGTACAGGCAATGGAAGAAATATCCAAGGGTAAAATAATAACTGCGTCTTTAAATGAAATGCAGGGCGCATGGATTGCTCTGGCAGATTGTGAGGACGGCAGGGTGCTTACCTGTGCTTACAGCGGCGAATGCCAGGCCGCAGCACTTTTTGCAAAAAAAGACAGTGGCAAAGTTAAAAACATAACTGTTGACGTTATGGAGTTAAACCCCAATAATGCAGCTGTTGTACGCCGCTATTTAAAATGGACCGGCCCTCAGGCGCAGGGAGGCAAAGGCATCAGCATAGCGTTCAGTGACGGGCTGTGCGGGTGCTTACGCCGCAGTTCCCTTTAAGCTGCGTCAGGCACGGCCCGTACTTGTAGATTACGCGGCCGCCAATGCTGATATTTTAAAACGCAACTTTTTGGAAGCTGTTGATACAGCAACTTGGGGCGTACTGGAACTTGGCTATAAAGAAGGTTACGGCGCCAACGCTGCAGGCCTTAAAACGGAAGAAGAAATTGTAAAAGCGCTTCTTTACGGATACAGCATGATTGGTTTTGACTGCAGCGATAAAATTGACAGCAAAATCGAAGCTATGACCTCTGAAGAAGTAGCCGCAAAATATAATCAGCTGCCGGAAGAATTCCGCGACGCTTTAAAAGGCTCATACCTGGAAGCCGATTTTAAAGCCGGTGGGATGGTTGTACATTTTGAACCGGAAGTGCTGCAGCGTATAGTGCTTGAATTTGGCGAAGCCATTATGCACATTCAGTACATTTATAATACCTATTTAAAAAATACTCCGTGGGAAATTGATTTTGAACTCAAACTTGCCAAACCGGATAAATTAATGACGCCGCAGGAGCTGTACTTTATCAGCAACGAATTGCAGCGCAACGGCATTAAAATGGCATCCATGGAGCTGGACGCGGAAAAAGCCGCAGCCGATGAAGAAGGCATGCATGTTTACGGCGAAATTGCCGCTACCTTTGGCTACCGCTTAAGCCTGTTTAACGCCGATTTGTATATTTCGGATATAGGCAGTACAGCCAAAGCCTTAAAGGGGCAGGTTTGCTTTAAAGCGGTCAATGCACTGTGGCTTGCTGCGTTGAAAGTCGTAAAAGCCGGCGACGCACAGTTGATGGAAGATATGCAGAAATTTGCCGGACTGCCGGATTTTGATGGCCTTAAAATTCTGCCCGTCGGTGAAGCAGGATGCGCGTGGGCAAAAGCATACAGCAAACTTTTAACGCCGGAAGCAGGCTTTGCCGGAAAAATTAAAGAAGTTCTGGCCGCTAACGCCGATGCGTATGCGGAAGAAGTTGAAAATACAACTGCTGCAATGCTGAAAGCACTGTAAAAATTTTAAATTCAGCTTGCAAAAGCACAAAGCGGATGATATAATATTTAAGCTTGTATTAATAGATACATTCCCCTGCTCCCGAACGGGGGCCAAAGTCCAAAGGAGGAGGTGATTTCGTGAACAATTACGAAGTCATGTACATCGTTAAACCGGTTGTAGAGGAAGAAGCATTTGAAGCTGTTGTAGCTAAATTCGAAAGCCTCATTACCGCAAACGGTGGTACTGTAGAAAAAACCGACCGCTGGGGCAAAAAACGCCTCGCTTATGAAATCCAGGATTTCACCGAAGGTCAGTATGTACTCGTAACTTTCAGCGCAGAACCCAAAGCTGTTAAAGAACTTGACCGTGTAATGAAAATTACCGACGAAGTAATGCGCCATATGGTTATTAAAAAAGGCGAGTAATCCGGAGGTAACTTTAGGTTATGAACAAGATTATCTTAATGGGCCGCTTAACGCGTGACCCGGAAGTGCGTTATACCACTACCGGCAAGGTTGTATGCCAGTTTACGCTTGCGGTTGACAGGCCTTTTACTAATCAGGACGGGCAGAGAGAAGCCGATTTTATCAACATCGTTGTATGGGGTAAAATCGCAGAATTATGCGGGAACAGCCTTACCAAAGGCCAGAGAGCGCTTGTTGACGGCCGCCTGCAGCTCCGCAGCTATGATGCAAAAGACGGCGGTAAACGTTATGTTACCGAAGTTGTTGCAAACAGCGTGGAATTTATTGAACGCAAGGGTTATACTCCCGGCGGCAATACCGGCGACAGCGGCAAGAGCGACATGGAGTCTTTTGGCTCCCAGGTGCCTTTTGACGAGGAAATCCCATTTTAACAAGGAGGGTTTAAGCGAATGAAACGCGAAAGAGGCAGAAGACCGAGAAGAAAAGTTTGCAGCTTCTGTGTTGATAAAGTTGAAGAAATCGATTATAAGGACGTAGCTAAACTGCGCCGTTATATCACCGAACGCGGCAAAATTTTACCGCGCCGCATTTCCGGCAACTGTGCAAAACATCAGCGTCAGATGACCACTGCAATTAAACGCGCTCGTAACGTAGCATTGCTGCCGTTTACCTGCGAATAATAGTTGCCTGCTTAAAGCAGAATAACTTACAAAAAAGATATCCCTTTTATTGTGGAAACACGGTAAAAGGGATTTTTTGTTTTTCCGTAAGGTTTATTTTTAAAAATTTTTAAGGAAAGCTGCAAAAGCTATATGTATTTTTGAAGGGTACACAAAAAAAGAAAATGTATAATAAGATAAAACTAAAATCTATCAAGTAAAGACAAAAATAAAAAAGTAACAAAATTTAACAAAAATGATGAAAAAATATTGAAAATCTGTATGTAAAATTAAAAAAATCGTTGACAAAAATGTAAAAACTTATTACAATGGTGAACAAGATAGTTGCAGGGCAGTTGTTAAAGCCGGAGGGGAGCTTAACTGCTCATAGCGGCATTATTTATTATTATAACGAAAAGGGGAAAGACAAATGAGCAAATGGAAAAAATTTACAAGCGCCTGTCTGGTTGCAGCGTTAAGCACAGCACTTCTGGCAGGCTGCGGCGGAGAAAAGAAGGACAGTGCGGCTGCTAATGCCGATAAATATGTTATCGGCGCAAGTTTTGAGCTGACAGGCAATGTTGCAAACTACGGCAAATCTACATTGTCCGGTTTAAAACTTGCTGTTGACCAGGTTAACAAAGCAGGCGGCGTTAACGGCAAACAGCTTGTTGTAGTAGAAAGCGACAACAAATCCGAGCCTGCTGAATCCGGCAACTCCGTAACCAAGCTGATTACTCAGGATAAAGTAGTGGCTGTTGTTGGCCCTGCTACCAGCGGCTGCGTATTTGCAGCTACTCCGGTAGTAACCTCCAACAAAGTGCCTCTTATTGCACCGTGCGCTACCGCACCGGCAATTACCGTTGATAACGGACAGGTTAAGGAATTCATCTTCCGTGCCTGCTTCATCGACCCGTTCCAGGGCCGTGTAATGGCTGAATTTGCCGATAAAACTCTGGGCGTTAAAAACGTAGCTATTCTGCATGATGCTTCCAGCGATTATTCCAAAGGACTTGCAGAAGTATTTGAAAAAACTCTGAACGAAAAAGGCGGCAAAGTTGTTGCCAAAGAAGCCTTCCTTTCCAAAGATATCGACTTCAAAGCAGCTTTAACCAAAATTAAAGCCGCTAACCCGGAAGCAATCTACATCCCCGGTTACTATGAAGAAGTTGCCAAAATCATTAAACAAACCCGTGAAATCGGTTTGAATGTTCCGCTGATTGGCTGCGACGGCTGGGACAGCCCGAAACTTGTTGAAATTGCAGGCCCTGAAGCATTGAACAACACTTATTTCTCCAGCGCCTTCTCCGTACAGGACCAGACTGAATCCGTTCAGAAATTTATTGCCGATTATAAAGCAATGTATCAGAAAGACCCGGATATCTTCTGCATGCAGGGTTACAATGCAGGCCTTGTTCTTGCTGATGCCCTTAAACGTGCAGGCGATGGTGCCGACGGAACCAAACTTGCAGCAGCTATTGCAGCAACCAAAGACCTTCCGGTTGCAAGCGGCAAGTTAACTTACGATAAAGACCACAACCCGATTATCAGTGCCATCATCATCGAAATGAAAGACGGTGTACAGAGCTTTAAAGAAAAAATCAGCCTGTAATTAAATTAGTTTAATTGTTTTGAATTTATTTTAGCTTGAGTTTATTTTAGCCCGGAAATTGTTGTTTCAGGTTTCCGGGCTATTTTAAAAATATAAATTATAATGAAACAAATGAGGGGGAAACAAAAATGAAAAGAGTATCCAAAGTCCTAACTGCCTTGGTATTGGGCACTGTGCTTGCCGGTTTGGCAGCAGGCTGCAGCGGCGGTGAAAAAAAGGCTGATACCATTAAGGTTGGTGCGAACCTTGAAATGACGGGCGGCAGCGCGTCTTACGGCATATCTTCTAAAAATGCCATTGAGCTTGCCTTTAAAGAGATTAATGAAAAAGGCGGCATTAACGGCAAACAGTTAGAACTTGTTGTTGCAGATAACAAATCGGAAGCGGCAGAAGCTACTAATGCCATGCAGAAACTGGTTTCACAGGATAATGTAGTGGCGGTTATCGGCCCTAACCTTTCTTCTTCGGTAATTGCGGCATCTGCTATTAATAACAGCGCCAAAGTGCTGGATATTGCGCCGATGGCTACCAATCCGTATGTTACGGTTGACCAGGCCAGCGGCAAAACCAAGGATTTCAACTACCGCACATGCTTTATCGACCCGTTCCAGGGTACGGTAATGGCCAAATTTGCAACGGCTGAACTTGGTGTTGGCAATGCAGCAATTTTGATTGATAATTCTTCCGATTACGCTAAAGGCCTGGCGCAGTTTTTTAAAGAAAACTTTGTTAAAGAAGGCGGCGCAGTTACTGCGGAAGAATCTTATCTGCAAAAGGATACTGATTTTAAGGCAACACTTACTAAAATAAAAGCAACCAATCCGGACTTTTTGTATGTGCCCGGTTATTATCAGGAAGTTGGCCTGATTGTAAAACAGGCGCGTGAGCTTGGCATGAATATGCCGATTGCCGGAGGCGACGGCTGGGACAGTGCTAAGATGCCTGAAATTGCAGGTGCGGCAGCGCTGAACAATACTTACTTCTCGAGCCTTTATTCTCCTGAAGATTCATCGGACATTAACAAAAACTTTGTAGCCGCTTATGAAAAAGCATACGGACAGAAACCTGACGTTTTTGCAGCTTTGTCTTATGATTCGGCTTTACTGGTTGCCGAAGCCATTAAAAACGCAGGCAGCACAGAACCTGCTAAAATCAGTGAAGCAATGGCTAAAATTAATGGGTTTAGCGGTGTATCGGGCAGCGTAACTTTTGACGATAAGCATAACCCGGTTAAGAGTGCCGTAATTTTGGAATATAAAGATGGCGCTCAGTCTTTGAAAACCAAAATTAATCCCTGATAATTAATTGATAATTTAACTTTTTAACGGAAAGGCTGCGGTTTGGCCACAGCCTTTCCGTAATTTTAGCTGGATGCCGGTTAGTGCCGTTATTTAAGCGCAGGTAATAACTTACGGCAGTAAAGCATAGAGATTTTATGATTGAGGAATTAACAAAACTTACGGACTGGAGGACTTTTTATGGATATGGGTTCGCTTCTGCACCAGTTTTTGCAGCAGCTTATAAACGGTATATCCCTGGGCAGTATTTATGCGCTGATTGCCCTTGGTTATACAATGATTTACGGCATCCTCAAACTCATAAACTTTGCCCATGGTGATATTTATATGTTGGGCGCGTATTTTGGGTTTGTAGCTACAACAATGTTTGGCTTTTCCTTTTTGCCGGCAATTCTTTTTGCCATGGCCTGTGCAGCCGTTGCCGGTATTATCATTGAACGTATTGCCTACAGGCCGATGCGCAACGCTCCGCGTATTGCTATTTTAATTACCGCAATCGGCGTATCGTTTTTGCTTGAATACGGCATGATGCTGATTGCAACTCCGCAGCCGCGTACTTTCCCGGCAGTTTTTTCGGCAGATGTTTACCATCTTGGGCCACTGGTTGTTAACAGCCAGCAGGTTGTAATTCTTGTAAGCGCAATTATTTTAATGGCCGTACTTACTTATATCGTACAATATACCAAAATCGGCAAGGCCATGCGTGCCGTTTCGTTCGATACTGACGCTGCCAGACTGATGGGTATTAATATCGACCGTGTAATTTCCGCAACTTTTGCCCTGGGCTCAGCACTTGCTGCTGCAGGCGGCGTGCTGGTAGGCATTTACTACAACTCCATCGACCCGCTTATGGGCATGGTTCCGGGCATTAAAGCCTTCGTAGCAGCCGTACTCGGCGGTATCGGTATTATTCCGGGCGCTATGGTCGGCGGCATTATCCTCGGCGTTGTAGAAGCCATGGTCAGCGGTTTTATTTCTTCCACTTTCCGTGACGCAGCCGCATTCGGCATTTTGATTATTATCTTATTGTACAAACCTGCCGGTATTTTCGGCAAAAATGTACGCGAGAAAGTGTAGGTGGCAGCTATGAATTATCTTCGCAAAGCAGATTTAAAAAGAATAGTTGCCTGCGCCATTTTATTCGCCGCAGTGCAGGGCATGATGTTTGCCGATATTATCGGGCCGTTCTGGGAACTTAATATCGTCCTCATCTGCATTAATATTATTCTGGCTGTCAGCTTGAACCTTATCAACGGCTACACCGGCCAGTTTTCTATCGGCCATGCCGGATTTTTAGCTGTCGGCGCTTATACCGGCGCTATTATGACGGTTAAACTTGGTTTTCCGTTTGAAGTGGCTTTAATTGTTGGTACCGTTGCCGCAGGTTTTTTGGGCTTTTTAATCGGCCTGCCTACCTTGAGGCTTAACGGCGACTATCTGGCAATTGCCACTTTGGGCCTTGGCGAAATTATCCGCATCTGCATACTCAATATTGATTATGTAGGCGGCGCTTCCGGTTTGATGGGCATTCCCCGTTTAACAACTTTCGCCTGGGTTTTCTGGATTATGATTTTTATCATTTTCTTTATTAAAAACTTTAAAAATTCTTCCTACGGCCGCTGCTGCCTGGCTATCCGTGAAAACGAAATTGCAGCCGATACCATGGGCATAGACACTACCAAATATAAAGTAATGGCCTTTACTCTCGGCGCTGCTTTTGCCGGCACGGCAGGCGTGCTGTTTGCACATTATTTTTATATTGCGCATCCGGCATCCTTTACTTTCATGCGTTCTTTCGATATTTTAACCATGGTTGTTCTGGGCGGCCTTGGTTCCATGACCGGTTCCATCACCGGCGCAATTCTGCTGACTTTTATTTCCGCTTATCTGGCAGAATATCCGGAATGGCGCATGATTATTTACTCCGTAACTATGATTGTCCTGATGCTGCACCGTCCGCAGGGATTGTTCGGCAATAAGGAATTAAGCATGAAGATGTTTGGCCTGGGAGGTGGCAAAGATGGAAGAACTGCTGAAAGTAAATGATATTTCCATGGTTTTCGGCGGTTTGCGGGCCGTCTCCAACTTCAGCATGACTATTAACAAAGGCGAGCTGATTGGGCTTATAGGGCCTAACGGCGCAGGCAAAACCACAGCCTTTAATATGATTACCGGCGTTTATACCCCTACCGAAGGCGAGATTATTTTTAACGGCCAGCGTACCAGCGGCAAAAAATCCTATCAGGTAACGCAGCTGGGCATGGCGCGTACTTTCCAGAATATCCGCCTGTTTTCCGAGCTTTCCGTTATCGACAACGTAAAAGTTGCTTATAACATGCACGTAAAATACGGCCTTTTGGAAGCAGTAGGGCGTTTTGGCCGCTATTTTAACGAAGAAGAACAGATTACCGAAATGGCAATGGAGCTTTTAAAAATTTTCCATATGGAAGATAAAGCCGATGAACTTGCCAAAAACCTGCCTTACGGCGAACAGCGCCGCCTGGAAATTGCCCGTGCGCTTGCCACCGGGCCGAAGCTTTTGCTTTTGGACGAACCGGCAGCAGGCATGAACCCGCAGGAAACCAAAGAACTGATGGAACTTATCCGCTGGATAAGAGAAAAATTTGATTTGGCGATACTGCTGATTGAACATGACATGGGGCTTGTTATGGGTGTATGCGAGCGCATTTATGTTTTGGAATACGGCCTTTGCATAGCCAGCGGCACGCCTGACGAAATTAAGCATAACAAACGCGTTATTGAAGCATATTTGGGTGAGGAGGTACTCTGATGTTAAAAGTCAACAATATTGATGTATACTACGGTGCCATCCATGCCATTAAAGACGTCAGCCTGGAAGTTCCCGACGGCGAAATAGTTACCCTTATAGGCTCCAACGGCGCCGGTAAAAGCACAACCCTGCATACCATTTCCGGCCTTATCAAGCCGAAAAACGGCAGCATTATTTTTGAGGACAAGGATATTTCCGGTATGCCGGCTCACAAAATCGTCGGCATGGGCTTATGCCAGGTACCGGAAGGCCGCCACGTGTTTGCCAATATGACGGTAATGGAAAACCTGGAGCTTGGGGCTTACCTGCGCAGCGACAAAGCTGGCATTGAAGAAGATATGAAAAAAATATTCGATAAATTCCCGCGCCTTTTGGAACGTAAAAACCAGATTTCCGGCACGCTTTCCGGCGGCGAACAGCAGATGCTGGCTATGGGCCGCGCGCTGATGAGCCGTCCGCGCCTGCTGTTGCTCGACGAACCTTCCATGGGCCTTGCACCGTTGCTTGTTAAAGAAATTTTTAATATAATAAAAGAAATTAATGAAAGCGGTACAACTGTACTGCTGGTAGAACAAAACGCCAATATGGCGCTTTCCATTGCCGATAAAGCCTATGTTCTGGAAACAGGGCGCATTGCGCTTGCAGGCACGGCACAGGAGCTTGCCAGCAGCGAAGCGGTACGCAAAGCATATCTGGGCGGCTGAAACCCGGGAGGAGGATTTTACAATGTTAGTAAAAGAGTTTATGTCCACTGAAGTGGTGACTATTACCGAAGATAAAAACATGCTGGAAGTAAGGGAACTGATGCGCAGTTCGGATAAGCGCCGCCTGCCTGTTGTAGACGACATCAGCCGTGTGCGCGGCATTATTACCGACGCCGATGTCAGTCGTACTTCCCCGACCGACGCTACTACTCTTTCCCGTTATGAAGCAAACTATCTTTTGGGCAAGCTTAAAGTACGCGATGTAATGACCAAAAATGTTATTACCGTACATTATGATGCCGGCGTTGAAGATGCGGCATATCTGCTTTATAAAAACAAAATCAATGCCCTGCCGGTTGTAGATGACGATAATAAATTATGCGGCATTATTACCGACAGCGACATTTTCCGCGCTTTTGTTGATATTATGGGCCTTGCACGCACCAGCACCCGCATTACCATTGATGTAACCGACAAAGTTGGCGTTATTGCCGATATCGGCGCAATGTTCCGCGATAATAACATCAACATTATCAGCATTGTTGCCAAACCGGAAACCAGCGTTAAAACCGAGCTTACCATCCGTGCCGAACTTGGCGGCAAAGGGCTTGAGATTATCGAGCAGCTGCGTGAAGCAGGCTACTATGTAACCGATATCAGCAACGTAAAAAGCAGGGAGTAAAATGGAATCGAAAAGCTTTAAAGTCGGTGACATTGTAAAAATGAAAAAGCCGCATCCCTGCGGCTCTTATGAATGGGAAATTTTGCGCACCGGCATGGATTTCGGTATAAAATGCTGTGGCTGCGGGCATTTTGTAATGCTGGCACGCCCTAAATTTGAAAAGGCCGTGAAGGCTGTTGTTACCCCCGATACGGAAAAATAAGTTAAAGGCGGCAGGCATAACCTGCCGTCTTTCTTCATTGTTCAAAGATAATTTACAAGCTGCGGCAGGAAAATAACGGCATACGCAGAAAATTATTTAAGTGGAAAAGAGGTATTTTATGGAGGCACTGGAAAAAATAACTTCCGCAATCGGTAAAAAACTGGAAGGGCGCAAACCTTCGCTGGACCGCGACGATAATTTATGGGATGCTGCCGTACTTTTGCCGCTGGTAAATACGCCGCAGGGCGTAAGCGTACTGTTTGAAGTACGCGCCGCAAAACTCGGCTGGCAGCCGGGTGATGTATGCTTTCCCGGCGGCAGGGCAGAATGCAGCGACGAAAGCTTTGCGGCAACGGCCGTAAGGGAAACCTGCGAAGAACTGGGGCTTGAAAGCAGCAGCATAAAAATCGCGGGCGGCCTTAATTATCTGGTAACGCACATGGGACCGGTTATTCACCCTTATGTGGGCTATATTGAGCACAGCGGACAGTTTAATTTTAACAAAGATGAAGTTGACGAAGTTTTTACCGTGCCGCTTGATTTTCTGCTGAAAAATCCTCCGCGCATTGCCCATATGGAACTGGCAAATAAAGCGGGGGACGATTTTCCGTTTGACCTTTTGCCGCGCCAGCCGCACGAATGGAATAAACGCAAAGGCTACCATGTTTATATTTACGAATATGGCGGCCACGTTATCTGGGGGCTGACCGCGCGCATTCTGCACGGATTTTTAAACAGATTTGCCGCCGATATTAAAGCGGCGTTAGAGGGGGAAACAACTTGCTGACATCGCATGTCAAAAAAATTTTAGTGCTGGCGCTTATTTTAATAGCGGCAGCAAGCTACTGGTCTTATTCTTTTATAGACGGCGACAGCCCGCTGGATAATTTAAGCAAGTCCGAACGGCTTGATTTGAAAAAGAATATCGTTGTTTTGGGCGTTGACGAAAGGCCTTCCGAAGAAGATACAGGCCGCAGCGATACTTTGTTTGTTGTAATGCTTGACAGCGACAACAACAATGTTTCCCTGCTTTCCGTGCCGCGCGATACAAGGGTTAAAATTCCCGGTTACGGCTGGGATAAAATTAACCATGCCTTTGCCTTTGGCGGGCACAAGCTTACGCAGCAAACCACGGAAGAGCTTTTGGGAATACGCATTAACAACTATGTTATGATAGACTTTAAAGGCTTTAAAGGGCTGGTAGACGCTATTGGCGGCGTGGATATTGAAGTAGAAAAGCCCATGAGTTATTATGACGAGTGGGACGGCTTTACCATTGACCTTGCACCGGGCATGCAGCATATGGACGGCGACAAGGCCATTCAGTATGTGCGCTACCGCGATGAAGAAGGCGATATCGGCCGTATCAGGAGGCAGCAGAAATTTTTAAAAGCCGTTTACAGTAAGGTTACTTCGGTGGAAATTATACCCAAACTGCCTGCTTTGGTAGAACAGGCCAACAAAATGGTGGATACCGATTTATCCATCGGCGATATGATGGATTTGGCGCAGGCTCTGCATGGCATGATGGAAAAACAGGGCGGCCTGCACGCTGCCATGGTGCCGGGGCTGCCGGAATATATTGACGGTGTAAGCTACTGGCTTCCTGATATTACGGATTTGCGCAAGCAGATGGCCGAAATGCAGGGCGCAGAAATGACGGACCGTTACCGCCGCGGCGCAGAACGCATGGAAGCAGAATATGTACGTAATCTGGAACGCGCTAAACGGGAAATTGAAAACGAACTTAACGGCATTGACAAAAAACTCGATGAAGAAAAAGCTGACGCTGAAAATAAAGACAAGGATAAATTAGACAGCAGCGGCAAAAAGACTGTTGAAGAAAAAGCTGACAAACGCAGTACGGATGACAGTAAAAAAACCGGCAGCAAACGTTCCGCCAAAAAAGCAGTGCAGGAATTTGCTGGTGAAAGTGCCGGAAGCAGCAGTGCGGAAATAAAAGAAACGCCTAAGCAGAGCTACGGCGGCGTAATACGTGTTGTTGTAATCGACTGTAGCGGCGACCCTGCCAAGGCTGCCAGCGCACGCGAGCGCCTCAGCAATCTTGGTATGAGCGTAACTGACGGCGGCAGCGGCAACGTGCGCGAAGAAACATTAATAGTTTCCACAACTACCAGCGGGCGCGTTGTTACACGCCTTACGGAAGCCCCATTTGTGCATGGAATGAGCATCAGCCGCAAGGACGGCGCCGATTATGACGGCATTGTTTATGTCGGCAAAGACTATAAATAACAAAAAACTGTTTCATAAGTCACAAAATTTTAAAGTTTTTTTAATTACCACTTGCTAATTGGCGTTAAAAATGGTATACTTAAATCATCAAATAGCCCCTCATTTGGCCCTTCTCGTAAGGGCTTTTTTTTTGCCCATTTTTAAGCCACTGCTTTTACATAAATTTAACAGCGCTGTGCCGTTTCGTTTATGCGCCAATTCGTATATAATAAAATACAAAGTTTATTAATGCAGGAGTAAAAGAAATGCTTTATAATGACAGGGCTGCATTTATTTTGCAGCAGTTACAGCTTAAAAGTACGGTTAAAGTAACAGAAATAGCCAAAAGTTTAAACGTATCGGTAGATACCGTTCGTCGCGATTTAAAAGCACTGGAAGAACAGGGACAGCTTAAATGTGTGCACGGCGGTGCAAGCCTGCCGGATTATATGCTGGCCTTCAGCAATTTCAGCGGGCGTGAAATCATCCATATTGAAGAAAAACGCCGGGCGGCGCTTAAAGCGCTGGAACATTTGCGCCCGGGCAGCGTTATTGCCTTAAACTCCGGCACAACCAATGTTATTCTGGCGCAGGAATTAATTAAGCGTTTTACGGATTTAACCATAGTAACCAACAATGTTTCGGCGGCCATGGTGCTGATGCAGAACCAGTCGCTGCGCACGATTGTGCTGGGCGGTGATTTGGACAGCCTGGAGCACTCCACTTACGGCAGCATCTGCGAAAGAGAGCTTGGCAGGTATTACCCTGATATTTGCTTTTTGTCCATTAACAGCGTCGATGCGGAAGCAGGTTTTACCGATTTCCGCTTTGCTGAAATTGGCATTATGCAGTTGATGGCCAGAAATTCCTCCAAGGTAATTGCCGTTATGGACAGCAGCAAATTAGGGCGCCGCTCCAAAAAGGTAATTATGGATAACCGGATGATAGACCTTTTGGTTATGGACAGCGTAGAACCGGATGTGCGTGAATTTTACCGCCATGCCGGCATTTGCATTGAATAAAATAATAAAATAAATTACCGCAGCTGACGGGTTAAAAGCCTGTTGGCTGCGTTTTTTATTTTACGCAGATTTAAAAATAACTTTATCTGTATTTGCTTGTTTAGGAATGTTAAGTGCGATAAGATAAAGCCGTAGAAAACAGCAAATATAAAATATAAAAAAGCAAAAAACTGCAAAGGAGAATTATCATGACAGAAAAGCAGCAAATTAAAATGGTAGTATTTGACTGGGCAGGTACTACTACCGATTTTGGCTCTCAGGCACCGGTAGATGTTTTTGACAGAACTTTCCGCCAGAAAGGGCTGGTATTTACCAAAGCCGAAATTAACGCGCCCATGGGTATGGAGAAAAAAGCCCATATTAAAACCATGCTTTCCACAGAAAAAGGCCAAAAGCTTTGGAAAGACGCTTACAGCCGCAGCTGGAACGAAGATGACATTGAAGATGTTTACCAGTGCTTTGAAGGCAACCTGCGCACCGTTGTTGCCGAATACAGCAAACTCATTCCCGGCGTAAAGGAAACCGTGGAAAAATTAAGGGAAATGGGCTTGAAAATCGGTTCTACCACCGGTTATACCAGCGAAATGATGCAGTATGTGCTGCCGGTTGCCAAAGAACAGGGCTACGAACCTGACTGCTGCATAACTCCGGATGTTACCGAATACAGCCGCCCCACTCCTTTTATGGTGTTTGAATGCATGCGCCAGTTAAATGTTTATCCGCCCAAGCTGGTTGTAAAAGCCGGTGATACCGTAATGGATATTTTGGAGGGCAAAAATGCAGGCGCATGGTCCGTGGGCATTATTAAAGGCTCCAACGTGGTTGGCCTTAACGAAGCTGAATATAATGCTCTTGATGAGCAGACTAAAAAAGAACTGCACGAAAAAGCAAGAAAAATTTATCTTGATGCCGGTGCAGATTATGTAATTGAAGATATTACAGAACTGCCGGAAGTTATTGCCAAAATTAACGAAAGCTTATAACAGGGAGGGCTTTTTGTTGAATACTTACTATAATCCGGTAAGAACTTATCAGGGCGCAGGCAGCCTTTCGGTTTTGCCGCAGCTGGTAAGCAGTTTAAAACCCGGCAGAATTTTACTGCTTATCTGGGACGAAAGCGTGCTTAAAAACCGTTACATAAAAGAAACGGCAGCCGCTTTTGCGGATATTTTAACTGTAAAAACCTTTGCCTGGTCCAATCCGGAAATGTTTCAGTTATATGAAATTTACAATGAAACCAAAAACGAAAATTATGAACTGGTTATTGCCGTCGGCGGCGGCAGCGTGCTGGATGTAGGCAAATCGCTGTGCTGCCTGTATGCCAAACCGGTGGATTCGCTGGAAGCCATGCGCAATATGATTGCCGCAAAAACCTACAGCAAACCGCACTGTA
>ENA-OPBG01001216-OPBG01001216.1-human-gut-metagenome-genome-assembly--contig:-NODE-1216-length-18505-cov-2.737940_pt1 | contig 18505 bp, 12 predicted proteins | sample MGYA00241065_ERZ501446 | MGnify/ENA primary metagenome ERZ501446 (study PRJEB25962, sample SAMEA2042632) | human gut metagenome | biome: human gut; feature: human-associated habitat; material: faeces...
CTCAACAGGCTGAAGCCATTAAATTAAAAATAGGCTAGAAGCTTTTGCTTCTAGCCTATTTTTTTGAAGGTCGAATTCTTGCGTCATGTCTCTTCAGTAAACAAGAGAACTCGATGCAAAATTTTGCTCTATATAGATTTCAAAATCGCCATGACAAATTTCGAGGCATCCTTCATCGCTTCTGGATCGATATTCTCAACAATATCGTTTTCCGCTGAATAAAGCGCAGTATTACCGTCACCCATACCTGCAACCGTAAACGCCTGAATTCCCCGCGCCATCGCAACAGTCGCAGGAGTATCACGCCGTCCTAAAGGAGAAGTTCGATACGTTACCCCTGAACGTTCACTTGCTTGACGAACAAAACGCTTAATACGCGAAGAAGGACGATAGGTTTTAAACGTCGAGCTTTCCTGCTCGATAATTGACAAGGTTCCGGCGCCAAGAGCCTCCAGATTTATGATCACGGCGCCTTTCATTTCATCTGCATGCTCATCCAAAAATGCAGTGATGCCCGAATGTGAATACTGCTCAGAACCAAGAGCAACGAACCAAACTTCTGTATCGATGTCAGGATGACGGAAGTCTTGCAATTTTCGTAATTCGCGATTTATTTGTTCGGCAGTATCCCTGTCTCCATCCATGCGAACCGCAGGATTAACCTCAACCAAGTTGTCTTCACCCTCGGAGTACCCTTGATCCTCATACACATCCATAGGCTCTTGAGAGTCGGATAAATCCATTTCGGAACCGCGGCTCTTCTTTAAGCGGCTAAGCGAGAAAGCACCACCATTCCATCCTCGACGATTATCAAAATCTGTATCGTGATAATCAATATCGACAAAACCATCGTTGTTTGCTCGAGGAACCTGCGTAGTAGCTTGAGCATTGTCGGTTTCCTCCTGACGGAAACTTGACCAATCGCCTCGTGCCTTTCCTACACTGCGTGCATCATAGGAATCGTCTACGTCTACCCAGTCATTAACTGAAACTTCGTCTTGCTTATTCTTCTTTTTCTTTCGGAATTTACCAAACAGACGCCCCGCACGTGACTTAGGCATATCCACATAACCACGCCCTGCATAAGCGCCCGTTTCGGTGTAGTCTTCGTCATAGGCAGAATCATCAGCATCGTCGATATAGCGTTCTTCCGGATCAATATCCGCAACCAATTCATCTCCCACAGGAGCAAATGAGCCCGTAGCACCAACGGTGGAAAAAGAGCCTGTTGCTGAAACTGCAGAATTCTTGTTTGTTTCCTCGCCTAGCGACGGTAGATTCAAGCCAAAGGAATCCTTTTTATCTCCCTCGGTAGCAGTTGATTCAGCTCCATCAATTCGCGGCAACATATTTGATAGAAGTGCCTTTGAACCTGCTTTGGTGCTTTCATTTGTTTCCGCCATAGGTGCGCGTTGTTTAGAACCTTCTGCTGCATTAGCGTGAGGCGCCATTACGTCGGGCAAAACAATAACTTGCCGTTTTGGAGCATCTTTTTCTTCCTGCTGAGCATCCAAAGGTATTTGAGGAATCATAGATTCCATACCAACAATCGGAGAAGCAACTGGCGCTTTTTCATTTTCAGGAGCTGGTTCTATAACTGGCTCATGAGAGCTTGCTTCCTGAATTGCTTCTTGGATTCTCTCCGAAGATACCTTTTGTGTTTCTGCAGCATCTACACGCTGATCAATAAAGTCTTGAGGTTCATATCCTGATACTCCATAGAAGGAAGATTCATCAAAAGCTTCCTCTTCGGAATATGCTTCTTCGTTCTCTTTTTCTTTATCCATGAACTGCGAAACATCGATAGGAGATATAGCAGCTGTTTTGTTAGGGGCAGTAACCTCAGGAGCAGGAATCTCTTCTTGGATCGATGGTGCCTGTTTAAGAGGTTGCTCCTTTTCTAGCTGTTCAGCAGCATCTCCAGAAACAACGTCTCTCTGACGAACGGGATTCTCTAAATTGTCATCGAAAGAACCATCATATTCTGTAGAGGATACAGACTCCTCGTGTTTATGGTTAGCGATAGATTTCAAACGTGAAGTAAAAGAACGAGAAAGGCCAGCTGCTTTACGCAAAGGCTGAGAACCACCACGTCCTAATCCTGTGCGGCTCGAAGAAGGAATACTATTTTCTTCAGACTCGCCACTACTCTTCGTGTTTTCATCAGAGGCATCGGAAGGAATAATTTCCTCGGAAGAAACAGTGATTCTTGATTCTTCTTTTTCTTCAACAGGAAGAACCACGTTGTTTTTAGCTACTTCCTGTTTAGGAACATTCTCTTCAAAAGAGTCTTCTTGTTGTTCTGCTGACAAATCTTTTACAGGCTGCGCATTAACGACCGCTTCTTGCTGCTCTGCTTGAATAGGGGTCTGTTCCTCTTCGGAAACTTCCATACTATTAAGCGCTGCCTGCGTTGAAGCAGAAATATGAGGCGCTTCAGTTAACTCAATTTCAGAACGAAGAGCTGCTAAACGAGAGGCTAACTCTGGGTTATCGCTCAAAGGCTGCTGTTCTTGAGCCTGCGCTTCTCTATATACTCTTTCAGCTTCCACTTGACGCTGTCGTTCGTTTTGATTCTCCATCAAGTGTGCAGCGACAGTGTCAGCATAGCGAGAACGGGCAACTCTATGAGGCTGACTTTCTTCAGGCTTGTTTTTCCTTGCTTTTGCCTGTGCAGCTTTCGCCCAAGCAGGCGTCTTATCCACCGACCCACTATATGCTGTACTTGCTACTGCTGCACCGTTATTAAGAGTCGATAAAGGCGCAGGACGCTCGAATGAAGAAGTAGGTACTTCTTCTGAACCTTCAGAAATATTCTGTTCTCGCATTTCCATTCGCTGAGCATCTGCAGCTTGATTTTCTTCAAGTTCTCTATGTTCCACACGATCGCGAGGAGAAAGTTGCTCATCCGCTCTTGTGTCTGAATCGAAATTTTCCTCTTCCATGGAAACCATAGTACGAAAACGACCTGGTTTTTCGGTTCTTACTTGAGGAGTTTCACTTACTTCAAAATGAACACTTGAAATAGCTTCTTCATCAACAGGCTCTAATCCTCCGCCTTTGACCAAGCGTGAGGAAATATCAGTAACGGGAACCTTATCAGCAACAGGCTTTCCCGTTAATGCAGCAATGGCAGCCTTTGCTGCTGCAAGCGACTCCTGAGGATTCACCTGAGAATCATATTCAAGGGAAGCCCCTTCAGGCACGAGTCCCGCTTCACGAGCTGCCGATTCACCATGAACATACGTACCTTCTTGCTTCGCACGCTCCATGGCTTCTTCATTGCTTACCAACCCGTTTCCTACCTGTCGTGCAACATCCAATAACACTGATACGCCTGCAGCATTATTATTAGCTGACTGACTATAAGGTGCAGCAAGATGAAGCGCTGCACGAATTAAAGGGATAACAAAGAGCACTGCGCACACTACAAGCAGCATGGTAATAATTGAAGACAAAGCTCCCGTATCGGTAGCAAACAGGGTCATGCGTAAAAATAAAAGCAATGTTGCAAGTGCTAAAGCAATTGCTGAAGCTTTTTGAATATAAGGTAAGATACCCGCAAACGGTAATTCTTCTTCTTTAAGCACTTTACCGGTATCGTAATTCGCTACCAAAATAACTTTACGACGACGAGCTACTCCCCCTAGTGGAGTTGGCTGATATTTTGCCACTACATTTTGGCTAGCACCCGTACGTAAGAAACGAGACAAAACAGGCTTTTGAAATAATTCGCAGGCGAACAATGCCGTTGCTAACGCTACCGCAATAAAGCACGGAATAACAGCAATAGGCAGAACAATGGATACGATAACAGCAACGAGCGCTACACCAAAACAAACTAAACTAGGTATCAGATAGTTGGTAACACACTGAAAATCTTCGATCACTGCAGGAAATCCTGATTCCTTTTGGATTTCTTCCGCTAAATACAGTGCTGCTTGTTGTTCTTCTTCCGTTCCTGCTGGATGAGGACCGATCTCTTGAGATAGATGAACAACATCATCCATTATTTCAGCCATGAGAGCCCCTTTAATTATGTTATGTGCGCTTACACGCTTCAAAGCTAATCAGTATACAGACCTTATAAGTATACGCCATTTATATACTTCGTCTTACAACACAGGTTATATATAAGCATCTTGGTTGAACCTGTTCGCCTATTTTTCACAATTTCGCTACACGAATCACTTTTTTACTTCATCAATACTTCTAAGATTGCCCGGTTCCTAGATACTCTCTCAAAAATGCATCGTGCGTTGCTGCGTCAGAGCGTGCATTTTCATACTCTTTAATAAGAGCATCTTGATTGGTAGCATAACTATCAACTACTAATTGCGTGAGATCAGAAGGAAGTTTTTCTGCCAGCGTAGTAGCTTCAGCATCAGCTTGGTTATAGGCATCGTTATGAGACTCTGCCGTTGATTTATCTTGAATTAAAATTGCTGCGTTTGAAGCAAGAGCTTCACCTGCTGCTTGACTTTTTAGGTCGAGGTACGCCAATAGATCATCAAAATTCGCTGAACTGTAATAATTCTGCGCGTCCTCAATATGCGATCGGGCTTCTTCAAACTGAGCTTTCGCAGCAGTAGTATATTCAGTCGATTGTGCAACGTTTTCTTCAGTGGTATCTGAAATCACTTGTGCTGACTGAACTAACAAAGCATTCCCTTCATCAATACAGCCCTGTGCTTGAGTAAGCGCATCAATTGCTTGTTTTGCTGCGATGTCATCATTGAGACGTTTTTCTGCGCAATCAAGCATTGTTTCACGGGAAACAATTGTAGCTAACACGTGATCAGCTGCCTCTTTATCATACTGAGAACCTTCTAGTTCATTACGCGCCTTCTGAGCATAGACTCGCGCAGAATCTAAATCCTCTCTAACTGAAGGCAGCTCGTTAAGGAGATTATTTGCCGTATTTACGGTTTCATCGTTGAAGCTTGTTTGGAAATAGTTATCAATCGAAACAGTTACCTCATCGCTTGCAGCAATAATTTCGCATGACTGATGCAACACACCAACACTGGTGCTGAGTTTAACCTGCTCCTGATAAAACCAGTATCCTCCTACCCCCAAAAAGGAAAGGCAGATAACTATTACTAAAGCAAGACTAAAACGACGGTATCGTTTACGACGTCTCTGTCGATTTTTAATTTCCGCTTGAGATTCCTCCCCAAGAAAAGTTGAAGTTGAATTAGCAGCATTCTTCTTTGAGGTTGATTGAGATTTCTCTTGAAGAGCATACGAAGCGGTAGAGGCATGAGAACTATCGTTGTTTCCTTTTTGCTTATGAAGTGATGCATAAAAAGGTGAATCATTCGATTCATTTCTTCTTGAGCGCCAGAGTTTAAATCTGCTTGGTTGCTCCTCTAAATTCGCAGCTTTTTGCTCCAACACATTAAGTGATAGCTCATTTGGCTTTCCTTGAGAGAATTCCTTTACGTGAAGAAATTTTTTCTCTTTCTGGCCCAAGCCTCTTCCTGGCTGCTTTTTTCCTTTATGTTTCTTCTCTCTTACCACGTAAATGCTCTCAATTTCCCCTTAAAGAATTACGTACTGCCTCTTACTTCTCTTTATCTAGTTAATTGCCGTGATTCAAAAATACGTCTTCAATAATTTCATCGCAGGTGAGATAAGAGATATTTTTACTTGGCAAAGAATTCAAGAATTTCTTACCGTAATACTTTGTTATCAGCCTTCGATCAGCAAGTACCACAATCCCTTTATCTGTTGCCGTTCGAATCAATCTTCCAACCGCCTGTTTTACCTCGATAACTGCTGAAGGCAGAGAATAATGAGCCCACGCTCGATCATCACGTTGTTGACGCTCACATGAAAGAGGATCAGTCGGTAATCCAAAAGGAAGTTTAGGAATTACAACTCCTTTTAAGGTTGAACCGGGAGCATCGAAGCCTTCCCAAAAACTCTTAAGCGCAAAAAGACTTAAGTGTTCATCCTTAAGGAAATCATCCTTTAAACCTTTAACTGATACACCCCATTTTTGACACACAAGGCGCAAGTTATCTTCCTTGAGCGCTGGTTGGACTTTCCCGAAACACTGCTCCATTTCGCGTCTATTAGTAAAGAGAGTCAACAATGATCCCTTTTGCGCACGATGAAGCTTAATTAAGAAGGACTCTAAAGCCTCTAAATAATGCGGATCCTGCGGTTCAGGAATATCGGTAGGAACGTAAATATGCATATTAGTATCGAAATCAAAACTGGATTCAACTTTCAATACTTCAGCACGTGATTCATCAGCTTCATTAAATCCTACCGCACGATTAAATGCGTCAAATTGCCCGTCTATCGATAGGGTTGCCGATGCATATATCACACTTCGTGTTTCAGGATACAAAAACTCGTTAAGTGATTTACCGATATCAAGAGGCTGAACAGTAAATACTTCATCAAGCACACCCTTTGCTCTATTCAGACGCACTGAATACACGTTATTGTCGCTCTCGTGGAAGAATATGATGTCAAGCGTTTCGTATAACTCTCTTAGCTCCAACGCAACAAGGGCAAGTTCACGCTGAGCACTGGAGGTATCATCCATCTGTTCGGCATACGCGACAAGATCACGAGTTGCTTTAATGAGTTTTTCTAACGTGTTATACAAAGAGCGAGCACATTCTCTTACTCCTTGATATGTTTCACTCGTGCGAATTTCGCTGTTTAGCCATAAATCAAACCATTCATATCCTCGTGAACGCGATTTTTGGTCAAACACAAGAAGATCTTTAGCGCTCAAACAGAATTCTTCCGCAGCGATCGAAAATGCCCCTGCAGCAGTTTCTGCTTTTGCGATCAAAGCGTCATAGAGCGCTTGTCCTTCCTCGGGAGCTTGAGCACTTCTTTTTACTCGGGTAAGTACGTTAACTGAAGCGGAATCAGCAGTTACACGCTTCACTAACGTCATAATTTCATTGCTCGAAGTAGACAACGAAAAGGCACGCCGAGCTTCTGCTTCAGCGCCATGAGCCTCGTCTACTACCCAATAGCGAATAGGAGGTAAAAGTCCTCCTTCAAATCGAGTATCCCAGAAAAGTAAGCTATGGTTAGTGACTACCACGTCGCAACGTTGGGCTTGTTCTCGTGCGCCATGAACAAAGCAAGATCGCCCAAAGAACGGACATTTCCTTCTTAAACACTCAGCGCTTGATGTAGTGATGCGTTTTCGAGGAATTGCCCGATAATCTATTTTCAACGCATCGATATCATCGTAGTCACTCTGCACAATAAAAGAGAGAAGTGCTGCCAGAGATGGTGTTTGGTTAAGGGGCTGCTTTTTGTAAATGATTGTTTTTGGACCCTGGTTTATAAGGGTTTCAACTTTCCTTAAACAGGGATAATGGTTAAAGCCTTTTAAAGGTGCATAGGTGATTCCTAAGGCACTTGACAGCAAGGGGAGTTCTTTGTGGACCAACTGATCTAACAGCGCATTTGTTTTAGTTGCAACTCCAACCGTTATTCCGTTTTCCCTTGCGGCATACACTAAGGGCACGAGATACGCCATAGATTTACCAACACCGGTTCCAGCCTCAACAGCTAGATTGCACGACTGAGAAATTGCCTTATGGACAGCTAATGCCATCTCCCGTTGTTCTTCACGCGTTTCATAGTCCTCATACAATGTTCCAAGGAGGCCTTCTGGACTAAAGGCATGCGCAATTACTTCTTTATCTACAAAAGACAGTACGCGCGGCGCATTTATATTTTCCTGGTTACTATCTAAATCGTTTTCGGGATTCTGCTGGCTTTCCGCACTTTCCGCAGTTAAAGGAATAGTAGAAACAGCTATTTCTTGATTCTTATCTGCATATTCGGTATCTCCATTAACGACAGCTTCTCCAAATACCCCGCTAGCAGGACTATTTGCGTCGGGACGTACAGGGTTGAGATCTTCAGTTAATGTTTCTTTTCGATACTTACGAAGATTATATGCGGATACTTCGGTTTGTTCCCATACTTCATGATCTGCTAAAGAACGGAAAACATACGCAGTGTTCCACTCCTCCACTTCGCTCATTTTTCCAATCGCGCAAATCAAAGACTGAGGAAGTGTTGCTACCGCCGCCAACAATACGCGATAGACCAAGCATGTTGCCGCAACATCGTCATCGGCACGATGGGTTGATTCGGGGCCCCCGAAAGCACGTACGAGATCCAATAATCGATGAGAAGTAAAGCGAGGAAGAGCAATTCGAGCTAAATCAAGAGAGTCGATCCATCTATTTTGCTTTAAGGGCTCGCCTGCAGGATTCTTAGTCACAAAAGTACGATCGAAATTTGCATTATGAGCAACTAGATCAGAATCTCCAACAAATTCGACAAGTTTCTGAAGTGCCTCGTCAGGACTAGGGGCATCTTTCACGTCCTCGTCACTGATATTAGTGAGATGAGCAACATCCTCAGGAATTTGTTTACCAGGGTTAACAAATGTAATATACCATTCCGTAATTTCACCTTTAACCATACGAGCTGCCGCTATCTGAATCAACTCATCATGATTAAAAGAAAAACCCGTTGTTTCAGTATCAATTACTACTACATCTTCATCGAGAACACCGAAATCATGAGTTTTAGCATACTCAGCTAATCCATGATAACGATCAAGGGTTCTTTGGGGAGTATTCTCTAAGATATAGGTATCTAGCGTTATTTGCTGTTGTGAGTTTTGTTTTTCCATGGCAGTAAGACTATCATTTATAAAATTCAGTACGATCTTAATATTTATATTTATAGGAGAAACTATGGCAAAGATTGGCTACTTCGCAACTTATGCGCGATTCGATACAGTCGACAAAGAAGCAGCTGCTGCGTTTTTAGGAGCCGATAATATCGTAGGTGACACCTTTACGGTTGATCACGAAATTACTCCTGATTCAAATAAAGCATGGATTGTTAATCCTTTCGGTAAAAAAATGGGCTATTTAAGTCCAAAGGTTGCTGAACAAGTCGATCTTTGTAAAGCAAAAGGTTGGAACACTGTTGCTATCTTAGCGCTCGTTGCTTTTTCTGAACAACCTGAACCTGGATTATATTGGGGTGAGGTTGTAATCATCTCCTACGATCCTGCATATGAATCTGCTTTTTCTACTTTCGTGGAAGGAATTAGAAAACAAATTAGTAAAGGGGTTAGACCTAAGGTTAAACTTGGTCCAGATTCACTGCAGAAAATTATTGACACTCAGGGCGCTTGGCTTCCTAGCGATCGTGTTGCTCTACCTAAAAAAGAAAAAGGGACCGCTTGGGTTAAAACTGAACGTTCCGGCACCGAAGCACTTGTTGAGCAAGCAAGAAAAGGTAATATAGGGTGCACTATTGCGAGCTGGATTTTCCTTTTAGCACTTGTTGCTCTTTTGGTTTTCGGCCTCCACTCTTGTGGATTATTCTAAGAATTAGCTTTATCGTTACATCACCCTCGTGTCTGCTTACTTTAGATATTCTCTTTTCAAATATTTTCTACCTTAATTTCAAGTACCTTATCCTAAAAAAGGTGCTTGATTTTTATCTAACGCCTCAAATACCATATTGGTACATAACTGCTCAAAAGTTATTCCGCTTACTTTAGCTGCATCTGGCAATAACGAAGTGGGAGTCATTCCTGGTAACGTATTAGTTTCCAGAACCCAAAACTTACCCGTTTCATCCTGAATTAAATCTGTTCTTGAAACACCCTGACATCCCAAAACTTGATGCGCTTTTAGGGCAAGCTCTTGAGCCTCTTTTGTTTCCTTATCGCTTAAAGGTGCAGGACAAATATGCTGAGATCCTCCTTCAGCATATTTTGATTCGTAGTCATAAAATTCATTGACGGGAATAATTTTTATTACAGGAAGCGCCTGTGGGTTATCGCTTCCTAAAACGCCCACGGTAAATTCGCTTCCACTAATAAATGTTTCTACAAAAGCTGACGAATCAACAGTGAATACCTTCTCCACCGCTTGAGTAACATCCTCTTCAGTATTACAGATATACACCCCAAGAGCACTACCTTCGGTTGCCGCTTTAACAACACAAGGAAGTCCTACCTGAGAGATTATTTCCTCGCTTGAAGTGTGAGGGGTATTTAATTTCATAGACCCAGGAGTTGGAATTTGAGCTTCACGATAGAAGAATTTTGAAGTGATTTTATTCACGGCAGTTGCACTCGCCCAAACTCCTGAACCGGTATAAGGAATTCCCACCGTTTCAAGGAATCCTTGAATAGTGCCGTCTTCTCCCCCTTTACCGTGTAAAGCCAAAAACGCCACATCAAAAGTATTCGTAACTAAGGTTTTGAGATCCTCTTTATTTGATGGATCAAGCAATGTTACTTGAAACCCTACGGCTTTTAATGCTTGTTCAACACTTTTACCCGAAGATAAAGAAACAGCTCTTTCGCCACTTTTTCCACCAGCTAGTAAAGCAACTTTGATCGAATCAGGCTTACGTTGAGAGGACATAATTCTCGCTTTCAAACGTGATAAATAATTTAACCAACACCAGTAGCTTTTTTCAGGACTAACATTCAATATTATTTTGATATTAGACACTGTGCTATCTTGCGCTCTTCGTGAGTATAGCAAAGGACATATAGAGACTTACTATTTCCTTTTAATCTGTATCGTTTTCCTTGCGTATAATGTCGATATGAATAAATCAATCTATACATACAACATTTCAGAACTACCTGAGCTTCTTAATAATTTTAATCAACCGAGCTTTCGAGCAAAACAGCTTGCTACTTGGCTTTACCGAGATTTTGCACAGTCCTATGACGAGATGACTAATCTTCCGGCATCTTTGCGTAAAGAACTTTCTTCGCAATGTCCACTTAACCCTCCGGTAATTCTCGACAAACAAATCTCTCGTGACGGCACGAGAAAATATGTGTTTGTTTTCGACGACAATACTCAAGTTGAAGCGGTTGGAATACCTTCATTTTCTAAGAAGAATTCAAAAAATGAACCCAAACATCTAACGGTTTGTTTTTCAACACAAGCAGGATGCGCTATGCAATGTGCTTTCTGCGCCACAGGGGAAGAGGGTCTCACTCGGAATTTATCTTCTGGAGAAATGGTTGCGCAGATTCTTGCTGTTCAGAATGATTTCGGGTATCGAGTGACCAATGTTGTCTCTATGGGACAAGGTGAACCATTTCATAATTACGATTCAGTTATCGATGCCCTACGTTATCTAAATAGCAAAGATGGTCTCCAAATTGGCGCTCGTCACATAACTCTTTCTACCTGTGGAATTCTTCCCGGAATAAGAAAACTTAGCACAGAACCAGAGCAGTTTACTTTAGCGATATCTCTGCATTCTGCTATTCAATCTACACGTGATTATTTAATGCCTCGCTGTAGCCAGATGCCCTTAACGCATCTTAAAGATGAATTGGTTACCTACACTCAAAAAACTGGTCGTCGCGTAAGTCTTGAATACCTTATGATTGATTCAATCAACGATACTCCCCAACATCTTGAAGCTTTAGTTTCTTTTTGCGATAACCTTCTCTGTCATATCAACCTTATCCCTCTTAATCATATCGAGGGAAGTAAACTTATCTCGAGCGATAAGAAGACACTTGACTCTTGGGTCTCAACTCTTCAATCTCATGGAAAAGAATGTACTATTAGGAGTTCACGAGGATCTGATATCGACGGGGCCTGTGGACAATTGAAGAACAAATTAAAACTTTAAGCCACTTACTTGTATGTGACTTCTGGTTAAGTAGTAACTTACTTTATCTGAATTACTAGCAATGATTAAAAATCGGGGCCACAGAATCCTCTGTGAGCCCCGATTTTGTTCTTCAAGGTATAAAAGTTCGAATTATTAAGCTTCTGCCTTTTCAGCGCCCTTAGATTCAGAATTTTCTGCAATTAAGCTTAAAATTCTCTCTAATTCAGCTTCGTCTTTAAATTGAATCTCAATTTTATTTTTCCCTTGTACCGTCTTTACACGTACGGGTACTGATAAGAATCGAGTCAAGCCTCTTGCGGCTTTTTTGAAACTTGCTGGAGCTGGAACTCGTTTATTTTTACCAGTTTCTTTTGCTTGAGCTCTTCCAGATAAAAGTCGTGCAATCGCTTCGGTTTCGCGCACACTTAATTTTTCATCCATTAATTTCTGCGTTAAGGTTTTACGACCCTCAGCGTCAGGGATTGATAATATTGCACGAGCATGGCCTGCTGTAATCTTCTCTTCAAACAATAGCTGCTGCGCTTCCTCAGGAAGATCAAGTAGTCTTAAAGCATTAGCAATAGTTGAGCGACCCTTAGATACTGTTTGAGCGACTTCAGACTGAGTCATCCCACGACGCTCCATTAATCGCTTATAACCATAAGCTTCTTCAATAGGATTAAGATCGGTACGCTGAATATTTTCAATTAACGCAAGCTCTAAAGCTTTATCGTTATCTGCAGCCCAAAAACGAACTGGAATTTCCTTCATATTAAGGCTTTTACAGGCTTGCCAGCGCCGTTCTCCTGCGATTATTTGATAGTTTTCACCAACTTTTCGTACTAAAATCGGCTGCAGCAATCCCTCTTTTTTAATTGAATTAGCAAGTTCTTCAATTTCTTCAGGTTTAAAGTTCGTGCGCGGTTGATCAGGGTTTGGTTGAACCTTATCAAGTGCAACCACTCCCGTAGATCCTTTTTCTTCCTTAGGCTTTATTGTATGAAGGACTTTATCCACCACTGGAGAAGCTGCTACTGTTGTTTTTTGTGGTTGATTCTTGGTATTAGGTGAATTTACCCCAGCTCCATTTTAAACAGCCGATACTACTCCAGTGTTGTTTGTGTACCCAGCTGAATTAGTTCGATTAGAGATTTCTCTCGTACTTTTATGTTGGAAAATACTTCTAGGTCTATTTTGAGAAATAGGTTCTCTTACAGAATTTTTTGGACGAGCATCCCTTGAAACTACTTTTGCGTTCTCAATGGCATCTTCTGAAATATAAATATCAGAAGATGTTTTAGGCGCAGCATCAGAAGGAGTTCCAGCTTTATTTAAACTATCCTGATTTTCTTGCTTAGTAGAAATATCTGCTGATTTAGTTTCAGAAGAAATATCTTTCTTCTGTTCTTTCTTTTCTGACGTGGCTGATTGTGAATGATTTAGTGAGCTATCGTCAAATAGCGCATTCAAACCTCTTCCAAGACCACTTTTTTGTTTAGCCACGGGCAATCACCTCTCGGGCAAGTTCGTTGTAAGCTTCTGCACCTTTATTATCTGGAGCATATTCAATAATAGGTTGTCCATAGCTTGGTGCTTCAGACAACTTTACCGTGCGGGGAATCATTGTTTCAAATACTGTTTTACCAAAGAAAGATCGCACTTCATTTACTACTTGATTAGATAAGTTGGTGCGCGAATCATACATAGTCATCACAATACCAAAAATATCCAAGCTAGGATTTAGCATCTTTTTGACACGATTCATCGAATCAAGAAGTTTTGTCACACCTTCCAAGGCATAGAACTCGCATTGAATAGGAACAAGTAGTTTATCCGCTGCAACTAAAGCGTTTATCGTCAATAATCCAAGGGAAGGAGGACAATCAATGAGAATATAATCGTAGCGACCTCGTAAGCTTCCTAAAGCACTTTTTAAGCGATTTTCTCGAGCCATTTCATTAACAAGCTCTACTTCCGCACCAGCAAGATTAATAGTTGATGGTAAAACATCTACTCCTTTACCAACACACGCTAAGATAACTTCTTCTACTGGTGTTTCTCCTAGAAGTGCATCATAAACACAGCCATCAAGCTCACGTTTATCTATTCCGTAACCACTCGTTGCATTACCTTGCGGATCTAAATCAACAAGAAGTACTTCTTTATTCATAGCACCTAACGCAGCAGCAAGATTTACCGCAGTGGTTGACTTTCCTACGCCACCTTTTTGATTAATAATTGCCAAAATTTTAGTCTGACCAATACTGTGGGTAACTGGTGGCTTTTGAGTGAAAGGAACATACTGAGCTGTTACGACATCATCTTCAGAAACTTCTTCACTTTTAGTCGTTTCTTCAGCATTTTCTGCTATCTGATTTTCGTTGCTAGATTCCGAATTATCGGCTTCTGTAGTGTCTACTTCTCGTTCGATAACTTCTGCATGCTCATTAATCTCATCAAAAGTTGTTTGCTTTTCTTCTTTTGACAATACCTGAGATTTTGATTCGTTAACGGGAGCCACTGGGTTATTTTTAAATTTCTTTCGACTACCGAATAATCCCACGAATATTCCTTTCCTCGATATCGAACTGATTATATCTAATATATGTTTCACGTGAAACATATATTAGATTCCTTTATCCAAAACAGACTCATCTCATTAATTACTTACCTTACTGTTTCACGTGAAACAGTAAGGTAAAAGAGAAAAGTCAATTACTGAATCAAGTAGCAAACGATACTTTATTTAACGCATGAGTAGTTACTCACAAGAAATAATCGGAAAGTTAGTTTTATAAAAAAGAGATGTTTCACGTGAAACATCTCTTTCAATTTAGCGAGGAAGTTCAATAATAAATTTCATTTGAAAAATACTATCATCTCTAAAATACTATCATCTCTTCGCTCTTAGTTAAATAGAAAAGACCAAGGAATTAGCTTGAAACTGTCTTTTACTAGAAAGGCTTTTTCTGAGCCATGCCAACTCTTCTTGGTAAAGAAATACTTGGTTTAGAAGTTTTCTCAAATACCACAATACTGCGATGAGTAACTCCATCACTGAGAGTGAAATTTTGTACCTCTATAAATTTCATACCAAATTTATTACAAACAGTTTTTGCATGCATTAACTCATCATCTATATCTTGAGATTTATAGCAAATCAAATGTCCATTCATTTTAAGAAGAGGCGATGCAAGTTCAAGTAAAGACGAAAGCGAAGATAAAGCACGTGCTGTAATCACACTAAAATTTTCAGGTTGATCTTTTGCGAGATCTTCAATTCTTCCCTGGAAGGTAGAAACTATTCCTTCAAGAGAAAGTTTAGTGATCATTCGATTTAAGGCAGTAATCTTTTTACCAACCGAATCTGCAAGGAGCGTCTTTCTTTCAGTTGTAATAGCAATAGGAATACCAGGAAATCCTGCCCCTGTTCCCACATCAATAAGCTTAATATTGAGGTTACCGCCATCTATAGGCAGCTTTAACACAAGACTATCAAGGTAATGCTTTAACATAACTTCCTCATACTCTGTAATTCCTGTGAGATTCATAAAACTATTCCACTCAACAAGAATTTCATAATACTTATCAAGCTGTTCAAGCTGTTTATCCGACAGTTCTACATTTATGCTTTCTAAATTTCTTTTAAATATAGCACTTGGCATAATTTCTCCTCTAATACACTAACATTTTTTACTATATAATAATTTCCATCATATATATTGATGTTGAGGGAAAAAGCACCAACTATGAGCAAGCCCATATAGTTTTAGACCTTTTGCCCCTGGTATAATATATTTTATATTAATTATTATTTCTTCTATAGCTCTCCAGATACACAAGAAGCACCGATATATCTGCTGGTGATACACCAGATATTCTTGATGCCTGTCCTATTGACCTTGGATTGAACTTATCAAGCTTCTGCATAGCTTCTTTTCTTAATCCATTGATTGCATAATAATCAAGCCCGTCTGGTATTATCTTCTTCTCAAGCTTCTTAAAATGCTCTACCTGACGCATCTGACGGCTTATATAACCTTCATACTTAAGATTAATATTAACCTGCTCCTTAACATCCCAAGGAAGCTCTGTACGGTCTTTATCAATTGGTGCGAGCACTTCATAAGAAAGCTCCGGTCTTTTAATTAATTCTGCAAGAGTAACACCTGTTAAAAGCTCAGTGCTTCCATTTTCTCTTAAAAGGTCCTGAACATTACTGCTGGTTCCTATATTAACAGCCTTTACTCTCTCAATTTCCTCGTCTATAAGCTTAATCTTTAACTGAAGCTTGTCATATCTTTCCTTAGATATAAGTCCGACTTCATAACCATATTTGCTAAGTCTTATATCAGCATTGTCCTGTCTTAATATAAGCCTGTATTCTGCTCTTGAAGTCATCATTCTGTATGGCTCAAATGATTCCTTAGTTACAAGGTCATCTATAAGCACACCTATATAACTTTCTGAACGGTCAAGTATAAGAGGTTCTTTTCCCTTAACATATAGTGCTGCATTAATACCCGCTATTATACCCTGTGCTGCAGCTTCCTCATAACCTGAACTTCCATTAAACTGTCCACCTGCAAATAAACCTTTAATCTTCTTGAATTCAAGTGAAGATTTGAGCTGTATTGCACTTATACAATCATATTCAATAGCATAAGCATTACGGACAATTCTTACATTTTCAAGCCCCGGTACGGTTCTATACATTGCATACTGGACGTCCTCTGGCATTGAACTGCTCATTCCGCCAAGATACATTTCATTAGTGTATAAGCCTTCTGGCTCAATGAATACCTGATGTCTGTCCTTATCAGCAAATCTTACTACCTTGTCTTCAATAGATGGACAGTATCTAGGACCTGTTCCCTGTATATCTCCTGAATAGAGAGGTGAACGGTCAATATTATCCTTTATTATCTTATGTGTATCCTCATTAGTGTAAGTAAGCCAGCAGCTTACCTGCTCCTTCTGAACTGACTCAGGGTCTGTTTCAAATGAAAATGGAACTACTCTCTTATCACCAAATTGCTCTGTCATCTTACTAAAATCAACTGAACGCTTATCAACTCTTGCTGGTGTACCTGTCTTAAATCTTCTTATCTCAATTCCATTTTTAATAAGTGAATCTGTTAAATGATTAGCCGCCTGAAGTCCGTTAGGACCTGTATGGTAGCTTACATCGCCGTATATACACCTTGCCTTAAGATATACACCTGTACATAATACAACCGATTCAGCCTCATATACAGCACCCGACACAGTCTTAACGCCCTTTATAACACCGTCCTCAACTATTATCTCAGACACCTCTGCCTGCTTTATATGAAGATGATCTGTATTCTCAAGCACGCATCTCATCCGCCTGCTGTAATCAGACTTATCTGCCTGTGCCCTCAATGAGTGAACTGCCGGGCCTTTTGAGGCATTAAGCATTTTTGACTGAATAAATGTTGCATCTATATTCTTACCCATCTCACCACCGAGAGCGTCTATCTCCCTTACAAGATGTCCTTTAGAACTTCCTCCAATATTAGGATTACAAGGCATCATTGCAATGCTCTCAACACTGACAGTAAATATAATTGTTTCAAGTCCAAGTCTGGCACTTGCAAGAGCTGCCTCGCATCCTGCGTGTCCCGCACCAACAACTATTACATCATAAGTTTCTTTAATATTAGGCATAACCTTAACCTTTCTATGTAACTTTTACTACATTTCTTTAATAACTTTACATATATATTTATCAATATCTTTAATATAATTAAATATACTTTATATAATCAATTACACTTTATACAACCTGACACTATTTACCCATACAGAACTTCTCGAATATCCTGTCTGCAAGGTCGTCCTCGACTTCCTCACCAATGATAAGACCAAGCTTCTCATAAGCATTCATCATATCAATAGTTAAAAAATCTTCGCTTACTCCTGCCTCTATTCCACCTTTAACAAGCTTAAGGCTTTCTAACGCCTCTCTTAAAAGATTTTTATGTCTGAGGTTAGTTATATATATTTCTTCGTTAGTTTCTATCTCGCCGTTAAAGAACATATTTTTAATTTCATTTTCCAGATCGTCAATACCAGTTTCTTCTTTAGCTGATACTGATATTACATTACACGACAAATGCTTCAATATATCTTCTTTGGTGACAACCGCCTGTATATCCGATTTATTCAATAATACAAGTACCTTTTTATTCATAATAAGGTCCATAATCTCGTAATCATTATTATCCAGTGGTCTTGAAGCATCTATGACAAATATAATCAAATCTGCCTCTGAGGCATATTTCTTAGCTTTATTAACACCTATATTCTCCACATAATCATCTGTCTTTCTTATTCCCGCTGTATCAATAAGATTAAGCGTAATTCCTGACAGATTAATCTGTTCTTCAAGAACATCTCTTGTTGTTCCCTCTATATCTGTAACTATCGCACGTTCCTCTTTCGCAAGCGCATTTAAAAGGCTTGACTTACCCGCGTTAGTTTTCCCCAATATTACTGTCCTTATTCCATCCCGCATAATACGGCCATTGTCGGAAGTTTTCAACAATTTATCAACCTTATCCACACAGTTATCCACATCTTTTGTCATTTTATCAACATTATCATTAATATCAAAATGTTCTGGATCATCTAATGCAGACTCAATAAATGCTACATTATCAAGTATTACTTCCCTGATAGCTGTGATTTTCTCTGATAATCTTCCGCCTAATTGATTAACTGATGATTTAAGTGCATAATCATTTCTTGCATTAATAATATCTATAACCGCTTCCGCCTGAGATAAATCAATGCGTCCATTAAG
>ENA-OPBG01001257-OPBG01001257.1-human-gut-metagenome-genome-assembly--contig:-NODE-1257-length-18076-cov-6.226846_pt1 | contig 18076 bp, 14 predicted proteins | sample MGYA00241065_ERZ501446 | MGnify/ENA primary metagenome ERZ501446 (study PRJEB25962, sample SAMEA2042632) | human gut metagenome | biome: human gut; feature: human-associated habitat; material: faeces...
CGTTGCGCTCGGTGAAGATGTACTTTGCCATCTTGGGGTTCCAGCGGCGGGTCTGGTGACCGAAGTGCACACCTGCTTCGAGAAGCTGCTTCATAGAAACGACTGCCATAGTAAAAATACCTCCAGATATTGTTTTGCCTCCGCACACCGTGATCCCGGGCCGTATCGGACGGTTCGGGACTGCCCTCCACCCATTTGGGCACAAAAGGGCATAGTGATGCGTGTGTAATGCTTTGTTATAATATCACAAACAAACGCCGGTTGCAAGAGTTTTTCTCTGTTTTTTACAAAGAAATCGTCTGTTTTTCGCTCATTTGCCTGTGTCCACGCCGCTCAGGCCCGCAAGGCCCATGCGCTGCAGGGCGTATCCCCTGCCGAACATCAGGTCGTACTGCAAAAGCCAGTGCTCTGCGCTCCACCGCTGCTGGAACTCGGTGGGCTCCTGCGTGGTGGTGCCGTCCAGATTCATGGTGGTTCCGCGGGTATTGGTGCGGCTGGCCACACGCAGCTGACGGTTCAGGAACTGGAAGTAGAGCGGCTCTTCCAGACCGTAAATGTCCATCATCACCGGCGAGATATCGTAAGCGGCAATGGTGCCAAGGTCCACCTGCTGCTGGCTGTAGTTGGACCACATCAGCAGCGTGGTCTGGTGCAGGCGGGGGTCTGCGCTGGAATCGCTGGCATAGCCGGTAGTGGTGTAGACATCGTAATTGGAATCGATGGGGTTATAGTGGTCGCCCCAGAACACCAGAATGACCGGCTCGTCCACCTGAGAAAAATACGCCGTCAGCTTGCCCAGCATGGCGTCTGCATCCCGGATGCCGGTAGCAAAATCTTCCAGCGCGCCCACGGTGCTGGGCTTGAGGCCCGCCGGGTGGGACAGCACCTTCACCCGCTCGTCGTCCGGGTAGTTGTCCTTGTTATAATTGGTATGGTTCTGCATGGTGACAGCGTGCAGGAAGATGGGCTTGTCCGAGCTGGACTTCATGCTCTCGTACTGCTGGATGATCTGGTCGGCCATGGAATCATCGGTGACAAGGCCGCTGGTCCAGTAGTGCTTGCGCACCTTGGTCACGCCATGCATATCCTCAAGGCTGATAAAATCGTCAAAGCCGAGGTTGGGGTAAGCCTTGTCGCGGCTCCAGTATTTTGCCCAGAAGCAGTGCACGGCTGCGGTCTGGTAGCCCTTGAGCTTGAGGTAATTGGGCATGGCGAACATGGGCTTGGTCACATGCTGCTGGTAGGGCTTGCTGCCGCTGGGCAGGAAGGATACCGAGTAGCCGGTAAGGGCTTCAAACTCCACATCGCAGGTGCCGCCGCCAAAGCTTGGGCTGTAGGCCCGGCCATAGGCGCTGGTCTGCTGCAAGGCGTGCAGGTTCTTGGAGACATCGGTATCAAAGGTGATGCCGTACTGTTCCAGCTCCGAGACATCCCAGTAGGACTCGTCCATCACATAGATGATGGTGGGCTGCTTCACCTGCTCGTCCTTGGGGGTCACGGCGCTGTAGCTGGTGGAGTACAGCGGGCTGGTGGCAAACTTCTGGCTCCCGTCCACATTGTCCAGCAGGGCATCCACCGCTTCCTGCGAGTATTCCTCGGGCTTCGAGATCTCCAGATTGGTGAGGTTGGTCATAAAGCCGGTGATCACGCCGTAGTAGCGGTAGTAGCGGTCCTGCATCCATGCATCCGGTGTAATGCCCAGCACCTGCGTGACAGCGGGCTGCAGGTACACGCCGAACACCAGCAGGCAGAGGGCCGCCGCGGTGGCGGCACTGCCCGCCAGCCGGGGCAGCCAGCGCTGTTTGTGACGGCCGCGGTACAGGAAAAAGCTGCCCGCCATCAGCACCAGCACCACGATGATGGTCACGACCATGCTGGGCTGGATCTTGAGGCCCGCAGCGGATGCCACACCGGCAGCCTCCGACACCTGTGTCAGATCCCATGGCAGGAACGGCTCGCCGCGCAGCTGCAGGGTGTAAAAGTTCACCGCGCAGGGCGCACAGCCCAGCACCGCCATGCCCAGCGTGGACAGCGGCGGACAGCGGAACACCCAGTCCAGCAGCAGCCACACCAGAAACAGCAGCAGCCACGCCAGCAGATAAGCCCCGATGTGTGGGAAGATAAAACTTGCAAAAACGTCTGCGCTCAGGCTCCCGCGGGCGATCCCCTCGCCCAGCAGCAGCACGATCAGCGATGCCGCCAGCGGGAATACCATCCGCAGCGCCAAAAGCGGTTTGGGAGTTTTCATAATTCCTGTTCCTTTCCTCATCCTTGAAACCTCAGATCATACGCAAAAGCACATTTCTTTACGCTTTTTGCACAAAGCTTCTGCGATTATTATAGTCACTTCCACAAAAAAGTCCACCCTGTTTTTGCAAAAAATTTACAAACCCAGCTTCACGCGCAGCTTTTGCCACCATTTGAGCTGTTCCGGCTGCGGCGGTGCTTCCGGCAGGGCCGTGTGCACCAGCACCGCATCCGTGCCAATGGTCTCGATCTCCTGCCATGGAATGGTCAGGCTATCGTCCCGGCCAAGCAATCCGAACAGCCTTGGCCGCCCCAGCAGGATCAGGCTCTGCAGCCGGGCGGTGGCAGGGTCAAAGGTCAGGTCGTCGGCCCGGCCAAGGCAGACCCCCTGCTCCAGCTGCACCACCTCTTTTTCACACAGTTCCCGGATGGTCAATGCCCTTCTCCCCTTTCTGCCACAGCTTATGCAGCCGCCGGGCACATCATGCAAAAAGCAGTGGAAACCGCATGGCAGATTGTGGTATACTGTGGGCAGAGCATTCCATGAGAAACAGAGGAAATTTTAAATGTATAAAAGCATCGTGTTTGATCTGGGCGGTGTCATGGTGGATTTTGCCCCCCGCGCCTATCTGGTAGACCGCATTTGCAATGAAGAGATCGAGGAGCAGGTGTACGACCTGACCTTTGGCAGCGAGGAGTGGAAACAGCTGGATGCGGGGCTTGTCTCCCGCTTTGACGGCAATCAGGCCATGCTGCGCAACGCCAAGGCCGCCGGGCGCGAGTTTGAGGTGCAGGGCGTGCTGGACGACTGGCTGCACATCCTGCGCCCGCGCCGCCGGATGCAGGAGCTGGTGCGCCGCCTGAAGAACCATGGCTACAGCGTGTACTATCTCAGCAACATCCCGGAGGACGTGCTGGCCCTGCTCAAGGAGCGCGGCGTGCTGGACCGCTTTGACGGCGGCGTAGCCTCCTGCGAGGTGCACATCAACAAGCCCGACCCCCGCATCTATCAGGCCCTGCTGGATCAATACGGCCTGAAGGCCAGCGAGTGCGTGTTCATCGACGACAATCTGGCCAATGTGCAGGCCGCATTCACGCTGGGCTTCGTGGGCATCCGGATGAAGGAGAGCGTGGGCACCCTGATCCGCAGCCTTGCCACCTGCAATGTGGCCCTGCGCTGACCTCCGTGACCCAAAACAGCTCCTGCCGGAAATGCTCTGGCAGGAGCTGTTTTGCTGCTTTAGGAATTACTTTTTCTCGTAGCTCTGGCAGTAGTGCGGGGTCTCCACCTGCTGCGTATCGCAGGTGCACTGCTCGGTCACTTTGATCTGGGGCAGGTCACACTTGCAGCCGCTCACATTGTGGCAGCACTCGCAGACATCACAGGTAACGCCGATGTTTTCCATATTTATCACCTCTCTGTCCACAGTATGGCCTGCGGGCAGGGTGTTTATTCTGGAAAATTCAGCCAGCCTTTTTCGCTTCGCGCTTGGACCGGAGTGTGACTGCCGCATGCCGGATGGAAAGCACCGGGTGCACCGGCAGCATCCGCGGGCCTGCCCAGCGCATCACCGCGCGGATCTTCTCCCGCATTTCCGGCTTGTAGCAGTGTACTTTGCAGTTTGCGCAGAATGTTTTCTGTTCCATGAAGGGACATTTCTGGCTCCGCTGTTTTGCATAGTCCGCTAATTTCTGACATTCCGGACACATCCCGCCGGATGCATTCCCCTCTTTTCCATGGTTCTTCCGGCAGTACAGGCGGATCATCTCTTCCACGACGTACTGTTCTTTCTGCCGCTTTTTTTCTACTTTGTTCATTTTGTTTCTCCTAGGATATGATCTTCTGTTTTTACGGTTTTGACCTGCAGGAAGAAATACAAAATATGGCACATCCATACCACAGCAATACAGATTCTTCCGATCGGCATATTCTTCATAGCAAAAAAGCCGATCGCCATCACAACCGTTACCATCCCGATAATTTTACATTTCGTTCCTACCGTCATCGCCCGATGCTGTACGAAGCTGTCGAGATGCTTCTTATATGATTGGGTCCCAATAAACCAGCTGTGCAGCCGTTCCGAACTTTTCGCAAAGCAGAACAGGGTCGCCATATAGAATGGAACTGTCGGCAGAATCGGAAGCACAATGCCGATGGTGCCAAATCCCAGGCACAGAAAGCCGAGTACGATCCAAAATATTTTAAATGGACTCTTCATAATTTTCCTCCTTTCTCACCGAATATTAAAATAGAAAAATAGCCGCTCATGGTTCTTGCGAATACATGAGCGGTTAGTTGTCGCTTACGATAGTTATAGATTAACATTGTTTGCCTTTCGTGTCAAACACATTTCACTCCTGAGAACGCTCCTCTGCTTGCGGAATAACTGCTGTTATTTCAACTCACGAAGTGTGATACATCATACTCTAAATAATTCCGCCAATGTTTGAAGATTCAACTCACGGAGGGCGACAAAGGAATCGGGCCGGTTTGTGGGGACGCATCATTTCAACTCACGCCCTCACGGAGGGCGACCATCAACCTGCCGCCACTGGCTCTCCGGTCTCTTATTTCAACTCACGCCCTCACGGAGGGCGACTCCATTGGTTATTTTTTTTTGCGCACCAAGCGATATTTCAACTCACGCCCTCACGGAGGGCGACCTCGGCCAGAGTTTCCACCGATGCTGTAGAAGTTGCATTTCAACTCACGCCCTCACGGAGGGCGACCCATCTTTTCGGACAACTTAGCTTTCACATCCTCATTTCAACTCACGCCCTCACGGAGGGCGACATGTCAATCAGGCATCCGGTTACTTTGTTGTAACATTTCAACTCACGCCCTCACGGAGGGCGACATTCGTGTTGCAGATACTCCTCTTTTCTTTCCCATTTCAACTCACGCCCTCACGGAGGGCGACGAAAAGCGGTTCCGTCCTTGTCCTTCAATGGGAATTTCAACTCACGCCCTCACGGAGGGCGACTTCCGGTTTCTTCAGTGTGGCTTTAATTGTGTTTAATTTCAACTCACGCCCTCACGGAGGGCGACGAGGTCGTTCCGAGATGCCATATGATAACGCAGCATTTCAACTCACGCCCTCACGGAGGGCGACAAGGGAACACTTCTGTTTTCCATGCAGGACGGCATTTCAACTCACGCCCTCACGGAGGGCGACGATCATCGAAGCTTCCGCACACCGGGCAGAAGTCATTTCAACTCACGCCCTCACGGAGGGCGACCGGAAGAAACGCTGAAAGCGGCGGCAGTTGCAACAATTTCAACTCACGCCCTCACGGAGGGCGACGTTTTTTCAAGCGTGAAATCAATGCACGCTTTCAATTTCAACTCACGCCCTCACGGAGGGCGACATATGCCAGATTCATCACTCTTTCAATGTCCGCAATTTCAACTCACGCCCTCACGGAGGGCGACCGATGCACCGTCCATCTTGTCAATCTCATCGAAATTTCAACTCACGCCCTCACGGAGGGCGACCAATTTACCACAGCCCTTAGACTCTCTTTCTTTATTTCAACTCACGCCCTCACGGAGGGCGACATTCTGCCAGCGTGTATACTGATCCAGAACTGTATATTTCAACTCACGCCCTCACGGAGGGCGACCTTATGTTGTTCTATCGGGATCTATGGAGCCACATTTCAACTCACGCCCTCACGGAGGGCGACCGATTACATCGCAGAACTTTTCGCTGAGTTCCATATTTCAACTCACGCCCTCACGGAGGGCGACTGCTCCCGATCTGGCCATCTGATATTTCCAGAAATATTTCAACTCACGCCCTCACGGAGGGCGACAGTGACAGGCCGATGTCTCCGCCTGTCTGCTTCATATTTCAACTCACGCCCTCACGGAGGGCGACGTGACAGCGATCGAATCAAAGACGTATTTGCGTACATTTCAACTCACGCCCTCACGGAGGGCGACAGAAAGCTTCATAGTTCACTTCCAGGACGAAGAAATTTCAACTCACGCCCTCACGGAGGGCGACTATGTCCGTGTTTCCACCAGATACCAGGTCGATATTTCAACTCACGCCCTCACGGAGGGCGACTAATGCCGACATTATCACTCACCTTCTTTTTCTATTTCAACTCACGCCCTCACGGAGGGCGACAAGATGCTGTGATTATGTGCGCAGGCAGCAGATCAATTTCAACTCACGCCCTCACGGAGGGCGACAAAAGAGAGCCGACAAAGCAGCAGAAAGAAAACATTTCAACTCACGCCCTCACGGAGGGCGACCCAGCTATCCGGAATCATCTTCACTTCACCAGAATTTCAACTCACGCCCTCACGGAGGGCGACTATGATTGTTTCTTTTGTGGAATACTGCGGGCAATTTCAACTCACGCCCTCACGGAGGGCGACTCTGTGCGTCTTTCCACATCGGCTCCCCGGAGTATTTCAACTCACGCCCTCACGGAGGGCGACGATTTTAAAACAACCTCCAACCGTCTCAGCCACATATTTCAACTCACGCCCTCACGGAGGGCGACATAAAGTTTCCAAAGAAGATATGTTCCGAGGATATTTCAACTCACGCCCTCACGGAGGGCGACGGCAAATTTAGACAAATTTTTCTTCTAAATCGCGGCTATGCTTATTCAATATCTCTATATTTTCTTCCTCATTTCATCTCCCTCCTCCCCCAAATTCTATCTTTTCAGCAAAAATCCTTTAAATTTCAAGTGCGAATCTTCCTGCTTTTTTCTGTGCACTTAGCATTCGCACTACAGAATCAGTGTGTCCATCACGTCAAATCCCGCTTTTGCACCAACATGTTCTACTTTGTTTTTGTACTTTTCACCCAAATAGTAAAACCGCAAACTATCGGTCTCTTTATCTATGATTTTTTCTAGTATATCTTTTACCTGTCGGCACTTAGCCGCATCCATCTGGCACTCGAAGACAGAATTTTGGACTCGCTGGCCGTAATTGGTACATTCTTTTGCTACCTTGCGCAATCGCGTTCTGCCTGCTACGGTTTGTGTATTTACATCATATGTGATCAGCACCAGCATTAAAAATCACCTACTTCCACAAAAATGGCGGATATTCATCCAGATCCCCTCGCAGGAAACGTGCCAGCAGCATGCTCTGTGCATATGGAACCATTCCCCACTCGATCTTTTCGCCTAAAAATGGATGCGTAATCATCTCCTGTTTTTTTCCCTGCCATGCACTAAGAAAGGCTTTTCGTCCCTCCTCCGTCATAATAACGGCACCGTTTTCCTTAGTTAAAAAATATTCTGGCTTCATAATCCTCTTGTTGATAAGTGTCAGAACAAACCGATCTACTATAACGCTACGAAATTCTTCCATCAGATCCAGCGCCAATGACATTCGTCCCGGACGATCTGTGTGGAAAAATCCAACATATGGATCCAGGCCCACTGCTTCCAGCGTCCCGCCGCACATTCCTGCCAGTAAAGAATATCCAAACGAAAGCATCGCATTCACATTATCTAACGGTGGTCTCTTATTTCTTCCATGAAAATAAAAATCCTCTTTCTGCTGCAGAATAAGTTCATCAAAAGCGGAAAAATATACCGATGCAGCTTCTCCTTCCAGTCCTAAAAGTGTTCCCGCATCTTCACATTCTCTGATTTTATTCATACTCTGCCCCAGAAAAGCTGATTTTTTCTTAAGCAATTCTGCATCCAGCCGCATACTGTAATCTCTGGCGGCTCTCTCGAGCACCCACCTGGCATTATAGACCTTGCCAAGAATAAAATTCTTTGCTATTTTGACGCTTTCTTCTTTTTTCTCACTGATGCGGTATTGTGTTTTTCGCAGTGTCACATTTCCCTTTTCTTCTCCGCTGACTCTCGCCAGAAAACGGCCATTTCCGGACATAAAGGATAATTCAATGTCTCTTTGCGCGCACGCCCCCATTAATGCCGGACTCGCTCCTGTATAGCCAAAGGTCACGATCGCCTGTAAATTATGTAAAGGGATTCTTCCTATTTCCTTTTTATCCTCCATTACTACGACATTTTCCCCATCAAGTGAAAGATAACGATTTCCAGAAGTAATATACAAGGTATTCAGCAATCTTTTCATAGATTTTCCTCTTCCTGCATTCTCTTGGTAATGTATTCCGCAACCAATTTATTCTTATTTAAAACCGGCAGACAAATATCTTTCAAGGAACATGCATTACATTTCCTGCTTATTTTTACTTTCGGTGTATACTGTTGTTCATAATACTTATGCATTTCTGCAAATATCTGCTTCACTTTTTCCCGGATTGCATTATCAAATTCTACCTTATGGCGTCTGCGGACTTCACCGTAATAAAGATATCCATACTCGATTTCACAACACAGCATTTCTTCCAGACAAAACGCCTGCGCTGCCAACTGCAGGATATCCTCTTCTCCTTCTTTTGGTTTTCCCCGCTTATATTCTATTGGCACTACACGATAAAATCCTTCTTTTCCATGCAGTGAAATCCCCTCTTTCACCCGATGAAATTCCACCACATCGCACTCGCCGCTCACTCCCATTTCGCAGGAGTGAACCGGCATCGCACGCACAATCAGCAGATCTCCTCTTTTTTCTTTGAGACCCGGATCATGTGCATTTTCATGAAGAATCTTTCCCTCTACCGTGCGGACATTCTCCTGCCACTGCATCTCGATATATGCAAGTGCCCATTGGCGCCGGCAGAATGCAAAATGTTGAATTCCTGACAACTGCAGATAATCATCCTCATCATACATTCCAATTCACCCCTCACGGAAAACGACCGTATCTTTAGACAAAATCAAAAATCTCCGGTTCTCTGCATCCTTCTACATTCCAGGTAATATCATAATCCTTAAAGCTTCTCGGATGATCTAAATCTTTATTCCAGTCAAATCCTCTCTGGATCTTTCCACTCGAAATAGCCGGTGTTTTTTCCTCGTGCTGCCACCAATACATCCGGCATACCTCCATACTTCCTTCCGGACGTGCTGACGATGCATCATTTTCAAACAATGTCATGAGTGCTTCTTTCAGTATCTCAGCATCCTCCTGGGTAAAGCCCGTCTTTTCCGCGAGCTGCACATTGACACTTCCCATCACCTTGTATACAGCAAACCCAACTCTATGTTTCGTTCCCATCGTATCAGATGCCTTTCCTTCTTTTCCGGCCTCGCTGTTTACGCTCTTGGTGATTTGCATACTCATGATATCAATCGGAGACAGACTTACTGCCTGATGAATCGACACCGGACCGCGTACGCCAAAGGATACTGGAATTCCTTTAAATGCAAAAACCTGTCCAAATGCTCTCACATCGATCCACTCCCTGCATGCAATCTGTGCGCAGAGATCTCTGCTCGCATCTTTCTTATTTCCCATCTGTTTTTTAAGCTCCTCGCAACCATCTGCGCGCTCCTTCAGACTCTTGAATGAGTCGTCCGTTCTGTCATCTGACTGCACGAAAATTTTCTGTCCCAGATCCTGCAGGCGGTTTCGGATTTTTCGTTTAATGCAGACATCTGAAATTTCCCCATATCCATCCAGATTAATTCTCGGACGGTTTCCGTTCAGTGGATCTCCATTGGGATTTGCATTCGTTGCACTCACAAATAATGTAAAATCAATTTTTCCTTTTAATTCGCTCATTTCTTTATTCCTCCTCTGTTTTCTCTGTTTTGTAAGTTCTCAGCGCACAGGACTGACTGTGAAATCCAAGTAAATATAAGCCGCTCAAACGTTTATTCTCCTGATAATCGTTTACACTTTCAAATGCGTCCTCGATTTCGTCCAGCAGATTTTCATAAAATCTTCGTTCCGGCACTGGCAATTTGCTCAAATACGGCTGAATATTCTCTTCAATAACTTTCCAGGTTTCAAACGGTCTCTGCGAAAAATTATTCATGTATCGCTTTGCATTTGTAATTCTGCTTCTGTCCTTATCCATATCAAAAGTCCGATATTCAATTCGATCTGCTACAGCAAGCAATCTTCCATACAGGTAATCTCTTTCTGTACAATTTTTGTCTACCGCCATTTTCCATTCCTCCTTATAAAGTTCTTTTCTTCTTTTTTTAACCATGGAGCACGCAAGCTGCAAAATCTGCTCCCAGTTTCTCCGTTCTTTATATGCCAATGGATTAGATGCCTTATTTATCGCCCTTTCCACATAATCAGCTGGTATTCTCTGCCCATCCCAAATACATGGCAAGATACGCTTTGCAACCTCAGCATAAAGTTTTTTGCTGTTTCCATCTACAATGGTAATACTTCCATTATTTTCTATTCCGAATAAAAGATCCGCTATCTCCTTTACTCCAACCATGCCATAATAAACAATTCTTTTTCCGTCTCTCCATTTTTCATGACGCCACCAGCAGTCCTTGTGCCATTTTCTGATATTCTCTAAATATCGCGTTTCTTCAATTTTTTTTGCTTCCACGACTGCCAGGCGCCCCGGTGTTGCTGCATCGACTCCTAATAACACCATATATTTCATAGTCGTGGGACATTTTTCCTCGTTCTGCAGCGTGCGATACCCACTCATCGCCTTCTGAAACAGCTCCGCTCCGATCGCATTGGTGTCAAACTCCGGATCTTCCAGTCCGGTATCCCATTCATCAAATTCAGATATAATATGCTCCGTATCCGAGTCCCATCGAACTTCTAATTCTCCTGCTGAATCCTCCGCTGTTTCCCATGTAACAAACACCATGGTATCATATGTGCCTCCCTGTCTGCGGATAATCCATTTCAATGCGTTGTGAACCTTCTGGGATGTTTCATTTCCAATTGCAAATGCCTCTTCTTTCGTTGCAAATCGACCACGATACGTAAAATTATCCTTATCATTTGAAGAAATCAGTTTCGCGCCGTCTCCTTCATTTCGGATTTTCTTTGGCTGTAGATAGGAAATACTTTCTCTTTTTCCACTTAAATAGCAAAGTCCCTTTTCCCCTTCCATAGACCGTTGATACTGCTGATATTTTTCCCATAAGGTCTTATCTTTCCAGCATTCATCAACTGTTTCTGTCAGTGGATTACTTAAAGAGCGCACAATAAATCGCACAAACGCTTTACTTTGATCAATTCCCTGAATCGTTTCCTTTTCTGCCAGCGTTCCATCTTCATTTTGCTTCAATACCTTCTGTTCAATCAAATCATGCATCAAACTTTTCTTCTGCAGATAATAATAAATTGCTCTTACTTTATCATGGCAAAATTCTGACTCATACCATTTTTTTAATTGTTCCATGTAAATTTCAAAACAGCTTCCATCGTCCGCCACATAAAGCGGATAATCGCCCGCCAGATATCTTAAATTATCACACAGGGGATGGGCTTCTTTTCCAGATGTTCGGCTTCCTGATTTTTCTGTAACCGGAATAATGGTAAATTTATCATTTGCAGGAACCTGTTCGCCATGTAAAAAGTTACCTTCTTCATCAATGGTTACCGTAATCTGTGCCGTTGCCGTTGAGTGGAATGTTGGAAGCAGCGTATAGGGAAATTCACCACGATATTCTATTTTTCCTACCTTGTTCAGATTTTTTTCGTACAAATCCAGTGCTTCTCTTCCCCAGTTCACGTATCTTTCACCTCCCTTTTTTCATGTTCTTCTTTCTCGATATTTTCAAATATTTTCGGCTGCATTTTTCGTATATGACGTTTGATTGTACACTCTTCCGGACGGGGATAAACGATGTAGCCTCCCCTTGTCATGGTCGGATGCTCCCAGAATCTTACCGTCATGTTTCCCTGATCCTCCGACAAAACGGCTTCTTCCGCATAAGTAATTCCGTGATAAGAGAAACCGAAATCTATATCTTTTTCCATATCATCATAATATCCTGCTCCACTGCCAAATTCACACGGTTCCACAAATGCCTGACATTCTCTTGTTCCAAGAAAAATATCTCTCCGGCCTCCGCTCTTTACCATTCTTTCTGACATGCACTGATATTTTCGCTCATTTCTATCCTGTACCATGTTGACCTGATGCTCATTAAATTCAAAATGAGCACGTACCTGATAACGCACATCCTTTAAATACGTGTAGTATGCCAGTTCGTTTCCGCCATTGTATTTAATAGGACGAATACCTTTTGTTTCCGTCTGAATCCGGTTCATAACGCGAATTTCATCAATTACCCAAAAGATCGTGGGTTTCCAAAATATGCTTTCCGTAATACCTCGCAATGCCTCGTAAGTTGGAATTGAATAACTTGTTTTTTCGCCTCCAACACGCACCACCGGATCAGAAAACAATGCATAGTTCCCATACACCTCGTACTCTATGGTATTCGCATGTTTTTCCATTGTACCACCTCCAATATGTTTAATAGTTCTCAAAGTTCATCTGCGGTTCTTCCAGCACACCAACTTCATTGCTGTAATACCCTTCGCTCAACGCGAGTATTTCTTCATCACTAATTTGATATATTGCATTATTAAGACGTTCCTTCTGCACTTCTGAAATTCCAACCGTATATTTTTGCAGTTCCCGCAGCATCCTCTGCTTTTCCTCCCAAGGTAAATACTCACCATCTGCTCCGACAAATGCTGCAATCAGTTTTTTGGCCTCATCATTATAGGGAACCACAACTGGAATCTTATAATCATTAGAAATAACTTCAAATTCTTTTCCTGCCGTTGCAAATGCCTGTGCCATTCCCCCCTTATACTCTTGTTCAAACTTATGCCAATATTGTTTTCTTCCCGGACAATTTTTTCCCAGCATTTCTAGCAAGGTCGTTTTATAATTTTTCGCCGGAAATTTCGTGATATCAGCCTGCAGCACCTGATAGTAATACTGATAATAAATCGCTATCGCTTTCGACGAATCTAATCTTTTTTCAAAAATTTCAGGCTTACTTCGAAATTGTTCTAATAATTTTTGTACTGCTCTTTGTTCTTCTTGTATCTCTGGCAGCTTTTCCAGACTTTCGGCCTCGTTTGTCAATTGTACAATGTAAATCTTTCCAAACCAGGGATACTCCTTGTGGCGATTTCCTCTTCCAGCGGCCTGGATCACATGATCCAATCCCGCTTTTGATCGAATGACACAGCCAAAAGAAAAATTTACACCCGCTTCTACAACCGGTGTACTGATGCAGATCACTCTGCCTGTATATCCGGATTCTCTATTTTTTCGTAATGCCGCATGGACCGTTTCCAACGTGTCCTCTTTATTTTGCGGGCAAAGTTTATTGCTCAGGTGAAAAACTTGATCTTCGTCTGAACAGCTGCTTTTTATCTTTTCATATACTTGTTTTGCACATTCGGTTGTATTTACTATGACCAGCACATTTCGAAATGTCTCAGCTTGCTGCAACGTAAAATCACAGAGATCCTCAATTTCCATTCCGCCCGGATACGCTTCTGTTTCTGTCAAATCTACGATATCCGTTCTTCGAAAGGCTTCTTCATACTTTTCTATGATTTCCGTCATCTCCATGCATTCACTTAAATTATTCTCTTTCAAATCTTTAATGGATGGCTGGGTAGCTGAACATAATACAACATCCGATTCCGCAAAATTGGTAAGAAAATTTACTGCTAAGTTAAAAAGTTCCATACACTTCTTCGGAATGGCCTGTACCTCATCAAAAATGATCACGCTGTTACATAAGGTATGCATTCTGCGGATATCTCTTTTCTGTCCCGAAAAAAGTACATTCAATACCTGTACAGCTGATGTCATAATAATTGGCACATCCCATGTTTCTGTCAGTTTTTTATAGTCTTTCTCCTGCTTTCCCTCCGAAAGAATCACATTGCAATGATGTTCCAGTACGATATCCGGATCGTCAACTGCTCTCCGGATCTCATCGGCATTCTGGCTTAAAATACTATTAAATGGGGCAACATAAATAATATGCTGTTTTTGGGTCCGCTCGGCACGATACAGTGCAAAGCGCAAACTACTTAATGTCTTTCCAGCTCCCGTTGGTACTGTCAGACGATACAGTCTCGTTTCTTTTTCTGCCTCTTCATAGCACCTCTCAGAAATCTCCTGCCGGACTGCCTGAAGACTCTGGCCATTTTCTGCCTTGTTTCGAATTTCATGATTAAGATAGTTCTCAAAACATTGTATACTCTGTTGCCATATTTTCTGTATTTCTTTCTTTGAAATACGTTGTTTCAATTCTTCATTCTGAAAAAATTTTTCCGTATCTGTCCAGTCGCTATCAAATAATACAGAAAGTAATACCCGAAAATACATCCCTATGTAAAAGTATCCACTTCCACAATGGCGATTTTGTCTTGTATTTTTCTGCACAAATGTTCCTATTTTTTTATTGATCTGAACATATTGTGCATCTGCTGCTTCGCACACTTTTTGGATTTTCTCTTTATCAAAGATCTGAAAAAATCTTTCCTTCACAATGTCTTCCTGACACTCTTTTTCCGCTCTGCGTTCCTGTAAGGTACACCCGCTTTCAAAATCAATACAGTCGCTGATTCCATGATGTGAGTACACAACTGTACTTAACAGCTCTGCTGCTGTTTTCTGCCGCATCATTTTCCATAGCATCCGTCCACCTGCGGTTGAGTGATCCAAATCGTTTCGGTGTGCCTGATCCCCCTTTTTCAAGATATCTTGAAAATCTTTCTGCACATCATCAGAGAGTTTCCCCGCATCATGAAAAAGTGCGGCCGCCTCGACAAGTTTCTGAATCTCTTCCATAGGACAAATGCTTTTTGCATATGATGTTACATTATCTGTATGTTCCTGAAAGCTCTGGGTACGGCCTGTTTCAAAATCCACATGTGCAAGATAAATGTCACTTGTTTTATTTTCGTTTGTATTATTCATCACTTTCTCCTTTTGTCTATTTTGTTTATTTTTCGGAGTCAAGTTCTGATTTTTTATTCACTTTTACCACATTATAGCAGACTCCGACCTGTAGCGCAATATATTTTCAAACTTTTGTTCGATCATATATTTAGTTTATACCTCATCGTTTTCTACTTTGACATGTCAAATAATTCTATTCAAAATCCTTTTTACCACCTCTCCTCTTAAATCGCATTTCTGCCTTAGTATCAATTTGATTTTTATTTTCACATTGGGAATTTACAAAGATTTTTAGATTTTGTAATTCTTCCTTTGTGTGTTAGAGTATTTTTTACTCTAAAATTATAGAAGACTTTACAAATTAGAAAATAACGTATAGAATAGTATATGTTCGTAGTTTACTATTCTTTTTAGATCTTATTTCTAAATTGAATCAGTTTTCTACCTGAAGAAGTTATCCGATACTGCCAATATCTGATAACTTCTTCTTTTTACCCTTTCACTATATCACCTTTTTTACTAATATGCAACAATAATTATATTTTTATACCTATACAATAATGTAAAGTTTACATTATTGTATAACATAAATACTAAAATAAAAAGCACTAGAATATTTTCTAATGCTTTTTGTCTAACACCTATCCAAAAATGTTTTTCAACTCACAGACCTAAGTCTGAACTCGCAGAATATCCTCGGTATTTGTATCCTGCCCTTTTATCTTACCATAAATTCCGCCAACGTCAATTAGTTATTCCTCCCTTCAAATCCTCTATTTATTTTGTATATCTAAAATCCGTATATTTTTATTCTGCATTTCAATCATATTTTTGTTGAATGGACTACAAGAAACTGTTATACTCAATATACGGGTGTTGCCATAACGGTAGGCGGTTAGTCCTTCTACGGAGGGACTGTGACTCTCCGATTACATAGAAACCCTTTATATGGGAATTCCTTGGAAAGGAGGGCTAAGCCATGAGTATTATCGACTTCATAGCAGTTGTAAGTTTCGGCTTAACCTGCTTTAGCCTTGGATACAACTTCGGCAAAGATACTGCGAAATCACAAAAATAGCCGCCCAGTCCTGCAAACTTTGGCGACTATTTTTACATAAACCAATAAATATGGACTAACCGTCTATCGGTAGCACTCTTTTCAATATCATAATATCATGCATTTCAGAATATGTCAAAATCTTCTTTTCACATATCCCGAAATCTCCGATACCTCTCCTCTACCAATTCTTCCCCATCCATCTTCTCATACTTTTCCAGGAATCTCAGAATTTTGCCTCTCAATTCTTCACACACCACTGGCATTGTGTCCACCGTAAACTCCCCCGGCTCTTCCACAATCTCTTCTACAATTCCCAGTTCCTTCAAATCCCCCGCCGTCAGCTTCATCACCTCGGCGGCCTCCGGCGCGCGTTTGCCGTCTTTCCACAGGATGCTTGCAAATCCCTCCGGCGACAGGATGGAGTAGATGGCATTCTGCATCATCCACACTTCATCCGCCACGGCGAGTGCCAGTGCACCGCCGCTGCCGCCTTCTGAAATGACAATAGAAAGAACCGGCGTTTTTAACGCTGACATTTCATACAGGTTCCGCGCAATCGCCTCGCCCTGGCCGCGTTCTTCGGCTTCCATTCCGCAGAAGGCGCCTGGGGTGTCTACGAGACAGATAACAGGCCTGTGGAATTTTTCGGCCTGTTTCATCAGACGCAGGGCTTTGCGGTAGCCCTCCGGGGACGGCATGCCGAAATTGCGGCGGATGTTTTCTTTCGTATCCGCGCCTTTCGCCTCGGCGATGACCGTGACCGGTGTGCCGTCAAACGATGCAATACCGCCGATGATCGCCGCATCATCGCCATACAGTCGATCACCATGAAACTCAATAAAATCAGGAAACAGCTCCCGAATATAATCTTCTCCCACCGGTCGGTCCTTTTTCCGCGCTTTCTGCACACAGTCCCAAGCCGATGTTTTCTCTCCCGTTTCTGGTGCTGCCAAAGACCGCTTCACGTCTCCATCCCCCAAAGTCAGCACTTCCGAGGAAACTTCGATATCTTTCCCATGCATCCGCAGAATCTCCGACAGCACCTCTTTCGCCTCTTCTCTTGGCAGAATCCGATCCACAAACCCATGCTCCACCAGAAACTCCGCCCGCTGGAACCCTTTCGGCAGTTTCTGTCCTATTGTCTGCTCAATAACCCTCGGCCCCGCAAACCCGATCAGCGCATGCGGCTCCGCCAGAATAATATCCCCCAGCATCGCCCAGCTCGCCGTCACGCCGCCCGTCGTCGGGTCCGTCAGCACACTCACATACAAAAGCCCCGCATCACTGTGTCTTTTCAGCGCCGCCGACGTCTTCGCCATCTGCATCAGAGAAACAATCCCCTCCTGCATCCGCGCCCCTCCCGAACACGCAAACAAAATCACCGGCAGCGAGAGCTTCGTCGCCCTCTCCACCGCCCGCGTAATCTTCTCCCCAACAGCCTCACCCATACTTGCCATCATAAACCTGCCATCACAGACCCCGATCACCGTCTCCATCCCGTTGATCCGTCCCTTACCAGTCACAACAGCCTCCGTAAGTCCTGTTCTCTCCTGCAGAGCCCTCATCTTCTCTTCATACCCCGGAAATCCCAGCGGATTCCCCGCCGTCATCCCCTGATCCCATTCCTCAAAACTCCCATCATCCAGAAGAAACTCAATCCTCCGATACGCATGCACCCGAAAATAATTCCCACACTTCGGACAAATATAAAGATTCCTCTTCACATCCTCCGTAAAAATAGCCCCCTTACAAGCATTACACTTCTTCAAAATCCCCTGCGGCGCTTCCGGCACCACCCCATCCGCCGTGTGCTCCTTCCGAAACACCGTCTTCTTAAAATACTTACCCAGCATCATACCACCATCACTCCTTACGTCATAACACTTTCACTCTATTGTCATCATAACAATCTTCCAACCACACACCTCACCCATCGAGGCATTCATTCTCTCTTCACCGCTCACTCCTGTCACCCCAG
>ENA-OPBG01001262-OPBG01001262.1-human-gut-metagenome-genome-assembly--contig:-NODE-1262-length-18041-cov-10.512565_pt1 | contig 18041 bp, 15 predicted proteins | sample MGYA00241065_ERZ501446 | MGnify/ENA primary metagenome ERZ501446 (study PRJEB25962, sample SAMEA2042632) | human gut metagenome | biome: human gut; feature: human-associated habitat; material: faeces...
TTATTATTTTAGGAATTATCCTTTTAATCCTGCTTATAGTAATCGTAAGCAATGTCAAAGTAGTACCGCAGGCACACGCATATGTAATTGAAAGACTCGGCACATATCATGTAACATGGTCAACAGGACTTCATGTAAAAATCCCGTTCATCGACAAAATTTCAAAGAAAGTATCATTAAAAGAGCAAGTGACTGATTTCCCTCCGCAGCATGGAGTGAATAAAACGATACCTTCTTGTAAATCTTAAAAAGTAAGGAAATATCGCAGAATTAGAAATAATAAATAACAATTACTTATTTGATATTTTAAACATTTGAGCCATTGGGCTCTTTTTTTATGCTCAAAAACAGTAGGCATGACTATGAACGGAACAATTAAGAATATGCTATATGCAGTTTCAATAACAACAATAATGATTATTTGACTATACTCAAAGATAAGCTGCAATATTATCAGTCAGGTGATTATCCAAGTATTGATATTGTTTATACCTGCGGTTGTTATTTTATTAATTTATTCCGGATTATCTTATACATCTCTTATCAGCTTTGCCTTTTCCTTTATTTTGATCTTTCTTGTAGTTATTCTTCCTGTGAAAAGCCTTGATAAAGATGATATAATAACAATTTATCAAATGTATAATCTTTCCGGCGGTCAAAAACAAAGAACAGCCATAGCAAGAACTCTTGTAAATGATCCCAAGATTATACTTGCCGATGAACCCACCGGCACTTTAGATAGCAAAAATGCTTCATTAATTATGTATGTTTTTAAAGAATTTAATAATTCCGGCAAAACGATAATTTTGGTAACCCACGATAATGATGTTGCAAAAGTGTGCAAGAATAGTCTGTGAAAACTTACTCTCGGAATGCGTCAAAGACTAGGAATTACTCAGGCAATTATGGAAAATCCCGATATTCTCATATTGGATGAGCCTATGAATGGGTTTTACAATGACGGAGTAAACGATATTAGAAAGCTGTTTCTTATCGCAGAATTTAAGAAGCTACCATAGGAGGAATTGTGTTATGCCAAGAAAATATCTAAGTATTGAATATATCTGAATATTAAAAATAACTATCATATGGATTGCCATAGTATTACTCCGATATTGATTCTAAACGGCATTTTTATATATACTCTTTTACATTTTCACAGTATGTGATATAATTATCAAAAACTACACTTTGCTGAATAAAATCGGAGGTGTTTTATTTGCAGGAATCAAAGCACATTACTATAATATCAAGCGGAAGAAAAATTGTACTCAATACCGGCACAATTCTTTATGTTCTTATGACAAACAAGATAGTTGAAATACATGTTTCCGGAGGTAAGATTTATCCCACAAGAATGACACTTTCCGAGCTTGAAAAAGAACTCGGAGACGGATTCATAAAAGTTCACAGGGGTTGCATAGTATCTGCTATGGCAATACACAATATATCAGACAATATTAACCTCAACAATGGAGAATCGCTGATATATACAATACGAAAGAAAAATCAGATTATTGAGCAGTTCTATTCAAAGCAAAAGAGCATTATCAGTAATTTCAGAAAAGAGGGGATTCCTACAACAGATGAGAATTACCGTAAGTATTACAGTAGTTTTGAGAATTTGCCCTTCGCATTTACTGATATTGAAATGGTTTTTAATGATGAAAGCCACGCAGTTGACTGGATTTTCAGATACGGAAATTCTGCACTTGCAAAGCTTGAAAAAATGTCTTTGGAGCAACTTTTAGGAAGTTCCTTTGGCAGTCTGTTTAGCAATATGGACTCAAAATGGCTTCGCAGTTACGAGTGAGCAACGCTTTACGGTGAAATATTGGAAATAATTGATTACAGTCCTGAAATAGACACATATTTAAAAGTAATATGCTTTCCGACTTTTAAAGGTCACTGCGGATGCATTTTATTTGATATCGGCGAAATAAAATTTACCAAAAACAGCAGTGACGCAGAAAAAGCTCTGATGCTTTATTTTGGACAACTGCCTTATAAAAACGACTTAAAATTATAAACAATATATTTAACATTTATTTAACATTTAAAAATAAGCCAAGCCGCATACCAACACATTTTTATGCATGTTTTACGCAAGTAAACAAAAATGTCAAGGTATGCGGCTTGTTTTATGTTGTTTTAAGCCGTTTTAATGTCGTTTAGGGAATTACCTGTTGAATTTATTACAAAAAAGGCTTTACAATTTACTCAACATAAAAATTTGTCTCTCAGAAAGGTGTCTTTTTTTACCGTTTTTCTATCAGCTTTACTATTGGTATAGGGTTGATGACTTACGGAGTAAAATTTGTTACGATTGTGTTTGAATACAAAATTATACTTATTTTAAAGGAGATGTAATAACATGAAAAAACGATTAATTTCATTGATATTATCAATTACAATAGTCGGTTCTGTGTTTGCTTCATCATTTACAGTTACTGCAGTCGGCGGATGGCTAGATACAGCGAAGACTTTTGGAATGAATAAAGTACTTGATCTTGGTTATCGCACCATTGCAAAAGCAACCAATATGGCTTTAAATGCAACGGGAGACGGGGATGTGCAAAAGGTTGCGTCAATAATCAACACGGTTCTTATGGGTAGCACCGGAAAAAAACTTGCGGAAATAACATCTTTGTGCAATGAGATTCTTGATGAGGTGCAAAGTATGCATGAAGACATGGAAGAGAGCTTTTCCGTTGTTGAAAAAATGCTTGGAGAGCAAGCAGCAAACACAGCCAGAAACAAGCAGGATGAAAAATGGAATTCTGATGTTATGAATGTGATTAACGAATATGAATCTGAGCCTGCACTGCAAGAATATTCGGAATATATGAAAGCTGCTGTTGATTATTCTAACGATAAAACTAATACCGAATATAAAGAAAAATATGAACAAGAAAAGAAAAAAATGATAGATTCATTTAGACTCATGTATCCCGGAGACATCAGTATGGATATTGCAGGTGATACCGATAAGCTTCAGGATTTGCTCTTTACAAGCACTAAAATTAACGATTCATTTATAAATATGATAAACAAGCTTAGTGCTAATTTTGTAAAAGGTCAAAATTCTTCGAATATTACCCTTGCAGAAACAGCTGCAATTGCGGCAAATGAGTATTTTCCGTTCAGTCATCAGCAATATCAATATGTACATACCGTAGTAGGTGAACAGCTAATGGAGCTTACTATGTGTATGCTTACAGCGTCTGAGTTTTTTGACCTTCAAGGCGAATATATTTTGAACAAATACGGTGCAGATTCCTCATATTATGTTGGCTATACGAATGTCATAAATCAATATTACAATATGATCACAGGCAACAAAAACAGCGTTGAAAACAGAATTAATGAAATGCTGGATGCGAAAATGGTCATTGATAAATACACTTCAAAATCCCTTAAGGATTATATGTCCACGGAGGACGCAGTTTCCGTTAATATGAAAATTGAAGGCTTTGAATCGGCACACCAATTTTGGATAGATACAGGTACTAGCGGTTCGCAATATAAATCAGTTGATAAAAAATACATTGATGAAAATGTAAAATTTAATCGTGTAATGGTTAATGACACGATTTATTATATAATTGATAAAGACCAATTCAGTGACAAGATGACATTATCGGCATCCGCATTGGAATATAAGTATGATATTCCCCGTACAGGTGATCTCCATCTGCCGTCAACAGATTATTTAAATCTAATAAAAAATATATCTGACGGATCTAATAATTTTAAAGTATCGGATAAACAGACAGATGTGTATGACGATTTAATAGCAACCAACAGCTTTGCCTTGGCAGGTAATGTTCCTGAGAAGTATCTTAAGGGATATTTACCTGATGATGCAACGGGAGATTTAATGTTAATTACAAGTGAGTATACTTGCGATTGTGAGGTAAGTCCTTTTCATACAAAATACGCTACATATCAGGTGATTGATGCCAAATCCTCATACCCTACAGGCACTCTCGAAATGATAAAAACAACTGCACAGCAGCTTCAGCCACCTGGGGGAGATAACCAAAGATTTTCTGCTATTTTGACTCAGCAATCTGACACATATCAGCAAAATGTTAGTTTAGAAGCAAATGGTTCCGGAATTAAATCGGTACAATTAGTAACTACAGATGACGCTGATAACAAAATAACAATAAACCCAAATGAAACCAAAAAAGTTGAATCCGGAAAAAATCTTGCTATCAATATAAAATTAGATGATCCATTTACTTAAATGTGTAAGAGATAATGATTTATTCAGTTCATCCGGGACATCAGAGTCATACATTATTGGAAGTGCAGATGAATTTAGTACATTAAATCCAAATGAGGATGGTTCTTATACTATTAATTACTCCGCACCGTATTCCGATGCAAAAATAATTATTGAAACGGAAGAAAAACACTGTATTTACGATGAAAACGGATTTTGCATAAATTGTGGTGGCTATCAGCCTGCAACACTAAATGATAACGGAGTTTATGAAATCAGCAATGCAGGTCAGCTTTACTGGTTTGCTTCACTTGTAAACGGCGACAGCACTTATGCTGATTTTGACAGCCAGAATACTTCAGCAAATGCAGTGCTCGTTAAAGATATTGTTGTAAATGACGGAGATATAAACAAGCTTACAGATGCGCAATCAGATTCCTTGAGAAAATGGAATCCGATAGGTAATTATGACAATTCTTTCACAGGTAAGTTTGACGGTGGGCATCACACAATAAGCGGTATTTATATTAATAACCCGAATGCCGATAATGTTGGATTATTCGGCTATACCCGAGGCGGAGCAGACATATATAATGTAGGAATTCTCAATAGCTATATATACGGCAAAAACTGCGTAGGCGGTATTTTAGGAAGAAACAACAATACCGGTGTTACCGTACAGAAATGCTTCAGCGAAGCTACGGTAATAGGTAATGAATATGTCGGAGGTATCGTAGGCTCTACCTACGGCGGAAAAATTTTGAATTGCTATAATGCCGGCTCTGTAAAAGGCTCAAAGTATGTTGCTTCAATCAGAGGCAGAAACACATATGGTGGAACAGACAGCGGCGCAATAAACAACTGCTTTAATGTTGGTGAAGTTAGCGGAACTGAATCAAGCAATGTAGGCGGAATCAGAGGCGATGGCAACGGCACAATAAACAACTGCTATTGTATCAGCAATCAGCTTACAGATACGGCGGCAACAACAAAAACATCTGATCAGTTTGCAAGCGGCGAGGTAGCTTATCTTCTGAATAAGTCGGTAACAGACGGAAGTCAGATTTGGTATCAGAACATTGATAACGGTGGATTATTTGAGATAATAGGTGAGAACGGATGTGTAAAAAACTTATTTGTGCTTGATTGCGACTTTAGGGTTTCTTCAAATAAAGCAGGCGGAATAGCAACAATAAATAACGGTACAATAGACCACTGCGTAAGCGGCATAAATTCATTTTTGACAGGTACTGTAAATCTGCCTAACATAACCATAGATTCGTCTGAGTTGAATTCAATTATTAAAGGTGATGTCTGCGGAGGTATTGCAGGCGAAAACAATGGCACAATAGGCTGCAGAAACGCTTCGGTTTTGTACGGTACGCAGTGTGGCGGTATCGCAGCGGTTAACACAGGTAAAATTTACGGTTGTGCCAATAACGGCAAAATTGGGGATTCCGATAACACTGTTTCCGGTGGCCTTGCAGCTAAAAACGGCGGAATAATTGAAAGCTCATACAATTCGGGTAAAGTAAATGCAAAGTCTGATAATGCAACGGGTTCTGTTGCAGGAATAAACGGCTGTGATGAATATAAGCCGTCTGTTTCAAATGTATTTTATCTGAACGAAAAGGGACTTAAAGCTGTAGGCTCAGATTCAACAATAACACCTGATGAATCAAATATCGGAATACCAAACAATGCTGATTTTAAGGACAGCAGTTTTGTAGATAAGCTAAACAGTGTAACCGATGACTCGGTCACTTGGTTGCAGAACAATCTTCTCAACAAAGGTTACCCGACAATAAAATGCAATTTTCTCAACTTAAAAGTTAAGTCAGCCGGAAATAACATAACCGTAAAGGGAAATATGCACAGAGATTTGAATATAAAATACGATGTTTGCAAAGAAAGTGACAGCGTATATAAGTTTTTGTCATCTTCATGCGGTGATAACAAAATCTTAAAAGCATACTCACTAACACTTTCAGATAAAGACGGTAATTTTATTCCTGCAGAACTGTGGTGTCAGGGAAATTTAGAAATTTCTGTTCCGGTTGAAAGCAAAAATGTTCAGCTTGCAGGAATCGGTTCAGACGGTAATGTTATTTATTGCAAGCCTGACAGTATTGAAAACGGAAATGCAGTATTTACTGTTTCTGCACCCATGTCATTTGCTATAGTTGATCTTAATAAAATAAATAAAAGCGACAGCAATATTGATAACAGCAATATATTAAATGACAACACTCCTATTCAAACAGGTTCAATGATGTTAAACACAGCAATTTTAATAGCTTTTTGTTCACTCGCATCTATTTTGATTTTTAGAAGAAGGAATAAAATTGGATAAAGAAAAAAACAAATCAAAGAAAAAACCAGTGATTATAATAATCGGATTGATTATTCTTGCAGTTATGATTGTCGGCGGACTTGTTGTATATAACAACTTCTTCGACAAACCACAGACAGATTCAAACGGTGTTGTCGGAAAAATCTCAGATAATTGGGATATAAGCAACAAAAGTGAAACCTCGCCGACAAATGTAGGTATTCAGATTCCGGGCTACGGTACTGCCGAAATGAAGGAGGGGGATGAGAACCTTCATTTGAGTATTGGAAATCCCAAATCAAACGAATGCGGATTTTATGCTACCTTAAAGCTTGATGACGGAACTGTACTTTATGAATCAGAGCTGCTTAAACCTGGTTTTGGTTTGACAGAAGTACCTCTCTCTCAAACCCTTAAAAAAGGTAAATATACAGCAATGGTTTGTTATGACTGCGTTTCTCTTGATGAGAAACATACTCCATTAAATTCAGCCGAATCAGAATTTTTATTAATTGTTAAGTGATTGGCAATTATATTCAATCGGTTCGATTTATAAAATATTTCTAAGAAAGGATCTCTATTATGAAAACAAAAAAGATTATTTCGGTTTTGTTGGCAGGTGCACTTGCAGCAACAGCTGCGATATCCGTCTCGGCTGCTGAATTAACCGACAACAACCCTGACGGAAGCACAGAGGTTACTGCAAGGATAGAGGGAGGAGAACCTGGTGCGGTAAGCTACATCATTACAATTCCTGACTCTGTAACATTCGGAAATCTTACACAGCCTGAAAGTGAGGTTGACAGTTATAAATACTGCAATTTCCAGGTTGAAGCAACTAAAATTGATATTAAAACAACACAGACAGTTTCAGTCTTTGTAAAGGACGGTTCCGAAAAAGCAGACGGCGAGTTCTATCTTACACAGAAGGATGTTGAGAGTCCGTTTAGCTTGAATTATGATATGTATGAGCGTTCAGTTAATGATGAAAATATCAACAACTATACACCAATGAACAAAAGCGGTGACAGCAGTGAGTACGGTTATCATCTTTGCACATTTACTGCAGGAACTCAGGGACAGGCACAAGATGTTACGCTTGCACTTAATCAGAAAGCACTTTATGGTCAGGACCTTAATACTATCGCAGGTGATTACAGCGGAAACTTAGTATTCCACAGTGCATTGCGCACTCTCTAATAAATTTCGCTGTAATAAGCAGATATTATGAAACACAAAAGGTTTAACGAGTGCTTGTTCTTAATCTTTGTTACGGTGTGTTCAATGCTTTTTATGACCTCTTTGAATGCTTTTGCCGCTCATACCGACGGAAGCACAGAAGTTATTGCACACATCGAAAAAGCTTCGGATGAAACAACGCAGAGCGTCACAGACAGTACTGACAGTCCTGCCAAAGATGGTGAAAACATTATTTCAACTGGAAAATCAGTGTCCTTTTATGTTATTATCTTTTCGCTATTGCTGATTGTTTCGGTGCTTGTCATATATTTTTGCAGAAAAAATGACAGGTGTAATAATATTCACGACTGTGAATATTAATTATGTGGCAGTTCAACTGAACTGCCACTCAGACTCAAAAAACTCGAAACCCGGTTATATCGGATTTCAAGTTTTTAAATTTTTTCCCTCATCACGGAAAAATTTGGAATAATCAAAAGTAAATATTGAAAAAGAGCATAGGAAGCTCCAAAATTGTAGTTGATAAGACAAACAATGGAGGAGAGAAACCTATGCTCTATTTAGATGATATCAAAGTCGAATTTGAAAGTTAAGGATTTAAAGGAACACATATAGGAATCAGCCCTAATGATAAAAGCGTACTGCTTTTGGAGAGCGTAAGGCAGAGTGTCATGCATAAAGTCAGCAGGATACTAAGTATTCGTTTTTTCATTTTTCGCCACCTCCGTTATATAAATTTAATCAAGAGCAGTTATTGTAATAGTACCTCTGAAGCCACCGAGATAAGTATTGTATGCCGAATTTTCAAACCACAACTGCAATGTAATGTCTTTATTTGACGCATCATACATTCTGTTGAAATTAAAGGAATGTTGATCATTGGTATACGGTATTTTTGCCCCGTCCCTTTTTATTCGTGTTAGCTCCCTGCACAGATCGTCATCATAACCGTCTGTCATCTGAATAGAGTAATTGCCGCTGTTGTTAAATTCGTTTGAACCAACTTCGAGAGAACCGCTTAAGCAGACATTGTAAATATGTCCTTTTTTGAGTGTAATATTATTCATGTAGGATGAAATCAAGCCGCCCTTGCTTATTTTTTCGTAAACAGAAATATTAACACGACTGTTATTCAGTACTGTCCTCGGAGCGTTTGCCTCTCCGTAAAAATATCCCGAACAGCTGCCGTTCTGACCTGCGTCACCCTTGTCGCCTTTATCTCCCTTGTCACCCTTTTCGCCTTTTTCGCCGGTGTCTCCTTTGTCTCCTTTTTCACCGTCAACACCTGTGGCTTTCACTCCCGTATCGGTCGTTCCAATCCACCAGTTGCCGTTTTCACCGATGAACGGGGTATTTCCGTCTTTGCCGTCAGTACCATCTTTACCGTCAGTGCCGTTTGTTCCGTCCTTACCATCAGCACCGTCTTTGCCGTCAACACCGTCTTTGCCGTTTATACCGTCCTTACCGTCTGCGCCGTCAAGACCTTTCAAAATTGAAAGATCGTAAAGGTTAAGCCATATTTCATCGCCGACATAACGCCACTGTAGGTTATTTTCATTTACACGGAACTCAGGTGTTTTTCCGTTTGCTCCGTCCTTACCGTTCTGTCCGGCATCTCCTTTATCTCCCTTGTCGCCTTTTTCACCGTCAACACCTGCGGCTTTTACGCCAATGTCGGTCACTCCGAGCCACCAGTTGCCGTTTTCACCGATGAACGGCGTATCACCGTTTTTGCCGTCGATACCATCGACACCGTTCTTTCCGTCGATTCCGTCTTTTCCGTCAAGACCTTTCAAATTTGAAAGATCGTAAAGATTTAACCATATTTCATCGCTGACATAACGCCATTGAAGATTGTTTTCATTTACACGGAACTCCGGTGTTTTTCCGTTTGCTCCGTCTTTACCGTTCTGCCCTGTGGGTCCTTTTATATCGGAAATGGCAACAAGGTTTTGCCAATCTTCTCCCTCATAGCGCCACTGTATATATTCTGTTGTTCTTTGTACCTCTATGTTTTTGCCGTCAATGCCGTCTTTTCCGTCAAGACCATTTTTTCCGTCAGTACCGTCTTTACCGTCAGTACCATCTTTACCGTCAGTGCCGTTCTTTCCGTCAGCACCGTTTTTGCCATCAAGACCGTTTTTTCCGTCAATACCGTCTTTTCCGTCAGTACCGTTTTTACCGTCAGTACCGTCTTTGCCGTCAAGACCGTTTTTGCCGTTAAGACCGTCTTTTCCGTTAGTACCGTCTTTACCGTTAAGACCGTTCTTTCCGTCAGCACCGTTTATTCCGTCAGTGCCGTTCTTTCCGTCAGCACCGTTTATTCCGTCAGTGCCATTTTTGCCATCAGTACCGTCTTTGCCGTTAAGACCGTCTTTACCGTTAGTGCCGTTTATTCCGTCCTTGCCGTTTTCTCCGACAGCACCTCTGAGCGTGTTAAGAGCTACAAGATCGTGCCATTCCTCTTCGGCGGCATCTCTCCATTGGATTGCTGTGCCGTTATTTCGCACCTCCGGCAACAGGGTTTTGCTATTTTCCGCCTTGCTGCATACGGCAGCAAATGCAATGCAAAGTACGATGCAAAGCACAAGACAGAGTGCAGTGGTAATACAGTATATTCGTTTTTTCATTTATCATTGCCTCCTTTCAAATATTGTGAACGGTATTTATCAGTAAACAGGGCAACACCCTGTTTTAAGACCTCCATTTGGGTTCTTAAATAATATTCATCCTCAAACATAGCATAATGTACACAGGCACGGACAAATATAAAAATCAGCGGTGTAATCACCGTGTACGGAATGCCGATTTTCGGCTCAAGCCGCTTTGCATACTCGGTATAGCGCTCATTCACCCCCTCAAAGAATTTCTTGCCGTACTCAATATATTTCGGATGGGTATAGACCTGATACATAAGCCGATATTTCTTGCCGTGCTTCTTTGCGGTCCAATACGGAACCTCTTTCACAAATCGAACAACATCCTTCGGGTCGGTGGGAGCTTTTTCCATAAAATCATCCTCGACCTTTTCCATACAATATGCAGTTGATTCAATAATCAGTTCATCCACGCTGTTGAAATAGGAATACAGATTTCCCGTTGTACAGTCGCACGCTGCCGCCAAAGCCTTGATACCCGTACCTGTCAGCCCATTTTCAGCATAGCATTCAAAGCATTTTTCCATCATTTCACGCTTACGCTCGTTGTGCTGTTCCTCTGTTGTTCTCATAAAGTTCGCTTCCTTTTATTAACTAATCAATTAATTAATTATAGTATAGCACAGAGCTACAGCAATTTCAACAATTAACTAAGAAAAAATCGCAAAATATTAAATTTTTATCACATCTGTCGGAAACTTTACTGCTATAGCAGTACCCTTTTCCGAACTTTCTTCCACACGAACTTTACCATTGTGCAGTGCAACGATTTCCCACACCAAAGAAAGTCCCAATCCAACTCCGCCGTATTCTCTGCTTCGGGATTTATCCACACGAAAGAAGGGTTGAAAAATACTTTCTCTGTATTGTTCGGGGATGCCGTAGCCGGTATCCGCAACCGTAATAACAAGCTGATTGTCTTTGTGCATTACGGTAATATTCACTGTACCGTCAAAACGGTTGTAGCGTATAGCGTTTTCGGTCAGATTATATAACAAACGGTAAATCAGCGTGTCACTGCCTGTCATAACAGCGTCTCCCGTGCTTTCAAGTGTAACATTGTTCTTCTCTGCAAGTGGTGCAAGGTCAGTGAAAATCTCTTCTACCATAGGTCCTATCTCTATGCGGTCGGCACACGATACTGTCCGCAGCTCGCTCATTTCCAACAGGGTTTTTGTCATTTGTGTCATTCGTTCGGTCTGCTCACGCAACAATCGGAGGAACTCCGCCGTTTTCGGCAATACCTCGGGATGCTCTGCCGAAAAAAGTTCAAGCTGTGCCTGCATAAGCGAAAGCGGCGTGCGCAACTCATGTGCGGCGTTTCCCGTGAACTGTCGTTGAGCGGTAAATCCCTCATCAAGACGGTCAAGCATCCGATTGAACGACTTGACAAACTGTCTCAGTTCAGGCGGGACTTCTTCGGTTATCTTCATATCCGTCAAATTGTTAGGTTGAACCTTTTCAACCCGAGCGGTAAAAGTACGCAGAGGCTTCAGTGCATGCCCGCTTAAAAAATACGCAAGCACACCGCCTAACAATGTTGCCGCCGCCGTAATATACCAATTGGTAGCGATAAAGGATTCCTGTGCTCCGTTAATTACAATAGTCAATTCACGATCAAGCTTTTCGTGTTCGGGATCGAAAAAGTCAGGTTCTCCTTTGTCCGTATCACCGTAACCTGTAACATAAGAGCCTATGGAATCCATATAATGGCTGCCGGAATAGCCGATAAGAACATTCATAAAAATACAGGTAGCTCCGATAAGAAGTGCTGTCATCAGAGTTATGCGCCATTGCAAGGATAACTTTTTCATACTTTTTCTTCCTCCATAACATATCCTTCACCAATGCGATTGCGAATCGGGTCATAGCCGAGTGCCGCACGCAGTTTCTTTCGTAATGCAGAAATATGTACTCTTATTGAATTGCTGAAATTGTCAACACTGTTATCCCAAACATGGTCGAGCAGTTCTTCCTGACTGACGGGGCGGCCTTGATTAAGAAGTAAATATTCAAGTATTCCGATTTCTTTTCGGGTAAGTGACAGCTCCTGACCGTCAGCAACGGCAACACGGGCTTTGGTGTCAAAAGCAACCTTTCCACAGTTCAAAACAACATTGTTTTGTGTAAACCGCCGGCGAGTCAGACTGCGTATTCTTGCCTCAAGCTCCTCCAAATGAAAAGGCTTTGTCAGGTAATCGTTTGCTCCGGCATCCAGTCCCTCCACCTTGTCGGCAACCTCACAGCGTGCCGAAAGAATTAACACTCCGGTATCTTTGTCGGTTTGTCGCAGAGTTCGCAGTACCGTCATCCCGTCTGCACCGGGTAAATTCAGATCAAGTAAAACAAGATCGTACTTTTCTATTCCGAGCAACTCATTTGCTTTGTTTCCGTCATAACAAAAATCAACGCTGTATGCCAATCTTTTAAGGCTGCGAACAATGGTCTCGCACAGCGCACGCTCATCTTCAATTACTAAAATGCGCATAGAAACTCTCCTTGTTGTGTTTTCATATTTCTTTGATAATTTAATTATATCATTATATCGCTCAGACATAAAGTTTTTGTTAAGTTTTCGTTCTTAACAGGGATTTTACATCCTCTGTGCTACAATGAGAGCACAAAAGAAAGGAGTGACCGAATTGACTCGAAAGAAAAAAGCCGTATTTCAGATCGTACTGATTATCTGCGGAATTATGATGCTGTGTTACGGAGCTCTGCGTGGAGAGGCAGAAACCGTGTTAAGCAAGGCAATCCGGCTGTGTTTGGAGTGTGTGGGAATTGGATAACAAAGAACCGAAGAAAAAAAGAGGCGGTGTATCGCAGTTTCTCTCACGCTTTCGATGGCTTATTCAAGCAGGAGCAACTTTGCTGAGTAATATTCATCTGCCGAATTTATTGAAGGGCAAAATTTATCAAGGCAACGGAAAGGCTGTTTGCGTTCCGGGACTGAATTGCTATTCCTGCCCTGCGGCATCGGGTGCATGCCCAATCGGCTCGTTTCAGGCCGTAGTGGGTTCGTCAAAATTCAGTTTTTCATATTATATCACAGGATTCCTCATATTGATAGGAGTTCTGCTCGGGCGTTTTATCTGCGGTTTTTTGTGTCCGTTCGGATGGCTTCAGGAACTGTTACATAAGATACCGACAAAAAAGCTTTCCACTAAAAAGCTGAAGCCGCTGACATACATAAAATATGCAGTTTTGCTTTTGGCTGTAGGTTTGCTGCCAATGCTTATTACAAACGATGTGGGTATGGGGGAACCTTTTTTCTGTAAGTATCTTTGTCCTCAAGGAGTACTCGAGGGGGCAATCCCTCTTGCCGCCATTGATTCGGGAATCCGTGCCGCACTTGGTACGCTCTTTTCGTGGAAGCTGGGCATATTGATCGCAGTAATCGTGCTGAGTGTGCTTTTCTACAGACCGTTCTGTAAGTGGCTGTGTCCTCTCGGTGCATTTTATGCATTGCTTAACAAGGTGTCACTTTTCGGAATGAAAGTAGACAAACACAAGTGCATTTCCTGCGGAAAATGTGCCAAAGCATGCAAGATGGATGTAGATGTAACCAAAACTCCCAACCATACCGAATGCATACGCTGCGGTAAGTGTATCCGTGCCTGTCCTGTCGAGGCGGTCAGCTTTTGCTACGGCTTTGGCAAAGGAAAAGAAAATGATTGTCCCGCTAAAAAAGCGGAAACAGCAAAACAAAAAATTGAAACAGAAATTAAAACAGAAATTAAAACAGGAATTGAAACAGAAAAGGAGTAAACACTATGAAAACGACTAAAATTTTAAGCTTACTGACTGCCCTGATGATGATGTTAAGCTTTGCCGCCTGTGGCACAGCCAAAGGCAATACGACGAATACTACTGCAAATAAGAAAAGCGAAACGGCTATGCTGACAGCTGTGAATCCGAAAACAAAAGACGAGGCCGCCGACCTGCATCAAAAACTGATGGCACAGGAAAATGCTATTCTTTCCGAAAACAGCAAGCTTTGGGAAAAGGTATTTGCTTCAGCCGATAAAGGTATGGCGATGAATGAGGACGGCAAAAACTACGGCGATTTTCTTCTGAAAACAATTGACGGTATCAAGGATCAGTTCAGTGCTGATGAGTTGAAACTGCTTAATAAAGGCGCCGAAGAGATTAAGGAAATTGAAGGAAAGCTGACAGTTTTGGAACAAAAATTTCCCGGATGCGGAGAAAAACCGTCTGATGGAGATATGAGCGTTCCGGCTGAAAACGGTAAGCCCATCGAAAAGGATAATCTGAATAAATTCCCGACATTTGACGGCAAGGATCTTGACGGAAACGAAGTTAAGAGCAGTACGCTTTTTGCAAAAAATACCGTTACTGTAGTAAACTTCTGGTTTACCACCTGCAATCCCTGCGTGGAAGAACTTGCCGACCTGGAAGCTCTGAATAAACAGCTTGCAAAAAAAGGCGGAGCAGTAGTCGGAATTAATTCATTTACACTTGACGGTGACAAAACGGCTATCTCTGACGCAAAGAATATTCTGGCAAAAAAGGGTGTGACCTACAAAAACATTTGGTTTGATTCAAAAAGTAAAGCCGGAGAATTCACATCCGGATTGTACTCCTACCCCACAACTTATGTTGTTGATAAAAACGGTAATATTGTGGGAGAGCCGATTGTCGGTGCAATAACCTCCGAAAAGCAGTCTGAAAAGCTGCAAAAGTTGATTGATCAGGCAATTGCAAACAGCAAGAACTGATGTGTGCCTGTCCCGACAAAGTATCAATAATGCATATTTTCAGGTTCTGTAAATTTCACATATAGATTCCAACAAATATGCCAATAATTAAGCCCATATAATTTTTCGTACAACAAAACCTCCTGCAACGGATTTTACTCTGTGCAGGAGGTTTATTCTTATTTCGATATTTTATATTTCACGCAGATTGTAAAATGAAGATGAAACAATAAAAAAGAATATCCATAGAAACGATTTCGTAGTAGAATTAAGTTACCACAACAAAAATCCGAAAGGAAACCGTCACTATGGATACACTTAATTTTACACCAACACACAAGAAAGGTCAACACTTAACAAGAGAAGAAAGATATTATATATCAATCAGGCTTAATATAGACCACTGTTCGATTTACAAAATAGCCAAAGGACTTCATCGTCCGTACAATATAATCAACGAAGAAGTAAAGAATGAAACGGTGCATTTGTATAACGGCAAAGTCAAAAGGTATAAACCTGATATTGCTGAACAGAAATACAAAGACAAGAGAGTAAAAAGTAAAAGAAACTACCGTTGCCTTGAATGTGTTGAATTTCTCAATTATGTAGTCGAAATGTTTACCCAAAAAGGTTGGTCGTTAGATGCCAGTGTAGGATATGCCAAAGAAAACAATCTGTTTTCTTCTGATGAAATGGTATGTACCAAAACTCTTTACAACTATGTGGATTTAAGATTACTGCCAATCAAAAACATAGATTTACCGGAAAAGCTGAAAAGAAACACCAAATCTTCGAACGCACTAAAAAACAGGAGAATACTGGGTAAAAGCATTGAAGAACGTCCTGAAACAGTAAATTCAAGAGAAGAATTCGGTCACTGGGAAATAGACAGTGTACTTGGCAAAAAGAAAGATACAGAACCGGCTATAATGACAATAGTCGAAAGACAAACACGAATGTCATTGTGGATAAAGGTAAAGGATCACTCTTCGTTGGCTATTGATGAAGCCTTACAGAATTTAATAAATCAATTTGGGAATAAGAAGTCAGAAGTGTTTAAAAGTATCACAGGCGACAATGGTTCTGAGTTTGCCAATCTATCTAAAATAGAGAATAACGGAACATCTGTGTACTTTACCCATCCATACACATCTTGTGAAAAAGGAACTAATGAATGTCATAATAAAATGTTAAGACGATTTATTTCTAAAGGAAAGAGCATGAGTGATTATAAGACGGAAGACATACTGTTCTTTTCTGATGCAATCAATGGACTGCCAAGAAAAATTCTTAACTATCACACACCTGAGGAACTGTTTGAAACTCAGTTAGATAGAATATACGCTACTTAAATATTTGATACAACATTCCTTGATGTTGTGACTTACAAATGTCTACTTCAATGAACATGATATTCTAAAAAAATGTTTCAACTTGCTATTGCAATTTGCGATTCATAATGAAATACAGATACAAAAATCTTCCATAGGTAAGCCCACCCATAAGTCACTGAAATTGTACCAAAACAATAGATGTTATGTTGTATTTGCTTTTTGTTTGTGATACAATTTAAAGCGAAAATAGCAACAGCCTTAATGATGTAGTAAGAATGATCGACCTTTCGGTTACAGAAGTTGCAAGCTATGTCTATGACGCTTGGGGTAACATAAAAGATACCAAAGGTGACCCGACAGTCCGTGAACTGAACCCCATTCGTTATCGTGGTTATCAGTAGGCGGAGCAATTTCTGACATTCTAGATTATATATTTGATAAAAGTATAAATAATGTTATAAGGAAATTTAAATTATGGTGATAAAAATATCATGTAAATACATAAAAGATAATGCTTTTGATATTACAGTTGGGCAGGAGACACACACAATTACCCACGAAAACAATCAGGCTGTTTTTAAGTTGAGCGAATCAAAAAATTACAATATTGAAATTTGCAAAAAGTCTTGCAAAAGCAATCATTCTTTCAGCAATATTTTGATTTTCTTTTTCACTATGATATTGCAAGGCATTTTCAATATTCTATTGATGAACACCGATTCAAAGTGGTATAATAAGTTAAGTCCTTATATTATTAAAACTAACTTTAATGTTTTTGTAGATAAAGATACCGATTTGGAATTTATTTACAACGAAGGATATTTTTATTATGACAGGAAAACTAAAAAGTTACCCACGATAAGTTGGATAGATTGCGATAATATAGTTCTTGTTAAAACGGAATATACCATAGATAAGGTCAATTTGGCTAATGCATATTGTAAATATGTTAAGAAGTTTATTTCTTGTGCATCAGTCTGTGAGCTGATATTCTTATTGCTAATACTACTTGCTGTTTCTTACAATAATTTTACAGCAGCTATCATTTGCTGTATACTTTTTGTTTTGGTAATAATTATTCAAATTATTGTTTTTAAAAAAGAGTTTATGAGATTAAAGAAAATAGGTGATGTGCTTTAATTTTAACCCCAAAATACTTTATGTATTCCTATATTTCTGTATCTTAGTGTAGCTTTTTGTTATTTTCTATTTTAACTTGCTATGTAAAGAAATATTGGCTCATATGACGGGAGCAGAACTACACAGGTTAGAACTGTTCGAAGTGACGATGTCATTGTATTTAGTTCCGATTACGAGTACGCGGATTATAAGATTATTAACAAATACCTCCTATGGTAATTTGCTTATTATCATAGGAGGTGATTTTTTTATTGTACTTTTTAGGAGATTAGTCCGATGAATTTATCTAACAGAAAACGCATAAAATAGTTTGACTAATATATAATATTGTGTTAGAATTATGCGAAAAGGAGGGTGACAGCTCTATGGAGCAATATATGCCGATAGTGTGGATAGGCTTTGCAATATTCATGTTGCTTTGCGAAGGCT
>ENA-OPBG01001280-OPBG01001280.1-human-gut-metagenome-genome-assembly--contig:-NODE-1280-length-17846-cov-3.025462_pt1 | contig 17846 bp, 14 predicted proteins | sample MGYA00241065_ERZ501446 | MGnify/ENA primary metagenome ERZ501446 (study PRJEB25962, sample SAMEA2042632) | human gut metagenome | biome: human gut; feature: human-associated habitat; material: faeces...
CTATACGAAGAACGGGAGATTGCAGTGATCTTTGTCGGACATATGTTTGGCGAGGCGCTGGAGGTCAGAAAACAGTTAAAAGAAGCCGGATATCATTGCTCACTGGTCAATGCAAGATTTGTAAAACCACTGGATACAGAGATGCTGGATCACCTGACAGAGCAGCACAAGCTGATCGTTACGATCGAAGAAAATGTAAGATCCGGCGGATTCGGTGAACATGTAACAGAGTATCTGATGAGAACGGGTTCGGATACGAGAGTGCAGATCCTGGCACTTCCGGATGAATATATAGAGCATGGCAATGTGGAGGTTCTGCGCAAAGAGACTGGTCTGGATGTAGAGACCATGACAGCGAAGATCCGTAAGTTATATGAGACGTTATAGACATTACAGATATGAGACACGATAGACAACAGGAGAGATTATGAAAGAACGATTAGACGTATTACTGGTAAAGAGAAATCTGGCAGCTTCCAGAGAAAAGGCAAAAGCCATCATTATGTCCGGAATCGTATATGTAGATGGGCAAAAAGAAGACAAGGCCGGGACTACTTTTCCGGAAGAAGCTATGATCGAAGTACGCGGACATACGCTTCCGTATGTCAGCCGCGGAGGACTGAAACTGGAAAAAGCAATTAAGAACTTTGATGTGAACGTAGAAGGAAAAGTATGTACGGATGTAGGTTCTTCTACGGGTGGGTTCACAGACTGCATGCTGCAGAATGGCGCGGTAAAGGTATTTGCGATTGATGTGGGACGCGGACAGCTTGACTGGAAATTAAGACAGGATCCACGCGTAGTGTGTATGGAAAAGACGAATATCCGTTATGTGACACCGGAAGATATAGGGGAACCGGTGCAGTTTTCATCCATTGACGTATCCTTCATCTCACTTACGAAAGTACTGCTTCCCATCCGTAATTATCTGACGGATGAAGGACAGATCGTAGCATTGATCAAGCCGCAGTTCGAAGCAGGCAGGGAAAAGGTTGGAAAGAAAGGCGTTGTACGTGAGAAGAGTACACATATAGAAGTGATTCATAAAGTGATCGATTATGCAATGTCTATTGGATTTGAAGTGCTGAATCTGGAATTTTCTCCGATCAAAGGACCGGAAGGCAATATCGAATATCTGGTCCACTTACAGAAATGTGAAGCGACTGACAGAATCTCGCCGCAGATCGATGTCGAAAAGACGGTAGATCTGTCGTTTGCTACACTTGCGAAAGGTTAGAGGCAGATGTTAAAAAAGTTTTGGATCGTTACCAATGACGGGAAAGATACGAATCATGCGGTGACAGGAAAAGTAAAAGAATTGCTGGAGATAGCAGGAAGAAACTGTGCATTGTGTGAAAAAGATGCAGAAAAGAATATTATCAGGGAACGGATTCCGGACATGATAGACTGTGCGATCGTGATCGGCGGTGACGGAAGTCTGATTGAAGTGGCAAGAACACTTTGGAAAAGAGATGTTCCAATTTTGGGTATCAATATGGGAACGCTTGGGTATCTTACAGAAGTAGAAGTGAATAATCTGGAAGAAGATATCACGCAGATGCTGCAGGGTGATTATCTGTATGAAGAACGCATGATGTTAGAAGGAACATTTCAGGATGGGAAAAAGGATGTCGCGCTAAATGACATTGTTGTGTCACGAAGGGGCGATGACCTGCGCATTATTTATTTCAAATTGTTTGTAAACGGGGAACTTTTGAATTCTTACGAAGCGGATGGAATTATCATATCCACACCGACCGGATCTACGGCATACAATCTGTCGGCTGGAGGTCCGATCGTGGAACCGACAGCGTCACTTACCGTGATCACACCAATCTGCTCTCATGCATTGAATACAAGAAGTATTGTTCTGTCTTCAGACGATGAGATCGTAATTGAGATCGGGGAAGGACGAAGAGGAAATATCGAAAAAGTACTGGTCACATTTGACGGTGCGACCAGTGTGCCGATCCAGACCGGGGATAAGCTGACAATCTGTAAGGCGGAAAAGACGACAAAGATAATGAAGATCAATAAAATCAGTTTTTTGGAAATATTACGGAGAAAGATGAAGGGAAATTGATGAGATGAAAGTAAACAGACATGCGAAGATCATAGAACTGATCAACAAATATCATATTGAAACGCAGGAAGAACTGGCAGAATATCTGAACCGGGAAGGGTTTAAAGTAACACAGGCAACGGTATCCAGAGATATCCGGGACCTGAAGCTTACAAAGATACCGTCTGAGAACGGCAAGCAGAGATATGCACTGCATCAGCATCATGAGAGTGCAATGAGTGAAAAATATATCCGCGTCTTAAAAGAGGGATATCTGTCTATGGATATGGCGCAGAATATCCTGGTGATCAAGACAGTAGCGGGAATGGCAAGTGCGGTATGTGCGGCACTGGATGCAATGAAATGGAATGAGATTGTCGGAAGTATTGCAGGGGATGATACGATCATGTGTGCGATCCGAAGTGTGGATGACACGGTAAAAGTAATGGACAAGATTAGCAAGATTATCTTATAGGAGGATGCATGTTACAGTATTTACATGTGAAAAACCTGGCTTTGATCGATGAGATCGAAGTAGAGTTCGGCAGAGGACTGAACATATTAACTGGAGAGACCGGTGCCGGGAAGTCGATCATTCTTGGCTCGGTCAATCTTGCTCTTGGCGGGAGATACACGAAAGATATCCTCCGACAGGGAACGAGATACGGACTGGTAGAACTGACATTTTCGGTAGAAAGTGAACGACAGATCCGCAGATTAAAAGAACTGGATGTTTACCCGGAGGACGGGTTTGTTACGCTTCAGAGAAGGCTGATGGAAGGAAGAAGTGTCAGCAAGATCAATGGAGAGACGGTGCAGATGGCGACGCTTAAAGCAGTATCCGCCATCCTGATCGATATTCACGGACAGCACGAACATCAGTCATTGCTTTATAAAAAGAATCATCTGGCAATAGTGGATGCATTTGCCGGAGAAGAAACGAAAAAGCAGAAAGAAAAAGTGGCGGAAACATGGCAGCAGTATAAAGGAAAAATAAGAGAACTGTCGGAAGCAGGAACAAATGGATCCGAGCGGGCAAAGGAACTGGCTTTTCTTAAGTTTGAAGTGGATGAGATCGTCCGGGCAGAATTAAAAGAGCACGAAGATGAAGAACTGGAATCATGTTACCGGCGCATGTGTAACGGAAAGAAGATTGCCCAAAGTGTTGCGGAATGCTACCAGTATACGGGCGAAGATGGGGAAAGTGCGAGCGAAAAGCTTGGAAGGGCACTCCGAACACTGTCGGAAGCTGTGGATGCCGATGAGCAGCTGTCACAGTTATATACCCAGCTGGCGGATGTAGACAATCTGCTGAATGATTTTAATCATGAACTGGCAGAATATCAGAAAAACTGTGAATTCTCGGATGAAGAATTCTATGAGACAGAAAAGCGGCTGAACGAGATCAATCATCTGAAGACAAAGTATGGAAATTCTTATGAAGAGATCATGGCATACTGTAAGAAGCAGGAAGAACGAATCGGGATTCTGGAAAATTATGATACCTATATGCAGGAACTGGAGAAATCCTGTGAGCAGTTGTCGCAGAAGTATCTGGAATTGGCAGGAAAGCTTTCGGCACTGCGGCAGAAGAAGGCTAAAATGCTTGAAAAAAAGATTCAGAAAGGTCTTGAAGATCTGAATTTTGAACAGGTACAGTTTGAGATACATTTTGCGGAAAAGAAAGAATATGCCAAAGATGGCATCGATGATGTGGAATTCAGGATCTCGCTTAACCAGGGACAGCCGGTGAAGCCGCTGACAGAAGTGGCATCCGGCGGGGAACTTTCCAGAATTATGCTGGCGATCAAAGCGGTAATGGCAGACAAAGATGAGATCGAGACGTTGATCTTTGATGAGATCGATGTCGGGATCAGTGGACGTACTGCTCAGAAGGTTTCGGAAAAAATGGCACTGATCGGAAAAGAACACCAGGTGATCTGTATTACGCATCTGGCGCAGATCGCAGCTATGGCAGACCGGCATTTTTTGATTGAAAAAAAGACAGAAGATGCCGTGACACGAACGCAGATCTATCCATTGAATGAAGAAAATTCCGTGGAAGAACTTGCAAGGATCCTTGGCGGAGCCAGGATCACAGATACGGTGATGCAAAGTGCCAGAGAGATGAAAAATCTGGCATCACAGATGAAATAAAAAACGTAAAGATCCAGAGTATTTTTTCTGAAATACCATATACTAAGACAGACATTTGTAACAGAGTGTCTGTTTTTTTATTGCTGTGCAGACAAAAGACAGGATGGAGTGTGGAATATGAGAAAATACTGGTATCGTAGATTCCTGCTTGTGCTGCTTGTGTTATCTGTCCTTGGTTATGCAGGATATGAAATTACAAAGCGGCAGGAACAGGGGAGAAAAAAAGAAGTAAGTGCAGATACGGTTTCTTCGGACACTGTGATCCCGGGAGGAATGCCGGTTGGGATCTATCTGGAGACGGAAGGGGTCATGGTCTTAGGTACAGAGAAGATTACCGGAGCGGATGGGAAAATGACAGAACCGGCCAGGCATCTTGTGAAAGCCGGGGATTATATAGTGGAATGTAACGGAAAGAAGATTGCCGATAAAAAGAGGCTGCAGGACACATTAAAAAAGCTGGATGCGGAAGAAGTGGTCCTAAAGCTCAGGAGAGATTCCGGATATCTGGATGTGAAGATAAAACCGGTGCGGAATAAAAAGAATCAGTACATGCTGGGAATATGGGTAAGGGACAATGCACAGGGGCTTGGAACTGTGACATTTCTGAACACGGACAGTCGTTTTGGAGCATTGGGGCATGGAATCCATGACACAGATACGAACACTCTGATGGAGATTAAAGACGGAAGGGTCTACGAGACCAGCATTCGCAGTATCCAGAAAGGAGCAGGAGGGGAACCGGGCGGGATAGAAGGAATCATCGTCTATAACCGGTATAATGTTCTGGGAACTATTGATAAAAATACAGATTGTGGGATATTCGGAACCCTTGAACGTACAGACAATCTATTCCGGAATACAGAGCCGGTCGGCATTATGGCAACGGATGAGATCAAAAAAGGAGATGCGGTTATACGATGCTGTGTAGAAGGAAAAGTAAAAGAATACAAAATTCGTATAACAAAAACCGACAAACATACAAAAGAAGAAAATAAAGGTCTGGAGATCAAGGTGACAGATCCGGAACTTCTTGAGATTACAGGCGGAATCATACAGGGAATGTCCGGGGCACCAATCCTTCAGAACGGGAAAATCGCTGGTGCAGTCACCCATGTATTCGTCAATGATCCTGCAAGAGGATATGGGATTTTTATCGAAAATATGCTGAAACATGTAGAATAATTAGAATATTGTCGATGCAGGTCAGGTTTTTACGACAGCATTTTCTTGTTCGGAAATTGCAGGAATTATATAATAAAACTCGACATGATTATTAAGGGACAAGGAGGCATAACGTAAAATGAGAGAAGTTAATGTAGCAATCGCTGACGACAATGAGAGAATTTTGGATATGCTGGGGGAAATCATAGAGCAGGATCATGATCTGAATCTGATAGGCAAAGCCAATAATGGAGAAGATATGTATCATCTGATCAAAGAAAAAGAACCGGATGTAGTACTACTGGATCTGATCATGCCTAAGCTCGATGGTTTAAGTGTGATGGAAAAAATAAATGCAGATGACCAGATCACCAAGCGTCCGGAATTTATCATAGTAACGGCTGTTGGACAGGAACGGATCACAGAAGATGCTTTCCGAAAAGGAGCAAGTTATTATGTGATGAAACCATTTCACAATGATATGATCTTAAGCCGGATCAAAGATGCAGGAAAAGGAGAGAGGCGGAATAGTTCTGAAGCAATACCCGGAAGCACAGTGCAGAAGAAGCCGGAGTATAATCTGGAGACGAGGGTGACAGATATGATCCATGAGATCGGAATACCGGCACACATCAAAGGATATCATTACCTGAGAGATGCGATCATCATGGCAGTGGATGATATGGATGTATTAAATGCAATCACAAAAGTTCTGTATCCGACGATCGCTAAGATGCACCAGACGACGGCAAGCAGAGTAGAAAGAGCAATCCGCCATGCAATCGAAGTTGCATGGAGCAGAGGAAAACTGGATACACTGGATGAACTCTTTGGATATACAGTAAGCAACGGAAAAGGTAAGCCGACAAACTCGGAATTTATTGCACTGATCGCAGATACGATCCGTCTGGAAAATAAAAACCGGTAAACAACCCTTTTATTCTGAATAAAAATACGTTATAATGATAAAGTATTCTAAGGTTGGGAGGAAAATGCAATGAAGAAAATATTATTTGCGGCATCTGAGTCAGTCCCATTTATCAAGACAGGAGGACTTGCTGATGTTGTCGGCTCATTACCAAAATATTTTGATAAAGAAAAATTCGATGTGCGTGTAATGCTTCCGAAGTATATGTGCATGAAAGATGAATGGAAAGAAAAACTTCAGTATCACACACATTTTTATATGGATCTGAACTGGAGAAAGCAGTATGTAGGTGTTCTTGAAATGGAATACGACGGAATCAGGTTTTATTTTATAGATAACGAATATTACTTTAACGGATATGCACCGTACGGTGATATATATGCGGATATTGAAAAATTTGCATTCTTCTCAAAAGCTGTATTAAGCGCACTTCCATTGATTGATTTCAGACCAGATATCATTCACTGTCACGACTGGCAGACAGGGCTGGTTCCAATCTATCTGGATAATTTCAGATATGGCAATGAATTTTACCGTGGAATCAAGACGGTCATGACCATACATAATTTGAAATTCCAGGGAACATGGGATCCGAAGCGTGTCAGAGATATTACCGGATTACCTCAGTATTATTTCGCACCGGATAAACTGGAGGCATATAAGGATGCAAACTACCTGAAGGGTGGAATTGTATATGCAGACAGAGTGACGACGGTAAGTAATTCCTATGCAGAAGAGATCAAGACACCATTCTATGGTGAAAAGCTGGATGGTCTTATGAATGCAAGGGCAAATTGTCTGTCAGGAATTGTAAATGGAATTGACTACGAAGATTATAATCCGCTGACAGATAATAAGATTGAGAGAAATTATGATGTCAGCAATTTCCGTAAAGAAAAAATCAAGAATAAGATCGCACTTCAGAAAGAACTTGGTCTGGAGGAAAACCAGAAGACCATGATGATCGGTGTGGTTTCCAGACTGACAGACCAGAAAGGCTTTGATCTTGTTGCTTATGTAATGGATGAACTGTGTCAGGATGCAGTACAGATCGTAGTCCTCGGTACAGGGGAAGAGCAGTATGAGAATATGTTCCGTCATTTTGCCTGGAAATATCCGGGAAAAGTATCTGCAAACATTTATTATTCAGAAGCAATGTCCCATAAGATCTATGCATCCTGTGATGCATTTCTTATGCCATCCCTGTTTGAACCATGCGGACTCAGCCAGTTGATGAGTCTGCGTTACGGAACAGTCCCGATTGTACGCGAGACAGGTGGATTAAAAGATACGGTAGAGCCATACAATGAGTATGAAAAGACCGGTACAGGATTCAGCTTCATGAACTACAATGCACATGAGATGCTGGCAACTGTCCGTTATGCGGAACAGATCTATTATGATAAGAAGCGAGACTGGAATAAGATTGTAGAACGTGCCATGACCAAAGATTTCTCATGGAAGAATTCTGCAAAACAGTACGAAGAATTATACGAAGGAATGTAAAAACAGACTAAAGGAGAACGACAGAAAAAATATGAAAATCAGTGATATATTAGTAGAAAAGACACCGCATCTTTCTTTTGAGGTATTTCCTCCGAAGACAGATGCAGCATATGAAGGAGTATTAAAGGCGACAGAAGCAATTGCAGAATTGAAACCGTCATATATGAGTGTTACATATGGTGCAGGCGGTGGTACCAGTAAGAATACTGTAAAGATTGCATCACATATCAAAGATAAATATAATGTACCAAGCCTTGCACATCTTACTTGTGTATCATCAACAAAAGAAGAAGTGCATCAGGTAATCGATCAGTTAAAGGCATCAGGAATTGAGAATATCCTTGCTCTCAGAGGAGATATTCCACAAGAGAGTGAATTCCCACTTCCGAATCATTATCAGTATGCATATGAGCTGATCGAGGATATCAAGAGTCAGGGAGATTTCTGCATCGGGGCTGCATGTTATCCGGAAGGACATGTAGAGTCCGAACATAAGAAGGATGATATTGCACATCTGAAACAGAAAGTAGACTGTGGTGTAGATTTCCTGACTACACAGATGTTTTTTGATAACAATATTCTTTATAATTTCCTCTATAGAGCGAGAGAAAAGGGTGTTACCGTTCCGGTTATTCCGGGAATCATGCCGGTAACAAATGCAAATCAGGTAAAGAGAATCCTGTCTATGTCCGGAACAAACCTTCCGGAGAGATTCAAAGCAATCGTAGATCGCTTTGGAGATAATCCGAAAGCAATGCAGCAGGCAGGTATTGCGTATGCGACAGACCAGATCATCGATCTGTTCGCAAATGGCATTAACCATGTTCACGTATATTCTATGAATAAACCGGAGGTTGCTGCGGCAATCCAGGCAAATCTTTCAGAGATTCTGAATAAATAGAGGAAGCAAAATGGACGCAAGAACGAAAGAAGCAATTCGTTACTTGGGATATGGCAGACATGCGGTAGATGATCATACGCTGAAGCTTGTGGAAAGCTGTTTTGAAGAACTTTCCCAGGCGGCGTGCGGCAGGATCGTCTACCGCATTTTTGAATTAGAATTCCCGGAGAGTGGAAGAATCCTTCTGGGAAATCTGGATATCCACAGTAAAAATCTTTATAAAAATCTGACGGGATGTAAAAAAGCAGTGCTGCTGGGTGCAACGCTTGGACCGAAAGTTGATCTGCTATTGCGGAAATATTCCATCGGAGATATGGCAAGAGTGGTAACACTTCAGGCGTGTGCGGCTGCTATGCTGGAAGAATATTTGGATGAATGGCAGACTGCTCTGGAAGCAGATATGAAGAAAGAGGGTTATTATATCAGACCAAGATTTAGTCCTGGATATGGAGACTTTGATATTGCACATCAGGATATGATCCTCCGTATGCTGGATACGGCAAAGAAGATCGGGCTGACACTTACCGGCGGCAATATGCTGACACCGTCAAAATCGGTGACGGCAGTGATCGGTCTCAGTGAAACAGAGACTTCCTGCCATATCAAAGGTTGTGAGGCGTGTCAGAAGAAAGACTGCGCATACCGCAGATCATAAGATACAAGAAAGAGGATAGGAGCAGACAGATGTTATTAGAACGACTGGGAAAAGAATTATTATACTTTGATGGCGGCATGGGAACGCTTCTGCAGTCAAAAGGATTGCAGCCAGGAGAACTTCCGGAAGTCTGGAATCTGGAGCATGCAGAAGAGATCGTTGATATTCATAAATCATATTTCGAAGCCGGCAGTGATATCGTGCTTAGTAATACATTTGGTGCTAATGCGATCAAATTTCATGATTCCAAGTATGGACTGAAAGAAATCGTGACGGCCGGGATCCAAAATGCGAAAAAGGCTGCAGAGATCGGCGTGCATGATGGAAGAACGACTTATGTAGCGTTAGATGTGGGCCCGACGGGTAAATTATTAAAACCAATGGGTGATCTTTCTTTTGAAGATGCATATGAGGCATTTAAAGAGACCATGATCTATGGAGAAGAAGCAGGAGCAGATCTGATCCATATCGAGACCATGAGTGACAGTTACGAAGTGAAAGCAGCAGTACTTGCAGCAAAAGAGAATACGTCACTTCCGGTATTTGCAACCATGATCTTTGATGAAAAGGGAAAACTCCTGACAGGTGGAGATGTCCCGGCAGTGGTTGCCATGCTGGAGGGACTCCGCGTGGATGCGCTTGGAATCAACTGTGGTATGGGACCGGAACAGATGCTTCCGATTCTGGAGGATATTCTGAAATACGCATCGGTTCCGATCATCGTAAAACCGAATGCAGGACTTCCGAAGCAGCGTGACGGGGAAGTCTATTATGATGTAGAACCGGAACAGTTTGCCGGATATATGGCAAAGATCGTAGAGATGGGAGCGCACGTGATCGGCGGATGCTGTGGAACAACACCTGCACATATCCAGAAGATGGTTGAGACGACCAGAGAAATGAGTGTGAAGCCGGTAACAAAGAAAGATATCACAATGGTATCTTCTTATGGACATGCGGTCATCCTTGGCGGCAAGCCGATGATCATCGGAGAGAGAATCAACCCGACCGGTAAGAAGAAATTTAAACAGGCATTAAAAGACCATGACATGGATTATATCCTGAAAGAGGGTATTACGCAGCAGGATAAGGGAGCACATATTCTGGATGTCAACGTAGGACTTCCGGATATTGACGAGCCGGCGATGATGAAAGAAGTTATCATGGAGCTGCAAAGCGTATCCAGCCTGCCGCTTCAGATTGATACAGTTGATATTACAGCAATGGAAACGGCTATGCGTATCTATAATGGAAAGCCGATGGTAAACTCTGTAAATGGAAAACAGGAAAATATGGATGCGGTTTTCCCGCTGATCAAACGTTACGGTGGTGTTGTGATCGGCCTTACGATCGATGAGGACGGAATCCCGGAAACCGCAGATGGAAGAGTCCGTGTGGCAGGAAAAATCATCGAAGAAGCGAAGAAATACGGCATTGACAAAAAAGACATCGTGATCGATGTGCTGGCAATGACGATCAGTTCTGAACCGGAAGGTGCGAAGGTCACGCTGGAAGCACTCAAAAAAGTCAGGGAGATTTATGGTGTCTGTACGGTTCTTGGTGTATCGAACATTTCGTTCGGTCTTCCGTACCGTCCGGCAGTTAATTCAAATTTCTATACGATGGCCATGCAGAATGGATTAAGTGCGGGGATCATTAATCCTTCTTCTGAGGATATGATGCGCTCGTATTATTCATTCTGTGCGCTGATGAATTACGATAAGAACTGCGAGGAGTATATCCGTGTATATGGCAGTCAGAAAGCAGGAACACCTGCACCGGCAGCCAAGGCAGAACTGACTTTAAAAGAGGCCATCGAAAAAGGTCTGAAAGAAGAAGCACATCATGCAACAGGAGAACTGTTAAAGGAACAGGCACCGCTGGAGATCATCAATGAACATCTGATCCCAGCACTGGATACGGTAGGAAAAGGATTTGAAAAGGGAACTGTCTTCCTGCCGCAGCTTCTGATGAGTGCCGATGCGGCAAAGATCGCATTTGCAGTGATCAAGGATGTACTCGCACAGGAAGGCGGGGTCGTTATTCGAGGTAACAGCAAACACCACGTCCTTGCTGATGCGGGGATTCATGGAAAGCACCGCGTCGAAGCTCGTTTTCACGTTGCGGAGCAGGGCCTCTGCCTCGGTCTCTTCCTCTGCCTTGATGGGGCGCACAGGAGCCGGCCGCACCGATGCCAGCAGGAAGCTGCCGTCGGTATCCAGCTCGGTGCGCTTGGCGCGGAACTTGCCCTCCACCAGAATGCGCACCAGATCATCCGAAACACGCATGACCTGCTTGATCTCGGCCACAACGCCGTACTGGTACATCTCCTCTGCCTTGGGGGCCCCAGCCTTCATATCCTTCTGCGCAATGAGGAACACCTCGGATTTATTCCGCACGGCCCATTCCACAGCGGCAATGCTCTTGTCACGACCTACCTCAAAATGCAGCAGGTTGTTGGGGAACACCACCAGCCCACGCAGGGCAATGGCGGGAAGATGGAGGATATTGCGCTCCACCTTGACAGTCACTTTTTCAGACATAAACTCATACCTCCCAGCTGCCCCGCGCCAAAGTGCGCTATCCCGTGGGCAGTTTTTTTGTTGGGTAAAAATTCAGATTTGATTTATTATATCGGATTCCGGCCCCGGTTGCAACCGGGCAGCTCATCCTTTGCGGTTTTCCTGGATATTATAACCCAGCCGTCCCAGCGCAGGCAGCATGGCCCGCAGGGTGACACTGGTGAGCATTCCCATCACAAGGCCCAGCACCAGCATGACCGGTGCATAGTAAAGGGACACTGCTGTGGAAAGGATGACACTGGCTCCCAGCAGCTGGCCGATGTTGTGGGCCAGCGCGCCGCAGACCGACAGGATGAACCAGGTAGGCCGCAGCGGGCAGTGATAGTAGAGCAGCCACATCACCAGCAGTGAGAGCAGGCCGCCGCAGAGGGAAAGAAAACCTGCCGTCCAGCCGGAGACCAGAAAGACGAAGAACGCCTTCAGCACATCCAGCACAAGGGCCTGTTTTGGTCCCATGAAGAACAGGGCATACATCACCACAATATTCGCCAAACCCAGCTTCATGCCTGGAAAAAGCCCGGGGATGACCAATGTGCCCTCGATGAAGGAAAGTGCCATCGCCAGAGCAAACAGCAAGCCTGAAAGGGCGATGCTGTGCGTTTTGTTGTAATTGCGGCGGTTATGAGGCATCATTGTTCTCCTTTGCAGTGGGTTATTCTTCATCAGCAGCCTGTTCGTACTGCTCCTGCTCTTCCATTGCCTTTTCCCAGGCAGCAAACAGCTCCTCCTGATGGAAGCGCAGATCACTGAGCTCATCGCTCTTTTGGCGGAGCAGATCGGGGTCATTGTAGACCTCCGGGGAGTTGATCTCATTGTCAAGCTCCACTTCCCTTGCCCCGCAGGCTTCCATTTCATCCTCGCAAGCCTTGATCTTGGCCCGCAGCTCCGCGCGGCGGCGGCGCTGCTCCTTGCCGTAACCGGCCTTGGCGGGCTGATCCCCGGCTTTTTCCGGAGCGGCAGCAGGAACGGCACGGCCCATCAGGGCATCGTAGCTCGGATACAGGGTGGCCTTGCCATCTTCCAGATAGAGGATGGGACAGCCCAGACTGTTCATCAGATGGCGGTCATGGGTGACCATGAGCAGGGTCCCGGTGTATGCCATCAGGGCTTCGGTCAGGTTCTCGCGGGTGTAGATGTCCAGGTGGTTGGTGGGCTCGTCCAGAAACAGCAGGTTGGGCCGTTCCAGCACGATCTCCGCAAAGCGCAGGCGGGCCAGCTCGCCGCCGGAAAGCGCCTCGCAGGGCTTGAACACCGTCTCGCCCCGGAAGCCCAGCTTTGCCAGATGGCTGCGCACTTCCAGCTCGGTCATGCGGGGGTACTTGTTCCAGATCACATCGATGACCCGGCCCTGCCCCAGACGGTTCTGCTGCTGGGCAAAAATACTGGGACGCGCCCCGGTGCCCAGCCGCACCATGCCGCCGGAGGGGCGGCGCTTGCCGTCCAGCACCTGCATCAGGGTGGACTTGCCCGCGCCGTTGGGGCCTGCGATCACCAGCCGCTGGCCGCGGCACACCGTGTAGGTAAAGGGTTCCAGCAGGGTGCGCTCCCCTATTTTGATGGTCAGGTTCTTGAGCAGCACCAGCTCGTTCCACGGTTCTACGTCATATTCAAAGCGGAATTTCAGCTGGTTGGTCTCGTCCTTGGGTGCCTCGGTGATCTCCAGCTTTTCCAGCTGCTTGCGGCGGCTCTGGGCCATTTTGGTGGTGGAGGCGCGCACAAGGTTGCGGTCCACGTAGTCCTGCAGCTTTTCGGCCAGTGCCACATCTGCATCGTGCTGCTTCTGGCGCAGGGCATCGGCAGCTTCCTTCTGGGGCAGGTAGGCCGAGAAGTTGCCCTTGTAGGTGGTCATGGTCTGGAAGGAGACCTCCCAGATCTTCGTACACACGTTATCGAGGAAGTAGCGGTCGTGGCTGACCACCAGCACCGCACCGGAATAGCTTTTGAGGTAGTTTTCCAGCCATTCCATGGTGGCAAAGTCCAGGTGGTTGGTGGGCTCGTCCAGAATGAGCACGTCCGGCTTTTCCAGCAGCAGCTTTGCCAGCCGCAGCCTCGTCAGCTCGCCGCCGGAGAGCACCGCAATGTTCTTCTGCCATGTATCCTGCGCAAAGCCCATGCCAGACAGCACCTTTTTGATGTTCACATCCATGTTGTAGCCGTCGGCGGCATCCACGATGTTCTGCAGCTGGTCGTGCCGGGCCAGCAGCTCCGTGTCGTCCGGCTGCGCGGCCATTTTGCGTTCCAGCACCTGCATCTGGGCCATGGCATCCAGCACAGGGGCAAAGGTGGAGCGCATCTCGCCGTAGAGATCCAGCGTGGCATCCAGTTTTGCGTTCTGTTCCAGATAGCCCAGCGTCACGCCGTGGGTCACGCTGAACTCACCTTCGTAGTCCTGGTACTCGCCGGTCAAAATCTTGAGCAGGGTGGTCTTGCCCGCGCCGTTCTGGCCCACGATGCCGATGCGGTCCTCCCGCTCGACACTGGCGGTCACATCGTGCAGCACGATCTTCTCGCCAAAGCTCTTGCCTAGTTTTTCCAAATGTATCAGCATAGTTTTATGATCCCGTTCTCCATCCGCTTATTGGCTCAGCACTGGTGGCGGCGGTTCTTCAGGCCCACATTGGCCAGCTCTTCCTGCTCCATCACCAGCGGGTACAGCTCTTTCAGGTCTGCGATCTCATAGGTGGGCACCACCTTGCCGGGGTTCTCGGCGTGGCTGGGGTTATACCAGCAGGTGTCAAGGCCCGCATTCACGCCGCCCTGAATGTCGCTGCTCAGGCCGTCGCCCACCACCAGCACATGCTCGCGGTTCTCCACGCCAAGGGCGCGCAGGGCCGCATCAAAAATTCTGCGGTTCGGCTTTTCGCTGTCCATCTTCTCGGAGACGAACACGTCCTCCATAAAGTTCAGCACACCGCTCTCGGCCAGACGGCGGGTCTGCACCTTCTGGAAGCCGTTGGTCACAACGGCCAGCGTTGCCACCTCGGAAAGCTCCCGCAGCACATCCAGCACTTCCGGCCCCATCAGGTCCGGGTGGGTGGAGAGCTGTTCCAGATAGAAGCGGTTCATCTCGGCTCCGTCACCGGCGGCATCAATGGCCTTGAGGAAGCGGGTGAACCGCTCCGCCATGAGCTTTTCCCGCTTGATCTGGCCTTTTTCCAGCTGCCGCCACAGCTCCGAGTTGATGGTGCGGTAGGTCTGCACCGTTTCTGCGTCCGGCTCAATGCCGTAGTTCACCAGCGTTTCGGCCAGTGCCTTGCTTTCGGCTGCGTCAAAGTTCAGCAGGGTGTTGTCTGCATCGAACAGCACGCAATAATATTTTGCCATAAACCTTCCCTCTTTTCCTTCTGCCATGGCCTCAGCTGCCATGCGCTCAACAACAGGCAGAAGCCAGCCCTGCCGTAAACAGAGCTGGCTTCACATCATTCTGTTACAATTTCGTACGGTGGTACGTCCGTCTGCTCCGGGTCGTTGTCCGGGCAGGTGGTTTTGACATCACAGGGGGTGGCAGCACACTTTGCCATTTCCTCTTCCAGCGCGCCGTTGTCCACGTTCTCCCAGTCGGTGCCGTAATCGTCCACGCTGCCGTCGGTCACGTCATTCTCCCCGGGCAGGGCGGGCGTGCGCATCGCTTGCCAGTACATAGGGCTCCACCTTCCTCTCACGCCAGCCTATGCGGCACGGCAGGCCGGGGTGACAGCCTCAGGACGCGGAGTCCGTGGATGCGGACTGCTCGTTGGCGGCTTCCTTGCTGGCATTGGATTCCGAAGCCGCATGGGAGCTGCCAGAGCTTGCAGAGCTGCTCTCGCTGCTGGAGCTGCTATGGGAAGCCGAGCTGCTCTCACCAGAGTCCGCGTGGGACGAGCTGGTGCTGTGGGAAGAGCTGGCTGTTCCGTTGGAAGCAGAAGCCGAGCCTGCCGGGGAAGCCGTGCTCTCACTGCTGGAAGAGCTGTGAGACGAGCTGTCGGAAGAGCTGTGAGACGAGCTGCCGGAGGTGGATGTAGCCCCGGAGGATGCCCCGGAGGTGGTGCCGGACGATGCACCGGAAGAGCTGGTGCTGCCGGAAGAACTGCTGCCCGACGTGCTGCCAGAGCTGCCGGAGCTGTGAGACGAGCTGCCGGAGCTTACGCCGCTGACCGTCACATTCAGGACGTTGCTGGTAACGGTGCAGCCGTTGTAGCTTGCCACTGCGTACACCTTAAAGGTCGCATTGAGCATGGAGGGGTCGATCTCCACCTTGACGGTGGTCTTGCCCGCCGCCTGCGGCACTTCCGCACCGTTGGCGTACCAGCGGATGCTGTCGGCAGTGAGGTGCTTGCCGCCCAGCTTTGCGGTAAAGGTGTAGGAATCGCCCAGCACGGCCTTGCCGGTGCTGCTGATATGCACGGAAGCCGCTGCAAACACGGCGGTCACGTCCACGTTCTGCTTGAAGTTCGTATCGGTGCGGGTCTTCTGGGTCACGCCGTCGCTCCACTTGACGAACACATAGCCGTCCTGCGGCACAGCCGTCACGCTGATGGACTGGGCGGCGCTGGTCACTTCATAGGAGAGGGATGTCTTGCCGCTGTCGCTGCCGCTGGAAAGGGTGCCGCCGGTCTTGTCCACCCGATAGCTGGCCTGATACAGCACACCCTGCTCTTCGGAAGAGCCTGCAGCCTCCGAGCTGCTGGGTGCTGTCACCGCAGAGCTGGGGTTCGGGGTATACTCGGCGCGGGTGGGGATGTTGGCGGTGTCGGGCCGACGGTCGTCGGTCTGGTAAGCGTGGGTGCGCAGATAGCTCAGCATGGCCTTCAGGCCCACGGGCTTCAGGTGGATATCGCCGGTCTGGTAGTAATCCTCGCGGCCATAGCCGTTGGCATCCTTCAGCGCTTCGGCGCTGTTGAGGAACTTCAGGCCCATCTGCTCACACATGGACAGCAGGGCCATGTTGAAGTCGTCGATCTTGGTCTGGTCCATGTGGGGGTAGTTTGCGTGGTTTGCAGGCACCGGCGGCACCGTGTTCACGATGATGTCGGTGTAGGGGTAGCTTTCCTGAATGGCCTGCACCAGCGCGGTGTAGTTCTTGATGAACTCGTCCACGCTCATGCCGGTATCGTTGGTGCCCAGCATGATGACCACGCGGCGGGGCTTCATTTTGGCCACGGCCTGCGCGATGGTGTAGGTGTTGCTGTCCTTTTTAAAGGTAACGATGCCCTCGTTCAGGGCGGCATGGGTGCCAATGCCCTCCTTGGCGCAGAACTGCTGCAGGCTGATCAGGCCGTTGGCGTACAGGCGCACCGTGTTGGAATCGCCGAGGAACAGCGTTTCCTTCTGGTAGCTCTCGCCCGCGTCGGCGGTCTCCGGCAGCAGGGCGGCAGAGGTCTCGCTGATCTGGTAGTGATCCGAGATATCCTCTTCGCCCGGCACCAGCACCTCGCTGGAGGGCTGTTCCCCCGGGGCTGCAGGGGTCTTGCCGCGCTTGAGCAGCGTCATGGTAATGGCAATGGTCAGAATGGCTGCCAGCGCGCACACACTGCACACCAGCACAGCCTGCTTCTGCATAGGAGTAAGCGATTGCTTTTCCGGTCGTGTATTTCTCATATCTCTCACCATTCATTTCGTTTCCGGCACAGGGCCTTCCGGTCATGCCTGTCCGTTCAGGATCTGGTCTGCAAGGCTGGCGCAGCTTTCGGCCAGCAGCACCGGGTGGAAGGGTTCCAGCTCTTCCCTGCTGCCGTAGCCGTACAGCGCACCGGCGGCATCCAGCCCGCAGTCCGCAGCGCCGCGCATGTCGTCGTTGCGGTCGCCCACCATCAGCACCCGCCTGCCCTGCATCATGGGCTGGGCCAGCACATGGCGCACCACGTCGGTCTTGGTGTCGCGGCTCTCGTCCAGGGATGCGCCGCCGATAAAATCAA
>ENA-OPBG01001303-OPBG01001303.1-human-gut-metagenome-genome-assembly--contig:-NODE-1303-length-17628-cov-3.538895_pt1 | contig 17628 bp, 12 predicted proteins | sample MGYA00241065_ERZ501446 | MGnify/ENA primary metagenome ERZ501446 (study PRJEB25962, sample SAMEA2042632) | human gut metagenome | biome: human gut; feature: human-associated habitat; material: faeces...
CGCTCTTCCGCACATCCTCACACGGTACCATGAAGCGTCGCGATAAACTACGAATACTTCTCAGGGGGCTCATATTTCGGTGGGCAGGGACCGCGGCGGGGCGGCCGGCGAGGCGCTACTCGCCGCTCAGGATCTGGACCGGGGTGAACGAGGTCGTGATCTGGTCGCGCAGCTCGTCCTGCAGCTGGGAGTCTACGCCGGTGATGCGACACGAGAAGCTCACTCCGCTCTCAGACTGCGTCTTGGTCCAGACGAAGGTCATGAACGAGCTCACGTCGCCGGTGGGCTTGAGGAAGCCGAAGAGCGACGACTGCTGGATGTTGCCCTCGGCGTCCTTGTGGACGTTCACGTGGTAGACCACCGTGTCGACGTTGGGGTTGAGCAGGGCGTTGACCGCCAGGGCCGTGGCCTGGACCTGGGAGCCGGCAAAGCACTCGAGCGCGTTCTCCGAGCTCGTGTCTATCACCGTGACCTCGACGCGGCCCGTGTTCTCGTCCGCCTCCTGCACGGAGAAGTCCTCGGGGAACTGCGTGAAGCCGTTGCCCCACTCCACGCCGCCCGAGAGGGCGGACGCGACGGTGCGGACGTTGGCCTCCTCGGCGAGGTTGGCGGTGTTGGCGCGGCGGATGAGGCCAAAGGCGACCTGGCCCACGACCACCGCGACGAGAAAGACCACGACGAAGGACACGGCCGTCTTTGCGATGACCTTGCCCACGTTGGAGCCGGAGGGGTCCTCGTCTGCGAGCGGGTCAACGTCGAGCGAGACGCCCTTCTCCTTGCGGTGCGCCCTCTGGCGCCGCGCGCGCTCCTCGTCGGTATGGCCGGTGTGATCGACGCGAGAAAACAGCTCCTCGGCCTCGTCCGCCGTAAGGGCGCCCTTCTGGATGCGCGCAACCTCGCTTTTCTTAGCCATGCGTTCTCTTCCCGTCACAGATGCGGCGATGACCTCCGGTCACATGCGCCGGGCTTCCAAGTGCTTCAGGTTCGGTCCACCATAGTATACGCAATCCCAGCTCGCCGCTTCGGGGCCTCCATGTGCAAAAGGGCCCTTCGAGCCATAAAAACGCGGGTGCGTCGTGCAATTTGGCCTCTCAGTCCATGCGATTTTGGGGAGAATCGCAGCATTTGGCCAAAATGTGGCCCCTCCCCTAGTTTTGCCAACTGGGGTTTCTTTGTCCGGCGCCCGCACGAGCCTCAAAAACGCATGTACTGAGAGGTCAAACTGCACACGGAACCACCGTTTTTATGGACTGAACGGCAGGATTGCACATCCGCGACGTGCGGGACGGCCTAATCGGCCGACGGCGCAGCCTCCACGACACCGTCCGCGAACTGCATCTGGTAGTAGCGGGCGTAGGTTCCGCCGCGGGCGAGCAGCTCGTCGTGCGTGCCGCGCTCCGAGACGCGCCCGCCCTCCATCGTGACAATTTCGTCAGCGTTCTTAATAGTGGAGAGCCTGTGTGCGATGACGAGCGTCGTGCGACCGCGGGAGAGCTCCGCGAGCGACTCCTGGACGGCCTGCTCGGACTCGTTGTCCAGCGCCGAGGTGGCCTCGTCGAAGATGAGGATCGGCGGGTTCTTGAGGAACACCCGCGCGATGGCCACACGCTGCTTCTGCCCACCGGAGAGGTGGCTGCCACGCTCGCCCACCTGAGTCTCGTAGCCCTCGGGCAGGCTCTCGACGAAGTCGGCGATGTTGGCGCGGCGCGCGGCCTCGCGCACCTCCTCGAGCGTGGCGTCCGGACGCCCGTAGGCGATGTTCTCGGCGATGGTCCCGTCAAAGAGGTAGACGTCCTGCTGGACGAGGCCGATGGCCTCGCGCAGGCTGCGCTGGGTGACCGAGCGCACGTCCTGGCCGTCGATTGCGATGGAGCCCGAGGTCACGTCGTAGAAGCGCGGCAGCAGTGAGCACGTGGTGGACTTGCCGCCGCCCGAGGGACCCACGAGCGCGATGGTCTCGCCGGGGCGGATGTCCAGGCTGAGGCCACGGATGACCTCGTCTTCCGCCTCGCCGGGCGTGTCCGGGTAGGCAAAGTGGACGTCGCGGTAGCTGATGGCGCCCTCGGTCACGTTGATGGCGCGCGCGTCCGGGGCGTCCTGGATGTCGGGCTGGGTGTCGAGCACCTCGCAGAAGCGGCGGAAGCCCGCGATGGCCTTCTGGAAGGTCTCGGTGAAGTCCAGGATTGAGGTAATCGGCGCGGTGAACAGCGAGATGTAGAGCGCGTAGGTGGCCAGGTCGATCGCCTGCATCTGCCCCTGCGCGATGAGCCAGCCGCCAAGGACCACCACGGCCGTGTTGAGCGCGCCCATCATGACCGCGATGGCGCCCTGGTAGCGGCCCATGGCGCGGTACATGCGCGTCTTGGAGTCGAGGTAGGCGTCGTTGCTCGCGCGGAACTTGGCGCGCTCCACGTCCTCCGCGGCAAAGCTCTTGACCACGCGCACGCCCGCGAGCGAGTCCTCCAGGCGCGAGTTGACGCCGGAGATGCGCACGCGGTTCTCGGTGTAGACGGCGCGCATGCGGTAGTTGGCGTAGACGTTGTAGGCCACGAGTAGGCAGGCGATAAGGGCCAGGACGCCCGTGAGCGGCAGGTTGATGGTGGAGAGGATGATGAAGCTTCCCGTGACCTCCACCACGCCGATGAGGATGAACTCGGGGCCGTGGTGCGCGGCCTCAGCGATGTCAAAGAGGTCCGAGACCAGGCGGCTCATGAGGTCGCCGGACTTGTTTCGGTCAAAGAACGAGAAGCTCATGCGCTCGTAGGCGTCGAAGAGGTCCTCGCGCATGCGGCTCTCCATGCGCGCGCCCATCACGTGACCCCAGAAGATCACGAAGTAGCGGCACACGAAGCGCAGCGCGTACATGGCCACCAGGCCGACGGCGAGGTAGGCGAGCGCGCCCATGATGGCGTCCGGCCCCTCGGTGAACAGGCCGCCCGTGAGGTTGCGCAGGATCTGCGGGAAGGCGAGGTCCACCGCCGCCACCGTGACGGCGGCGGCGATGTCTATGACAAAGAGGTGCAGCTGGCCGCGGTAGTAGCTCAGGAAGCGCGAGAAGAGCGAGCGGGGCTTGTTGGACATGGGGCGGGGCTCCTTGGGTTCCGTGCCTGAATCGTGCGCAGAACAGGTTAGCACCGCCCGCGCCGAGCGTGGGGCGCGCGCCCGCGCTACGCCTCCGGGTCGAGGCGATGCGAGATCGCGTCGCACACGAGCGCGCCCACGACGGTCTTGGCGTCCTCGATGCGCCCGTCGAGCACGGCGTCGACGAGCTCGCCGAGCGGGACGAGGTCCACGTTGATGAACTCGTCCGCGTCCGGGTTGGAGCGGGAGAACGAGATGCCCGTGGCCATGTAGATGTGGATGAGCTCGTCGCAGAAGCCGTCGGAGGTGGCGATGGTGGTGAGAAACGCGATCCTCTCGGCCGTCATGCCGGTCTCCTCGAGCAGCTCGCGGTTGGCGCACTCGAGCGGGTCCTCGCCCGGGGCGAGCTTGCCCGCGGGAATCTCCACGGTCACGCGCCCGAGCGCGGTGCGGTACTGGCGCACCAGGCAGATCCGGCCGTCCTCGGTGAGCGCGACCACGGCAACGGCGCCGGGGTGACGCACCACGTCGCGGATGGCCATGCGGCCGTCGGGCAGCTCGACGCGCAGGCGGTCGACGTTGAAGATGCGCCCCGTCCAGGCAACGTCCTCGGTCACGGGCTTCTCCGCGAGCGCGGCGTCGCGCGGGTCCTCCTCGCCGAGGACCAGGTCTCGCTCGACGGGCGCGCCGGAGAAGTGGTCGAGGTTGGACCGGTCGCCGTCGTAGGTGAACGCGGCCACGGACTCGCGCATGTCGTCCATGGCGGCCTCGTAGGCGCCGTCGGACGGGATCTCGTTCTCTGCCATGAGTGTCCTCCTAGCTGTCTGGCGTTGCGTCCGGGGCGCACAGCCTACCGAGCGATCGCGCGCATGCCGATGTCGCTGCGGTACGTCTTGCCCTCGAAGTCGATGAGCTCGCAGGCGGCGTAGGCGCGCTCGCGGGCCTCCTCGAAGGTGGGGGCAACCGCGGTCACGTCGAGCACGCGGCCTCCGGCCGTCACCAGCTCGCCGTCGCGCAGGGCCGTGCCGGCGTGGTACACCGTCACTCCCGGAAGCTCCTCGGCGCGCTCGATGCCGGTGATGACCTTGCCCTTCTCGTAGGAGCCGGGATAGCCCGCGGAGGTGAGCACCACCGAGACCGCCCAGTCGTCGTCCCAGGAGACCATGTCCTCGGTGAGCGTGCCCGCGTCGCACGCCAGGAACACCTCGATGAGGTCCGCCTTCATGCGCGGCAGCACCACCTGCGTCTCCGGGTCGCCGAAGCGCGCGTTGAACTCCAGGACCTTGGGGCCCTCGGACGTGAGCATGAAGCCGCCGTAGAGGCACCCCGAGTAGGTGATGCCCTCGGAGGCGAGCTCGGCCACCACGCGGCGCTCGATCTCCACCATCGCGGCAAGCTGCTCGGCGCTCACCAGGTGCTCGGGGACGGGCGAGTACACGCCCATGCCGCCCGTGTTGGGGCCGCGGTCTCCGTCAAGCGCTCGCTTGTGGTCCTGCGCCGTGGCGAGCGGCACCACGGTACGGCCGTCGGTGAGCGCCAGCAGCGAGCACTCGGGGCCGTCGAGCATCTCCTCCACGACCACGGTCGCGCCCGCCTCGCCAAACGCGCCCGAGAAGCACTCGCGCACGCCGGCGAGTGCCTCCTCGGTGGTCTTGGCCACGATGACGCCCTTGCCTGCGGCCAGGCCGTCGGCCTTGATCACGATCGGGGCGCCCGCGCGCTCGACGTACTCCGCGCAGGTGGCCTCGTCGGTGAAGCTGCGGTAGGCGGCGGTGGGCACGCCGGCGCGGCTCATGACCTGCTTGGCAAACTTCTTGGAGCCCTCCATCTGGGCCGCGTCCGCGTTGGGGCCAAAGCACGCGATGCCCGCAGAACGCACGGCGTCGGCGACGCCGGCGACGAGCGGCGCCTCCGGGCCGATGACCACGAGTTCGCAGTCATTCTCGCGGGCGAAGTCGACGACGGCCCGACCATCCTCGATGTCGAGCGCGACGTTGGTGCCGAGTTCGGCCGTGCCCCCGTTGCCGGGAGCGATGAAAAGCCGGTCGCACTTGGGTGACTCGACGAGCGCCGTGGCGATGGCGCACTCGCGGCCACCGCTGCCCAGAAGCAGAATGTTCATGCTAGTTCCATCCTCTCATGATGGTCTGGTCGCGGTCGGGGCCGACCGTGACGATGCTGATGGGAACGCCTGCGAGCTCCTCAAGGCGCTCGACGTAATCGCGGGCCTCCTGGGGAAGCTCCTCGTAGGTGCGGCAGCCGGAAATGTCACATTGCCAACTGGGCATCTCCTCGTAGATGGGCTTGGCATGATGGAATGCCGTCTGGTTTGTGGGCACGTTATCGTAGATGACGCCGTCCGCCTCGTAGGCCGTGCAAATCTGAATCTTGTCGACGGCGCCAAGCACGTCGAGCTTGGTGAGCGCGATGTCGGTGAGGCCGTTGACGTCGGCCGCGTAGCGGATGATGACGGCATCGTACCAGCCGCAGCGGCGCTTGCGCCCGGTGGTGACGCCCACCTCATGGCCGGCTTCGCCCAGGGTCTTGCCGTACTCGTCGAAGAGCTCGGTGGGAAACGGACCGCTGCCGACACGGGTCATGTACGCCTTGGCAATGCCGAGCACCCGGTCGATACGCGTGGGGCCCACGCCGGTGCCCGTCATGGCACCACCAGCGGTGCAGTTGCTCGAGGTGACGAAGGGATAGGTGCCGTGGTCGATGTCGAGCTGGGTCGCCTGGGCGCCCTCGAAGAGCACGGACTTGCCTGCGCGAAGCTCGGCGTTGAGTAGCTGGCTTGCATCGACGACATGCTCGCGGATCATGTCCGCATAGCCCAGATACTCGTCCATGATGCCATCGACCGTGAAGGTGGGCATATCGTAGACGTTTTGGAGTATGTCGTTCTTGATGGCGAGTGCCGTCTCGAGCTTCTCGTGCAAGATCTTCTTGTCAAGCAGGTCCTGGATGCGAATGCCGATACGCGCGTACTTATCCTGGTAACACGGGCCGATGCCGCGCTTGGTCGTGCCGATCTTGTTCGCACCCAGGCGCGCTTCGGTGGCCCCGTCGAGGACGCGATGATAGGGCATGATGACATGGGCGTTGCTGCTGATGAGAAGCCGCTCCGTGGAAATGCCCTTTTCCTCGAGACCCTTCATCTCGCCGCAAAGCACCTCGGGATCGATGACGCATCCGTTGCCGATGAGCGGCGTCACGCTCTCGTACATGATGCCCGACGGAATGAGGTGCAAGGCGAGCTTGGTATCCCCGTAGATGACGGTGTGGCCAGCGTTATTGCCGCCCTGGAAGCGAACGACGTAATCGTAACCGGAAGCGAGCAGGTCCGTGACCTTGCCCTTTCCCTCGTCGCCCCATTGAGTGCCTACTAATATGGTGCCCGACATGTGGTTCTCCTTTATGAGAGGCTCAGCGCGTTCGCGCGCGAAACATCATTGTATCGAATATGAGGGGCCATACGGGCACGAATGGGAATGCGAAGTCGCTCTAGTATCTGTTGTCCTCGTGACGGGCGAGATTGTCGAAGCGCGTGAACTCGCTTTGGAATGCCAGGCTCACGACGCCGGTGGGGCCATTGCGATGCTTGGCGACGATGACGTCCGCCGTGTTGAGCGCCGGACGATCCTCCTGCTCGGCCTCTTTCTCTGATAGCGAGCGATCGAGGAACATGACGATATCGGCGTCTTGCTCGATGGCACCGGATTCGCGCAAGTCGGAGAGAATGGGGCGCTTGCCCTGACGTGACTCGACCGCACGGGAGAGCTGCGAGAGCGCGATGATGGGCATGTCCATTTCCTTTGCGAGAATCTTGAGGCCACGGGAAATCTCGGCGATTTCGACCTGGCGCGACTCGGTGCGCGTGTTTTGCGGCTGCATGAGCTGCAGGTAGTCGACGATGATGAGACCCTTTTGCGGCTCGACCCCGCGCAGTTGGCGGCGTGCCTTGGCGCGTACTTCGAGAATCGAGGCACTGGGGGTGTCATCCACCCACAATTGGAGCTTGGACAGCGTGTCGGACGCGTTAACAAGCGTGACCCAGTCCTGGGCGCTCATCTGACCGGTCTGCATCTTCTTGGAGTTGATGCGCGTCTCGGTCGAGAGCACGCGCTGGACGAGCTGGGTGGCCGACATCTCGAGCGAGAAGAACGCGACCGAGGTGCCGAGCTGGGCGGCGCGGCTCGCGATGTTGAGCGCGAGCGCGGTCTTGCCAACGGACGGACGTGCGGCGAGGATGACCAGGTCGCCACCACGCAAGCCGCCGAAGAGGTCATCGAGATCCTTGAAGCCGGTGCGCACGCCGTTGTAGCGGCTCTTGGTGTTGGCGAGTTCCTGGAGCTCGTTGAAGGTCTCGACGACGAGCGACTCCATCGACTTGAAGTTGGTGGCGACGCGCTTGTTGGTGACGTCGAAGAGGAGCTTCTCGGAGGTTTCGACGACTTCATCGAGATCATCGGGGGCGTCGTAACCCAATGCGGTGATGCGAACGGACGCGCCGATGAGGTCACGCAACATTGCCGCGCGTTTGACGATGTCAGCATGGTGGGCCCAGTTGGCGAGTGCGTAGGTGTTGTTGCCGAGCTCGACGATATAGGGCTTGCCGCCCACGGCATCGAGGTCACCACGTGTTTTGAGGCGGTCTGCCAGGGAAAGCTGATCGATGGGGGCGTTCTTGTTGTAGAGCTCCTCCATGGCCTCGAAGATCTTGCGATGCGCGGGGCGGTAGAACTCCTTGGCCGAGAGCTTCATGAGCGCTTCCTCGACGACCTCGGTATCCTGGCCGAGAAGCATGGCGGCGAGCACCGCCTTCTCCGCATCGATATCTTGCGGCATGATGCGCTCGACGGGGCTGCTGGCATTCGATGTGTAGGCAAGCTCTGGCATGGGTGCGCACGCGTCTTTCTGTCTCGTGGTCCTCTCGGGGGTCACACCATACCCGTTTGGTGAGACATGGTTTTTCTCATTTGGACGCGTTAACAGGGCATGTGGAGACGCAGGTGCCCCTGCAAGGGGGAAACGCCGGGTTTTCCACTTATAAACGGATTTGCGAACTTTCTTGAGCGGCAAAATGGGACAGATCGGTCAGACCAAACTGTCCCAATCTCTAGATGTGGGCGGGGGCGTCGGAACCGCTTTCGGTACGCTGCATGTTGCGACGATGCTGGTCAATCATGCGGTTGAGGGCGTTGACGTAGGCCTTGCCCGAGCTCACGGTAATGTCTCGATCGCTACCACGACCGATGAAGATCGCGCCATCGCGATCCATGATGCGCACGGTCACCTCACCAAGAGCGTCAATGCCACGTGTCACGGCGTTGACCGAGTATTCCATGAGGTCGTTTTCGGCCTGCACGACTTTATTGATCGCCGAATACATCGCATCGATGGGACCCGATCCGATCTCGCACGCGGTGTGCACTTCGCCGTTCTCATCGGTGATGGTCACCGTAGCCGTCGACACAAGCGGCTGGCCACAGGAAATCTGGACGGCATCGAGACGGTAGATGGCGTTTTCGTTGCGGTCCTGCTCGCCCATGAGCGAGTGCAGGTCATCGTCATATATCTCCTTTTTGCTGTCTGCCAGCTCGAGGAAGGCGGCATGAACCTGCTCGAACTTGTCATCGGGAATGCCGGCGTAGCCCAGGTCCTCGAGACGCTTGCGCAATGCGGCATGCCCGCTACGTGCGGTGAGCACTATCTGACTTCCCGAAACGCCCACGTCCTCGGGTGCGATGATCTCGTAGGTGGTACGGTTCTTGATGACGCCATCCTGGTGTATGCCCGAACTGTGCGCGAAGGCGTTCGCACCGACCACTGCCTTGTTGGGCTGCACGTTGATACCGGTGATAGACGAGACGAGACGGCTTGCATGCGCAAATTCGACCGTGTTGATATCGGTATGCGCATCGAGCTCGTCCTCATGCATCTTGATCGCCATGACGACTTCCTCCATGGCGGTATTGCCCGCTCGCTCGCCCAGGCCGTTAATGGTGCACTCGACCTGCGTGGCGCCGTTTATCACGCCCGCAAGCGAAAGCGCCGTCGCCATGCCCAGGTCGTTGTGGCAATGCACCGAGACGCAGACGTCTTCGATGCCCGCAACGTGCTCCATGAGATAACGGATGCGCTGACCGAACTCCCACGGCACGCTGAAGCCCGTGGTATCGGGGATGTTCACGACCGTCGCGCCGGCCCTGATGACCGCTTCGAGCATCCGGGCGAGGTCCTCGTAAGGGGCGCGACCGGCATCCTCGGCGTAGAACTCGACGTCGTCAACGTACTTGCGCGCATGGCGCACTGCCGCAACGCCCTGGTCGATGGCCTCGTCGAGGGTCATTCCCTTGAACTTGTACTTGAGGTGCTCGGGTGACACGCCGATACCCGTATGGATGCGCGGGCGCGCTGCGACCTCGAGCGCCTCGGCGCACACGTCGATATCACGCTCGATGGCGCGCGTGAGCCCGGCGACGATACACTGGTCACCGGCAAGGATGGCGATATCCTGCACGGACTTGAAGTCACCAGGGCTCGACACGGGAAAGCCCGCCTCGATGACATCAACGTTGAGGCGCAGGAGCTGACGCGTGATGACGAGCTTCTCCTGGGCGTTCATGCTCGCGCCCGGAGACTGCTCGCCGTCGCGCAGCGTGGTGTCGAATATGGCGATCTTGCGACTCATGGCGTCCTCCCGCCAAGTGAGACAGATTGGACAGGCACATCTGTCTCACTTGATACTTGCCTTGAAAGCGAATACTACTCGAGCTGGACGCAAACGCAAGAGAGATGCGAATCGTACTCCGGGAACGAGGTCATACCTCATGACCGAATTTTCCCATCACCCACATTCGGTATATATATGTGCGCACGCATGCATTACCATACGCATTTGTATATATAACGGGCTTTTTCACGATGGGGAGGAAAAATGCTCATAGGCATACCCCGGGAGCCAAATCCCGAACAGACGCTCGTGGCCGGTACGCCCGATAGCGTCAAGAAGCTCATCAAGCTCGGCTATGAAGTCGTCGTCGAATCAGGCGCGGGCGAGAAGGCGAGCTACTTCGATGACGCATACGAGCAGGCGGGCGCGCGAGTCGTCGAGCACGAGGAGGCGTGGGATGCCGACATCGTCGTGTGCCTGGACACGCCGCCAGATCCCGAACTCGCGCTCATCAAGCGTGGGGCTACGCTCATCGCGCGCATGAATCCGGGGGCGCATCCGGAAGACATCGCCAAGTTCGAGGAGATGGGCATCACGGCACTTGCGATGGACATGGTACCGCGTCTGTCACGCTCTCAATCCCTCGACGTACGCTCGTCGATGGCCAACGTGGGCGGCTATCGCGCGGTCATCGAGGCCGCCAACGTCTTCGGCCGCCTGTTCACCGGCCAGGTGACCGCCGCGGGCAAGATGCCTCCGGCTCGCGTCTATGTCATCGGCGTTGGCGTCGCGGGTCTTGCGGCCATCGGCACGGCAAGTTCCATGGGCGCCGAAGTCTCGGCGACCGACGTACGCGCCGAAGTTGCCGATCAGGTTGAATCGCTCGGCGCAACCTTCGTCGAGATTCCCGTCAAGCAGGAAAGCTCGGATGGCTACGCCAAGGCCCTCGACGAGGACGAGCAGGCACGCGTTCTCAGGGTCTACGAGGAACAGGCGGGCAAGAACGACATCGTCATCACGACGGCACAGGTGCCGGGACGCCCCGCCCCGCTGTTGCTCACCGAGGAAGCCGTCGCCGGCATGAAACCCGGTAGCGTCATCGTCGACATGGGCGCAAGCCCCCTGGGCGGCAACTGCGCGCTTTCCAAGCCGGGCGAGGTCGTTGTCACCGACAATGGCGTGACCATCATCGGCTACACCGACTTGCCGGGGCGTCTGCCAGGGCAGGCTTCGCAGCTCTTCGGCCAGAACATCGTGAACTTCTTCAAGCTCGCAACCCCAGGCAAGGACGGTGTGCTCGTCCTCGACGAGGACGACGAGGTCATTCGCGGCATCACCGTCACCCTCGACGGCACGGGCATGTGGCCGCCACCCGCGGTCAGCGTTTCGGCCGCCCCCAAGAAGGAGGAGGCGCCGGCTGAGGCGATACCGGTCGAGGAGCCCAAGAAGAAATCGGCATTCGCCAAGTGGTGGTGGAAAGTTGCCGCGGTGCTGCTTGGCGCGGTCGTGGTCATGCTCGCGCCGTCTTCCATGACCTCTCACTTCGTCGTGCTCGAGCTCGCCATCGTCGTGGGCTTCTACGTGATCGGCGGCGTTTCGCACACGCTGCACACCCCGCTCATGTCGGTGACCAACGCAATTTCGGGCATCATCATCGTGGGCGCGATCCTACTCATCAGCTCATCGAACCTCGTGGTCACCATACTGGCGTTCATTGCCATGGCGGTGGCCTCCATCAACATCTTCGGCGGCTTTCTGGTGACGCACCGAATGCTCAAGATGTTCGAGAGGAGCTCTGATTAGCGATGAACTCCATGATTCTCGACGCTCTCGCGCATTTCGAGTCCCTCGCGTACCTCGTCGCGGCGCTCCTCTTCATCCTCGCACTTGCGGGGCTTTCCAAACAGAAGACTGCTCAGCGCGGCAACTTCTTCGGCATCGCGGGCATGGTGTTGGCTCTTGTCGCCGTCATTCTCGTGACGCTCGTCTCGTCCACGCAGCCCCTCGGTCCCGTCGTCGGCTTCATGGCCGCCGCCATCATCATTGGCGCCATCATCGGCATTTGGCGCGCCAAAACCGTTCAGATGACGGCAATGCCGCAGCTCGTGGCGATGCTGCACTCGTTCGTGGGTGCGGCAGCCGTGCTCGTGGCATTTGGCTCGTTCTTCACAACGCCGGGCAATCTTGCTGGCGGTGCGGAAAACGCCTTCCATATGGCAGAGACCGGTCTTGCCGTCTTCATCGGCGCGGTCACCTTCACCGGGTCGATCATCGCCTACCTCAAACTCGCCGCGCGCATCTCGGGCAAGCCCCTTACACTGCCCGGCCGTAACATCCTCAACCTCATCATGGTCATTGCCTCGGTTGCCCTCATCGTGTGGTTCGCCAACACCGAAGGCGTCGATGCGGGCTTGCTGCCGCTCGGCATCCTGACCGCTGTATCACTCGTGCTCGGATTGCACCTGGTCATGGCCATCGGTGGTGGCGACATGCCCGTCGTCATCTCGATGCTCAACTCGTATTCGGGCTGGGCTGCCGCCATGGTCGGCCTCACACTCGGCAACGACCTGCTCATCATCACCGGCGCGCTCGTCGGATCATCGGGTGCCTACCTGTCGTGGATCATGTGCCAGGGCATGAACCGCTCGTTCGTGTCGGTCATTCTGGGCGGCTTTGGCTCTACAACCGCCACATCTTCGGGCAGTGCCACGTCGCAAGGTGGAGAGCACACCGAGACGACTCCCGAGGAAGTCGCCGAGCTGCTGCGCAACGCCAAGAGCGTCGTCGTCACGCCCGGTTATGGCATGGCCGTGGCCCAGGCGCAGTTTCCCGTGGCAGACCTCACCCGCAAGCTCATCGAGCGCGGCGTAGACGTGAAGTTCGGCATCCACCCGGTCGCCGGACGCATGCCCGGTCACATGAACGTGCTGCTTGCCGAGGCCAAGGTACCCTACGACGCGGTCTATGAGATGGACGAGATCAACGATGACTTTGGCGACGTGGACGTGGTGCTTGTCATCGGCGCAAACGATACCGTGAATCCGTCGGCCGCAACCGAGCCGGGCAGCCCCATCGCCGGCATGCCGGTGCTGCACGTCTGGGAGGCCGGCAAGGTCATCGTCTCCAAACGCAAGATGGGCTCGGCCGGATACTCTGGCGTGGACAACCCGCTGTTCTACAACGAGAACACCGACATGTTGCTAGGAGATGCCAAAGACAGCGTCGATGCAATCATCGCAGCGCTTTAGAGCGGGTGGCGTGCACATTTTTTTCGATTGTGTGTAGTGCATCGAAAGCCTATGCAGACAATTTGCGATTGTGTGAAGCAAAAGGACATACCGGCCTCACACAATCGCAAAAAACCGGCACTTCTAAATCTCGCGCCTCACACAATCGAAAATTTCATTCGTCGCCGCTGAATTAGTCTCACATAATCGCAATTTTCTTACATGGGGCTTCGCGCAAATGCGAGGCCCCTTTGGGTGATGGGAGATATCGTCACCTCGATTCGCTATGATGGGGTCATGGAGCAGACGAGCGAGAGAATATCGCGGAAGAAAGCGGCTAGGGCTGCATGGCTTCGAGACCTCAAACGCCTGTGGCTGCTCGTGCCAGGCGTTGTCGCGTTTGTACTCACCATGCTCGCGCGTGCGAATCCTGACGCATGCGAGGAGCTCTTCAGTCGCGGCGCCTATCCGTGGATTTCGAGCGTATGGGGATACCTGCCCTCGCTCGTCGGTTTCTCGATGGCGCAATGGGTCCTCATTGTAGCTGTTATCCTTGTCATATGCATGATCGTGCATTACATCATACGTATCATTACGCGTCGCGGCGAGCGCTTGCGCTATCTCTATCGTCTCATCACGAGCGCCCTCGGCATCATCTCCATCGCCTTCTTCCTGTACGCCATGTTGTGCGGACTCAACTACTATCGCCACACGTTCGCGCAAAACGAGGGCTTCGAGGTCAGGGAATCCACAACGCAGGAGCTCACCGACCTATGCAACGATCTTGTGACCGAGCTCAACACCACCCGGGCGGAACTTGGCGATGGCATGCAGGCACATATCGACGAACGAGGAGGCTTTGCGGGATACGCCGTGCGTAGCGTCGACGAGATGAAGACGATTGCGGAACAATACCCCACGCTCGAGCGCCCCGTCTATTCGCAGCCTAAGCCCGTCACGCTGTTCTCGCAGCTCATGTCCTATGGAGATATAACGGGCATGTATTTCGCGTTCACGGTGGAGAGCAACATCAACACACTGCCGCCCTTCTATACGATTCCGGCGACCATGGGCCACGAGCTCGCGCATCAGTGCGGATACATGCGCGAGGACGAGGCGAACTTCATTGCCTACCTCGCGTGCAAGCAGAGCGGGGATGCGCTCATCCGCTATAGCGGGTACTCGCTCGCGTATTCGTATGCGCTTTCGGCGTTAGCGCAGACTGATGAAGACGCCGCGCGTGCAGTGTCCGCGCAACTCTCGGATGAGGTGCGAGCCGACCGCATGGAAAGCGTGGAGTTCTGGGCCGAATACGAGGGGCCGTTCCGCACGTTTGCGCAGCAGGCAAACGATGCGTACCTGAAGGCCAACGACCAGGTCGACGGCACGCAGAGCTACGGGCGCATGGTGGATTTGCTGCTAGCGGAGCGACGAGAGAGCTAGAAACGGGCGAAGCGGGATTGGCGCTGGGCGAGAAGCTCGTCGGGGGTGAGAGCGCTCAGCTCCTCGAGAGTCTCGTTCACGTAGGCGAAGACGACGTCGGCGGCCTGCTCGGGGTTTTCGTGCGCGGCCCCCTCGCCTTCGGGCAGCACGGCATCGACAACACCGAGCTCGAACGCATCGCCAGCGCTCATGCCCATGATCTCGGCAGCCTCGGATGCACGAGACCCATCCTTCCACAGAATCGAGGCGAAGCCCTCGGGTGATAGCACCGAGTACACGGCGTGCTGTTGCATCGCCACACGGTTGGCAAGCGCGAGCGCAAGCGCACCGCCCGAGCCACCCTCGCCGAGCAGCACACTTACGATTGGCACGCGCAGACCGGCCATGAGCTCGAGATTCTCGGCTATGGCGTTGCCCTGACCTCGCTCCTCGGCTTCCATGCCGCAGAATGCTCCCTGCGTGTCGACCAGACAAACGATGGGACGATTGAACTTCTCGGCCTGACGCATGAGGCGCGCCGTCTTGCGATAACCTTCGGGTTGAGGACAACCGAAGTTGCGCTTGATGCGCTCCTTGAGGGTAGAGCCCTTCTCCTGCGCGATGATGGTAACGGGCCGCCCGTTGATACGACCGAGACCGGCGACAATGGCCTTATCGTCGGCAAACTCGCGATCCCCGTGCAACTCGAGGAACGATGGCGAAAGCACCTTGACGTAGGAACTTGCCGTGGGACGGTGCACGTTGCGGGCAATCTGGACGCTCTCCCATGCGCTACCGGGCTCGGCATCTGTCGGAAGCTCGGCCTCGGTATCATCGCGTCTGCCACGAAAGCGCTGGTTCACCTTGTCCATGCCCGCTTCGGCACCCTTTTTGATGCTCTCGACAAAGGGAAGGCGGTCAATCTGGTCGCCTATCCACTTGCGCGCAGCTCCGCCGGATTTCGCCGCATCATCATCTTCGAGGGAATCGCTCTTGAACGCACCGAACAGGGCGTTATGGTCATTCCCACGCCACGGACGATGGAATGCAACGCCAGCCTTGAGCACGTGGCGCAGGTCCTCCCTCTCCACGATGGCATCGATGAGACCGTGCTCAAGGGCGAACTCCGCCGTCTGGAAGCCCTCGGGAAGATCCTGCTTGATGGTATCGCGGATGACGCGCTGCCCGGCAAAGCCGATGAGGGCGCCGGGTTCGGCCAAAATCATGTCGCCGAGCATGGCGAACGATGCCGTGACCCCACCGGTGGTCGGATCGGTGAGCACAGAGATGTAGAGCAGGCCGGCGCGGTCATGGCGTTCCACGGCGCATGCGGTCTTGGCCATCTGCATGAGCGAGGCCAGGCCCTCCTGCATACGGGCGCCACCCGACGCGCAGAAGATGATGACCGGCAGACCCTCCTCGGTGGCACGGTCGAACAAGCGACTCACCTTCTCGCCCACGACAGAACCCATCGAGCCCATGAGAAACTCGGACTCCATGAAGCCGAAGGCCACGGGCAAATCACCGAGCATGCCCTTGCCGGTACGAACGGCCTCGTGCTTGCCGGTTTTCTCGCGATACGATGCGATCTTCTCGGCATAGCCGGGAAACTCGAGTGGATCGACATCCTCGATATCGGTATCCCACTCCTCGAAGGTTCCCTCGTCCACGATGAGCTCGATGCGCTCGTCGGACGTGAGACGCGCAAGCGTGCCGCATGATGGGCATGTGTACCCGTTCTCGCTGAACTCGGCATTGTCGAAGGTGAGCTTGCATGCATGGCAAGTACGCCACTTCGTGGGCCGAGGAGCTTCCTCGTCATTCGAAGGCTCGCATTCCACCCAGCTCTCGAAGGTCGTGTCGATGTCGAGTGTCTTGAAGACGCGCAGGCCCGCATCGGCGGCGCGCCGCAGAAAGCGATTGTCCTCGGCAAGCGCGAGCGATTCGGTACCAAGCAAGATGCACTGCACCTGAGCGTCCTCGGCTGCCCTCAAGACAGCGTGGGCGTTCGTGAACAGCTTTCGCGTAGGCTTGCTGCCCAGCTCGACGGTTGCGTAGGCGAAACGCGGGTTGCTGTCGAGGCGCCAGTCACCCGTGAGGGGCATGACGCTTGCGATACCGGCCTCGTTGACGGCGTTGTGGGCCTGCCTGGCCGTCTTGCCTTGCACCATGACCAGGGCGGACGGCCCGTTCATGGAAAGGCCATCGTCCCCATCTGCGGAACCGGACACGTGGAGCAGCCCCTGCTCGTGCATCTTCGAGGCGATTTCGAGAGCGATCCTGTCGAGGCGATACACGACATCGACGCCGTGATCGGTCATGACCTTGCTAGCTTGTTCTTTCACGCTGGTACTCCGTTATGCGAATCTGCTATCCGCACTATGCGGCGGGAGCTAACACGTATTTCTGGGTTGCGGTCGCGCATACCGTGTCGCCGACAGAGGCCTTGACCTCGGCGACGCACAAACGACGCGATGACTTCACGATGGTCGCCTCGAGGGTCAGCGTGTCCCCGGGGCGGACCTGATTGCGGAACTTGGCGTTATCGATGCCCGCGAAGAAGCCGAGCGCGCCTTCCGCCTCGCGCGCGACCAGGATGGAAAACGACGCCGCCTGGGCCAGCGCTTCCATGATGATGACGCCGGGCAAGACGGGATAATCGGGGAAGTGACCCTTGAAGAGCGGCAGGTCAGGTGACACGTCGAGCTCGGCCTTGACGGAGACGCCGGGTTCGCATTCGAGCACGCGACTCACCCACACGAAGGGATCGCGATGGGGCAGCACTGCCTCGATGACGTCGCGTCCCGCGGGATAGCTGATTTCCATGCGTACGTTCCTTTCGTCAAAGTGCGAGAGTGTCTCTAAGCAACTGTCTCATTCGTAGGGGCTGAATGCGAGTGTCGCGTTGTGGCCGCCAAAACCAAGCGAGTTGGAGAGCGCGACCTTCTGCGGTACGTCCGTCAGAGCCTCGGTCACGACGTTGACGGCGCACTCCGGATCGGCCTCGGCAAACCCCGTCGTCGGCGGCACGCAATCGCGAGCGACCGAAAGCGCACAGACGATGGCTTCGACCGCACCGGCCGCGCCGAGCGTGTGGCCCGTCGTGCCCTTGATGGACGTCACCGGAATGCCCGCGGCAAGCTCATCGTCATCGACGGCGGCTTCTGCAAGGCCTACCAGCCCACCACCGGTATCGCCGGCTACACCCTCCTCTACAACTCC
>ENA-OPBG01001305-OPBG01001305.1-human-gut-metagenome-genome-assembly--contig:-NODE-1305-length-17613-cov-3.848958_pt1 | contig 17613 bp, 13 predicted proteins | sample MGYA00241065_ERZ501446 | MGnify/ENA primary metagenome ERZ501446 (study PRJEB25962, sample SAMEA2042632) | human gut metagenome | biome: human gut; feature: human-associated habitat; material: faeces...
CCCAGCCATAACCTTATCGCCAACCTTCAGGCCGTCCGGAGCCAGAATGTAGCTCTTGGCGCCGTCTTCGTACTCAACGAGAGCGATGAAAGCGGAGCGGTTCGGGTCATACTCAAGGGTCTTGACCGTTGCGGGAACGCCGAACTTGTTGCGCTTGAAATCGATCACGCGGTACTTGGTGCGGTTGCCGCCGCCGTGATGGCGAACGGTGATCTTGCCGGTGTTGTTGCGGCCGGCATGCTTCTTGTTGGGCTCCAGCAGGCTGCGCTCGGGTGCAACCTTGCTCAGCACGCTGTAGTCAGTAACAGTCATGCCGCGGCGGCCCGGGGTAGTCGGCTTGTACTTTTTGATAGCCATTGTGGTACTCCTTTTTGATCTTATGACTTATTATCGGGGTCATATCCCCATATGTGGCCCCTCGGCGGGGCCATGCGCCCGGTGTTTACCGGGCGGCAACCAATTAGACCATGCTATTGAAGAACTCGATCTCCTTGGAGTCGGGCTTCAGGGTAACGATGGCCTTCTTGGAAGCGGCAGTGTAACCAGCATGCATGCCCTGGCGGCGATAACGGCCGCGGACGCTGATGGTATTGACCTTAGCAACCTTCACGCCAAACAGCTCTTCGACTGCCTGAGCAATCTCAACCTTGGTGGCGTTGGTAGCAACCTTGAAGGTGTACTTCTTATCGGCAATGCCTGCCATGGAGTTCTCGGTGATGACGGGGGCGAGAACGATATCCTGTGCGAACTTCATCACGCATATACCTCCTCAAGTTTCTTGGCGGCGTCCAGGCTGACGATCAGCTTGTCGGCGTTCACAACGTCGTAGGTGTTCACACCGTCAACAGCAGTCTTGACACCAGGGATGTTGGCAGCGGAAGCAACGAACTTGACATCAGCGGTATCGTTGAGGATCAGGTTCTTCTTGCCGGCGCCGACAGCAGCCAGGAAAGCAACAACGGTCTTGGTCTTGAACTCGTCAGCAGCGATCTTGTCAACGACGATCAGGTTGCCGTTGGCAGCCTTGTCAGACAGGGCGCTGAGCAGAGCCAGGCGCTTGACCTTCTTGTTGATGGTGTAAGAGTAATCACGCGGCTTGGGGCCGAGAGCAACACCACCGTGGGTCCACTGCGGAGCGCGGATAGAACCCTGACGTGCGTGGCCGGTGCCCTTCTGGCGCCAAGGCTTTTTGCCGCCGCCGCGGACTTCCTTGCGGATCTTGGTGTTCTGGGTGCCCTGGCGCTGGTTGGCCAGGAAGTTGACGACTGCCTCGTGGACAGCCTTCTCGTTCGGGGTGATTCCGAACACGGCGTCGGAAAGCTCAACGGTGGAAACTTTCTTGCCGCTCATATCAACGACATCAAATTTAGCCATTGTGTTTTCCTCCTTTACGCTTTGACGCTGTCACTGACGCAAACCACAGAACCCTTCGGGCCGGGGATGGCGCCCTTGATGGCGATCAGGTTGTTTTCGGCATCGACTTTAACGACGCTCAGGTTCTGAACGGTCACGCGCACAGCGCCCATGTGGCCGGGCAGACGCTTGCCCTTGAACACGCGGGACGGGGTGGAAGTGGAACCGTTGGAACCGATGGCCTCGGAGACCTGTCGGATGGCGTAGGGGAACTCTTCGCGGCTCGGCAGCACCGGCACGAGAGCCTTCTCGGCGAGGGCGCCGTGGCCGATTTCGCGGCGCTTCGGGGAACCGACGCGGCCGGTCTCACCAGTGGAGTACGGCGGCATCTCGTAGTTGTGCATGTAACGCTTGGACTGCGGACCGGACAGCGCGTCGATCTGCTGCTCCATCTTGAGCATGTTCAGCGTGGTGACGCCCAGAATCTGGGTCTCGCCACGCTGGAACAGGGCGGAACCGTGCACGCGAGGCACAATGTCCACCTCGGCGGACAGGGTGCGGATGTCGCGCAGGCCACGGCCGTCGATGCGGTAGTCCTCGGTCAGGATGCGGCGACGCACAATCTGGCGCTGCAGTTCCTTGAAGGCGTTACCGAGTTCCTTGTCCTTCTCGGCATCGTCCATATCGGTGAACTCGTCCGCGAGCACCTCGCGCACGTGCTCCTTGATCTCGTGGATGCGGTCCTGGCGCGGCAGCTTCTCGGCGATGGAGAGGGCCTCGTCCAGATCCTTGTGAGCGATCTCGTCGATGCGGGCGTACAGCTCGTCGGTGTACTCCGGGAAGAGCTGGAATTCCTTGGTCTCCTTGGCGGCGATCTTCTTGAGCTCGTCCTGAGCCTCGCAAATCACCTTGATGAACGGCTTGGCGGCCTCAAGACCACCGGCAACGACTTCCTCATCGGGCTTGGTCTGACCCTCGTCGTAGATGAGGTGCCAGGCGTTCTTGCCGGCACCGGCCTCGATCATGGCGATGGCAACATCACCGTTCTCGATCACGCGGCCAGCGACCACAATCTCGAACACGGCGCGCTCACGCTCACTCCAACGCGGGAAGGCGACCCACTGGCCGTCGATCAGCGCCAGACGCACACCGGAGACCGGGCCTTCGAACGGCAGGCCGGAGATCATAGTGGAGGCGGAAGCGGCGTTCAGGGCGATGACATCGTAAGCGTCATCAGGGTTCACGGCGAGCACGGTCTCGACGACCTGCACTTCGTTGCGCAGGGTGTGCGGGAACAGCGGGCGCAGCGGGCGGTCGATGATGCGGCAGGCGAGGATGGCCTCGGAGCTCGGGCGGCCTTCACGGCGGAAGAACGAGCCCGGAATCTTGCCGGCAGCGTACATCTTCTCTTCAACATCAACGGTCAGCGGGAAGAAGTCGTAGTTCTCCTTCGGGCTGGAGCCGGCGGTCGTGGTGGAAAGCACCATCGAATCGTCGTCGAGGTAGGCGGCCACAGCGCCATCGGCCTGCTGGGCGAGGCGGCCGGTCTCGAAGCGCAGCGTGCGCTTGCCAAACGATCCATTGTCGATTACGGCCTCAACGGCCTTGATTTCGGGACCCTCCATAGGGTTCCTCCTTCTTTAATTTTCTAATTATTCCTACATACTGTGCTGCGGTTCGGCGACTCGCTTGAACCGCAACTGTCCTCTTCAGCGGACGTCACATACCTTGTTTCGACTGACCCCTTGGCCGTCGTTCCTCGTGTCAACCCCTTCATTCGGGTTCTCCTGTCGGCCTTACCTGCTGGCCTATCCTCTAACCCTCTTGCCGTTGTTGCCGTTGGCTGGCGATATGTAAAACGCCCGAGCACCATCCTAGGTACTCGGGCGGAAGTCTTCAATTATCGACGCAGACCCAGACGCTCGATGAGGGAACGGTAACGGTTGATGTCAACGCGCTTGAGGTAGTCAAGCAGGCGACGACGGTCACCGATCATCAGCTGCATACCACGACGGGAGTGGTGGTCGTGCTTGTGCTCCTTGAGGTGCTCGGTCAGATCAGCGATACGCTTGCTCAGCAGAGCAACCTGGACCTCCGGAGAGCCGGTGTCACCTTCATGGGTCGCGTACTTAGCGATGATTTCCTGCTTTTCTTCAGCCGTCAGTGCCACGGCATCCTCCTTATATTGCTGCGCGGTGCTACCGGCCCGATGCCGGCGCGCTCTCTATCCGCGGGCGAAATACGCCAAGGGTCAATTATACAGGAGCACCAGACACCACGAATCAGACCAACGTCAGCAGGCCGCCAAACATCACAACAAGCAAAGCAATCGTCTCAATCACAAAAAAAAGATAAACGACGCCCAACTGCGCGTCAGCACATTCAACGGCGACTCTTTTTTAATCGTCACCAACAATCCCACCCACAGCACCGCGAAAACGGCAACGCCAATACCAACTGGAATAATGCCAAGATTCGCCGCATTCGCCAATGCCGACGACTCTCCGTACACCACATATGTCGCATACCAAAAATCAATTTTCAGAATGCGCAGGCCGGCAATGAGTTGCTCCGCCGCCAAGCCAATCACAAAAACCGCGCCCCACAAGCGCCGATGGGCGTCAACAACCAGCAGACCAAGGCCGGAAACGGCAATCAGCGTCACCGTCCAGGCAACAAACGCGGCGCCGCGCGGCTCAAGCGCGCTCAAATTATCAAGCAGCCACTGCGTATCGTTCACCGCAATCGCACGCCCCCACCAATACGGCACCACAATGGCCGCAATCACCAGCAGCGCATAAGCCAGCCACAATGCAGGATGCGAGCGCTTACGCTCAATATCGGCCAGCGACAGCGTCGATTCGGGAATGGACGCCACCGGATGCTTGGAAACATCGTTATGTTTGGAAACATCGTTGGGCATGGGCGAAACACCATCGGACCGCGTATCGATTTCAGCCTGCACCTCACCGCTCGCCTGCTGGTCGACCGGCTGTTTCTCCACGCTGGAATTCACCGCCATCTACGTTTACCTCGCGTTCGTTGTTCGACGCCACACCTGTCTGCACAATGCGTCGTCTCATGCCGCGACGCCCATGCTAGGACGGTATTGTATCGTGAGTGCGCCATACGATAATGACATGGCGCCGGACATAACGCCGCAATACCTGATTTTCGCTAATCGCAACCATGCTTCGGCGGACGACATAAGCCATACATATGTTCATAAGGGCGAACCATATCCGAATTACTCACTCCGCTAACATCACCACATAACGGCAACATAGATACACAGCCATACTTGATATCAGGAGAACGCCGTCGATTCGAAATGAAAACTGCCAGCCGCCCACACACCAGCTCCTTTGTTTCCAAAATCGCACATTCTACGCCGATGTCATGCTCCACCATGTCTCACGCCGCGGTCTCAACATAACAGGATGGGTTGTACGAATCCACGTTGCCGAGCATTCGCACAACCCACCATTGCGACACATCACTGATTCCGCACATTCAATCGCTGCAACCAACAGGCTGCGGCGATATTTCAGCGCGAAGAGCGGCGTATCCGAATGACACTGATGCCAGCCAGCATCAGGGCAATTGCAGACAGCACCATCGGTGTTACGGACGAACCAGTTGATGACAGTTCAGATGAATTATCATCAGCAGTAGAAGACTGTTGCTGGCCGCCATCACCGGTCTGATCGCCGTTACCCGACTGGTTACCGTCACCGGTCTGATCACCACCACCAGGATTTCCGCCATCACCAGACTGACGGTCAACCGCCAATTGCGCGAGCTGCAAACTCAGTGCACGCTGCGGGGCATCCACCTCATTTTGCGTGGAAGGATCGGATGCCAACGCCTGCTTTGCCTTATCAAGTAGCGTGAGCATCTTATCCCACTCATCCATAGGATATTCCGCAGACTGCAGAGAGTCAGCCTGATCAATGGCCGAACGCAGCTTAGACGTATCCACAGCTTTGCCGTCAGAAGTCAACACGTCGCTCAAGTCATAGTAATCAAAATCGACATAACCACCCGTATTCTCCTTGGCGTAATTGAACAAGCCGATTCGATACCCCTTAAAGTGCGACAAGCTCCAATCGTAAGTCAGCGGCCCCTGCTCGTCGCCAAGCTTGGACCATTGCTTACCGTCCAGACTGTACCAATACTGAATCGTCAACTTACCACTCGCATTATCCAGTGTGTTGTCCGACTTGATCCACACATTGGTCGCATCATCTGGCAATGTCACTGTGCCGCCCGATACAAAGGCCTCTTCAGCGTCACGATCAATCGTATCGTCAACGATATTACCGTCCGCGTCCTTCACGCCATTGTCGTAGACACGCTTGACCACGCCCAACGTTCGCTGTCCATTTTCTTGACGCACAGCGGCATAGGCAAAACTACGGGTATATGTAGCGAGGCCTGCGGTGTCTCCATCCTTCATATGACTGACATCCATGTGGGTTTCCACAGACATGGATCCGCCAAAGGTACGCTGCGACAAAACGTTACGGGCGGTTTCAAAATATGTCAGGTCGCCATAAGTGCCTTTCATATATTTGGCCGTGGCGGAAACCTTGTGCCCATTGGTCAAACGCAACCAGCCTTCACGATCAGTGAGAGACCAATATCGGTTATCTGGATTATGTCCCCATTCCCATACCAAATCAAGATTCGAACCATTGGGTTGGTATTCTTCGGCGACCGGATATTCCTTCTCATCAGCAAGACCGATCAGGGAAATATCGTCGATGACGTAATCCATGCACGTGCCTTCCGCACCCCACGCGGTTTCGACAATGAGTTTGGAACCTTCCACATTAGCGTCGGATGGGATGGAGAACTCACCTGTGATAGTAGTCGTCTCCCCACGTTTCACTGTTCCTGTGGCCACACGATTAATTGTGCCGTCTGCATATTGAATCGCCACATAAAACAGGTGGGAAGTCACAGCCGATGAATCGACGCCGTCCATCTCATGGTCGTATCGAATCGTTGCACTGGCACGATATGTCACGCCCTGCTGCAATTTTCCATCCATAGATTGACCCGGGCCAGCGCCATTGTATTCGCCACGATTCGTCACAGCAAGACTCGTGGTTCCAGAAAGAGAACCATCCGTAATCGCGGTAAGCGTACCATTCCACTGAGGGGTCCACGATTCAGTCCCGTTTTCGAAATCGCCATTGTCCACCAGCTCGATTCCAATCAGAGAATCGTCAACCTGAGGAGGCTCCTCCAGAGTCCACCAATCCTGATCCTGATAAGACTGATGAGGTGCGTCATTATCAAAATCGTCCGAATTGACCAGGGAACGCTGGCGAACCAGATTCTCCAAATCAGCAGGCAAATCAATCAGTTTGTCGTAGGTGTCCGACGCGCTTACCTGATTATTGTCCCCAAACACAGGCCATCCGTCATCACCCCACGTTGCAGGAATCAAACCGGGAATACGTCCGGTCGGATATGTGTCTCGGAAGAAGAATCCATGCCAAGACGTCGTGCCATCACCGTTGTCGACTTCAACAAGGCTACCTTGTGCGAAAGCACCTAGATAATACTTTTTGGCTTCGTATTTGGAGCCATCAAGCAAATCAGTGGTGCGCAGCAGCATCACCGTACGACCGTCTTTGCCCCAGTAAATCGTTGGAGTATAGAAATAATCACCGATTTTGAAAGTCTGAGATCCTTCAAATCCGGTAGGAGTCTCACCAAGATCATCAGTGAACTGTTCGGCAGAGATGATATTCTCATGGCTCTCCACCACCGTGGTTAAATCATCGGACAGCCTATATTGGTTGACGCCGGAGATAATCCAAGGACTCCCTTGCTCATCAAAATACAATGACGGATCATGGAATCCCCGATTAAGGGCAATCTTCGTCCAAGGACCATTCTCAATATCATCGGTGTAGTAGATATAAGAGCCATTAAGGTTGTTCGTATTGAATAACACGTAGAAGCGGCCATTGTGATAGCGCAGCGACGGAGCCCACTCGCCTTCGCCATACGAGCTAGCTCCATTGCGCAAGGATGAAGCATCGCTCATAGAAATGCGATCATACACGTACGTGACTATCCACCAATTGACCAGATCATAGGATTTCATAATTGGAGATCCGGGACTGAGCTCCATAGTGGTACTCACCATGTAATACACATCACGACCGTCTTTGTTATTCGGATCGTCCTTCGACACACGAATAACACTGATATCCGGAACATCCGTGTTCAACATGGGAATGGAATACGTGCCATCACCGCTATCAGTCGTGGTGTAACTGCCATCCGATGGCGTTGAAGATGGCGTTGAATCATCCGCAAAGACCGGCATTGGCGCCAAAATCAACCCACAAGTCGACAACACCGCGATAGCACTAGCCGAAATTTTTTGTCGTAAATAATTCATAAGTCTTTTAACCTTTCATGATAAGCACTCAACATCGAGTGCGTATTCCAATAGCATGCCCGCACAAATCAGCAATGAATGACGATAAGACATTCCCGCATATGGATAAGTGATGGACATTACCACTGCCAAAACTTACGCTTGAACAAGTACCAGTTCTAGGTTTCATGTGCGGCCATCCCGAGGCTGCCGCTACGGGATGACCGCATTACCAAGAGGTAACTAGCGCATCTCGCGACGCACTCGCGCTACGATCACACCAGTGAGAGCCAAGCAAGCGACAATCACAGCACCAGGCAAGACAGAGGAACCGGTTTGTGCCAAATCCACGCCATCAGTGGAATCATCAGCCAGCTTCAGACCGGCACGTGCACTATTCAATGCAGCAAGCGCATCTTGAACCTGCTGTTCAGTAGCGGATTCATCCTGCAATACCGCCTGAGCCTTCTGCAATGCGTCAGCAAACACCTTCCAGCTCTCTTCCGTGTAATCGGAAGCGTTCAGGCCGGAATTCTCATTCACTGCGCTCTGCAAATCAGACTTGTCCACCGGAGTCGAAGGAGTTTCATCCTGCGACTCCGTGAAAGTGTACGTAGTGATGTCGTACAGCTCATCCTGAGCATTCGCACCACCATCGGATTTGAAGGAGAACACCACATGATGCACCCCTGTCACACCCTCAAGGGTGGTCGTGTAATCGGCGTACTCGGATCCATCACCGGCAGGAATCGAAATAGAAGCCACAGGTTCGGAATCCGGATCATCAAGACGAATCTCAAGGATGCCTCCGGCTTTGCCAGCTGCAGTCACAGTCAGCGAAGAGGCGCCGTTATTCCCGAAATCGACATTCGCCAAAGACGTCCACTCACCATTATTAATATTGCTGAGCTTCTGACCTTCGGAATTGTCTGTAGTCATATCGACCACGCGCACACCAGAAGTCAGGTCATATGCGTTCTGAATGCCGGAATCCCATGCAATGGTGGAAGCTGGAATGCCTCCATCTTGATACGCGTCCAGATTCTTCACCGAAGAGAGACCCTCATATGTCATTGCAATATCGGCAATGGAACCATCCTCGTTAACCGTAATCGGATCGAGATGAGTATTTCGGTAGCCATGCGCCGCGTCAAGATTACCGCCGTTCATCAATTCCTTTGCCACCGTTTGCGCATGGTAGGTCATATACCACTGGTCGCCAAGTTGAACCATCGCGTGATGATTGTTGCCGCCAACACCGAAATACGTGCTCGGATTCTTCAGAATCTCACCCTGATAAGTGAACGGCCCCATCGGGTTGTCTGAAGTCATATACGCGATATTGCCGTAACCGACCGTGTTACCATCAATTACGTTGTCATGGCTGAAATTAGTGCAATACGAGTAGTAATAAGTACCACCTATCTTGGCAATCCCGGAGTCCTCAAACATGGCAGGTGCGTCTATGGCCTGAGCCTCACCTTCGGGATGCAGCATGTCATCGGACAGGTTTATAACGCGAGCCGTGTTCGGATGTTCTTCCTCGCCTGTCGGAACACCACCTCCGTAATACAGGTAGCCCTGCCCGTCATCATCCACGAACACCGCGGGATCAAACAGCCAGACCACACCAGCGGATTCAGGAGTACCGCCCTTAATCAACAGCTCACCGGTTTCGTCCTTCCACGGACCAACAGGAGAATCCGAGGTCAGCACACCGATACCGCTGCCGCCATTGGCGAAATACAGGAAGAACTTCTCTTTACCGTTGATGGTCTTATGAGCGACGGCAGGAGCCCAGGAATTGCTGGCCCAGGTGGCCACCCCCTGTTCTCCAGCCACACGAATGTAACCCTCATTACGCCAATTGACCATGTCATCACTGGACAGAACATTGATGGTCTTTACTTGAGCGAACGAATTGTCCTTGATCTGCCCAGTACTGTCATATTCATAGTCATAATTCAACGAGCCATCAGCATTCACAGAAGTGCCATCACCCGTAGTGTAGATATATACGCGTCCGTTGTATTCCATAGCCCACGGATCGGCGCCATACCAATAATCGATAATCGGGTTTGAATAGTCGCCGAAAGCCTTGGCTGCCGTTGCCGTACCCGTAGTCGGCGGCACGAATGAGGAACCAGAATCCGAACCGGTTACGGAAATGTCGTCGACAATGAAGTCGGCATTGCTCGTGCCATACTTGTTTTCAATCACCAGCGAGGGACTGGTGAAATCACCACTACCACCTAACGTTCCAGTACCTGAAATTTGTGTCCACTCACCCGCTTTCGCCGTTCCGGTCGCAATCTGGTCACATCCGGAACCATTACCCGAACAAACAGTGATATTGAATTCACCGTCTTCCGTGGCCTTGACCCACATACTTCCGGTATATGTCTGTCCTTTTTCCACCTTGCCATCAAGAGACTGGATTGCACCAGCATCAGAGGATGTACGATCAGTAACGCTCAAGGCGCCACTGCCACCATGCACATCATCCGCAGTGACGGCAATGGACGATGCGGAGCTATTCCACACCGTTCCAGACTTCCAACCATTAAGATCGTCTTCGAATCCGCCGTTGACGACCAATTCGACGGGTTCATCGGCCGACGCCGCAGTCACTCCGATAGTCGCTGGAAATACAGCCCCCATGCAACACAGCACGGATGCAGCCGCAGCAGCAACCACACGACCGGTTTTCCTTGTTTGCAATATGTGAATGTTATAAACCATTCAGTTCCCTTTCCTGAATGATGGAGGGCGACCCCCCCCCCCCCATCATTTTTTCTTCGCCGCACAATCGAATCCCACGTTGGTTACGACCACATCGCGGCTCATTGCAAAGCCATGCCAGAGGAACGTCCCTCAAGGGCAGCCATGCAACAGCCATTGTATAATTGAGCGCATTTCACTCGCGATCGTCCTTGATAACAAATTGATAACGATATGCACAATGAAAATAAGTTCACATAAACGCAACGCAACACATCAAATATGACAGTTTCATATGCCAATTACACACTTTGCATAACATATTTCAACAAAGAATGGAGACGTACAAGCGAACTCATCTGATGCCACCACTCATCGCCTATAAAGCTGGCGTGTCGCGCCACAATAACATCACAGCCGATAAAACGACACCCCGAAGTTGAGCCTCATTCAACAATGCGGCCAGCTTAGACACACAACCAACGCTTCGCTTCATAGCACCGAACATTGATTCCAGCACAGTCACGACCATCTTCTTTGAAGGCAATCGTGTTTACGCCCCGGGTTCTAAATAGAAGTGCAACACCTTGTCTAAGGTTGGAAGTGTTCGAAGTTTCTAACTTAAGAAGGTGTTGCACTCATGGGTCAACAGTATTCGCACCTGTCGTCCGAGGAGAGGATCCTGATCGAGAAGCTGCATTGCGAACAGCATCTGAGCATTCGGCGAACCGCGGAGAGGATCGGCCGGGACAAGTCCACGGTGTCACGCGAGCTGAGGCGCGGCCTGTGGTTCGCGTCCAACGAGAACGGGTCGTACCGTCCCTACCGGCCGAAACGGCTGAAGACCGGGCCGTGGACCTCGGGTCCGTTCTATTCGGCGTGTGTTTTGTCAAGTTGGGGTCTGCGTTTTGTGCAGTGTTTTTCCGCAGTGTAGGCAGCGGGTTTTCCGCAGGGTGTGCGGTATCGGCCGCTGCCTGTCTGCGTTGTGTTGGTTATTTGGTCATGAGGGCGTGTTCGCTTCGGTAGGAGCGGCCCTCGAATCTGATGAGCCGTCCGTGGTGGACGGTGCGGTCGATGAGGGCGGCGGCCATGTTCTTGTCGCCGAGCACGCGTCCCCATCCGCTGAATTCGATGTTGGTGGTGTAGATGATGCTCCTTGTCTCGTAGGAATCGGAAATGATCTGGAAGAGGAGCCTGCTGCCCTCCTCGTCTATGGGCAGGTAGCCGAACTCGTCGATGATGAGAAGTCGGGCCTTGCCGATGCTCGCGAGTTCCCGGTCGAGCCGGTTCTCCTGCTGGGCGCGGCGCAGACGCATGAGCAGTCCGGTCGCGGTGAAGAAGCGCACCGGGACGCCCCGCTCGCAGGCGAGCCGTCCGATCGCGATGGCCAGGTGGCTCTTGCCGGTGCCGACGGGCCCGTAGAGCACGAGGTCCTCGCATCCGGCGACGAAGTCGAGGTTCTCGAGCTGCGCGCGCCCCCAGTCGGCGGGCATCTTCAGGTTGGTCCAGTCATAGCCGTCGAGGGTCTTGTCGGCGGGGAACCCGGCCTGTTTGAGCAGGCGCAGGCGTTTGGATCGCTCGCGCGAGTCGAGTTCGGCCGTGAACCATCGTTCGATGAAGTCGAGCTGGTTGGGCGTGGCCTCGGCGAGCGTGCCCGCGAGCACGCTGCGTGTCAGGGTCAGGCTGCGGCTCATCTTCAGGATCCTCTCGCTCTTCTCGGTCGTGGACGCGCGACGGCGGCGGGTCTCCGGGATCACCGGATCGGGTCTGACGCTCACCGTTCTTCCCCTCCGTCGTCCGTGCCGGTGATGAACCGGTCGTAGCCGCTCAGGTCGGGCTCCTCGATCCCGCCGGGGTATTCCCACTCGCCGTCGCGCATGCGCAACGCGATAGGGGTGAGCGAGTCCGCGTGCAGGCCCATGTCCCTGTTCGAGCGCAGGATCTCGCCGCACGCCTGCATCGCGGGATCGAACCCGGCCGCCCGGCACGCGTCCCCGATCGCTTTGAGGCTCTCCCTCAACGTCTTTTCGTCCATGGAATCAAGCCACGCGCGTATATCGTCGGGCACGTCCGGGCGGATCGAGCTTTCCCGCCACGCGCGGGGTTTGACCGCGAGCCGGGGAAGCACGAGCGCGGGATCCTCCACATTGCGCGACCGTCCGTACTGTCTGGGATATTCCGCGAGGAGCTCGCCGGTGGCGGGCGAGGTGAGCGTGACCGTGTCCCACCGGATCGCGGCCAGCACCTTGGAACGCGCCGAATCGGGGCCGGCGAGGTACCGGTTCGAGTCGATGTCGACCAGCCCGTACTTGTCGGCCGTCCGGCTTTCCCAGCGAACCGGGTCGAACGCCGTGGACGGCAACGGCATCAACGCGGCCCTCTCCTCGTCGAACACCTCGGCCACGGGCACGCCCGGCAACCTCGGGCAATACGAGTCCCTGGCGAGCCCGTCGCACCGCTCCAGCAGGAGACGGCTCAACTGCCCGTACGATTCCGCGCGCATGGGCGGCACCATGAGATTGCGCCGCAAAAACCCGACCGCGTTCTCCACGCTGCCCTTCTCGTTGCCCGAATACGGGTTGCAGAACCGGACCTCGAGCCGGTAATGCGCCACGAACGCGGAGAACACCCCGGTCAACGCGACCTCGCCCTTCGCGTTGCGCCGGCCGGCACCGGTCGCGTTGTCCATCACGATCACGGGAGGAACACCCCCGATATGCTCGAACACGAGCATCAGGCCATGGCACAGACACTCCGCGTTCTCGCCCGGCAACGCCACGCACAACCGCATGTTCGAATACGGCAACGAGGCCACCAGGCAATGCACGTCCGCCATCTCGCCAGCGATCCGGGCCCGGGCCACGCCGAAATCGACCTGCATGCTGCCCGCCGCCCACTCGAGCCGCACGTACCCCTCGCGATCCGGCACGCCGCGGTTCGCCTCGCGCCACCGGTGCACGTAACGCATCGTGGTCGAATACTCGCCGTCGTAATCCGTCTCCGCCAGCAGACGGTCGTGCACGCGCCTGATCGTGTGCCGCTGCTTCCTGGGCAGCAGACGATCGGCCTCCAGCCACCCGTCCACCAGATGCGCGTACGGGTCGATCTTCGACCCGTACCTGCGATCCGCCTTCGGCTTGGGCGAGCAATCCTCCATATCCGCGTACTTCGCGACCGTCCCGCGATCCACGTGAAGACGACGCGCTATCTGCGCGCGCGACATTCCCTGCCGGTCGAGTCTCCTGATATCTTGCACAATGGGCATCGGTATCGCCATGTTCCTTTCCTTCCCGAGCGCCGGCCGGCGGCAACCGGCCGAATCAAAACCGATTGGCAACTCGGGAATATACAGGCGGCGGCACCGATGCCTCTCACATCACCGGGAAACGATGACGACACCGGGGAAAACCATCAGCCCACACTGCGGAAAAACACTGCCGAACCCGCCCAACAAACATTGAAGCAATACACCGGATGCGACAGAAGATGGTAATACGTGCTTTTCGCCAGTCCGGCCGCCCTGAGCAGGTGCCGGAGCCGATGTCCCAGCCCCGCCAGCATGGAGACGATCACCGTTCTGTCCCGGTTGCCGATCTCCACGCCAGCAGGGCGTCGACTTTTTCCAGGTACGCGACCCTCGCCTTGAGGTACGCGTTCTCCTCCTCAAGGAGCTGTTCCCTTGTGGGAGCCGGCCTCGGTGTTTGTGTTCAATTAGTTGTTGCGGGTTTAGTCACGATGATTTTTCGGGTTTAGGCAGAGCATGCCGACCACGGAATGGTCTTAACTGGATGGTGCTTGTATCTCCGCCAGAAAGGACCGGAAAGGATTATGATCAGCATGCCCCAAGTACAGTCTATCCGTCGTTTGCGGCGGAACGGGGAATCCGTCGCGTCGATCGCGCGGAAAACACATGTCAGCGAGCCGACGGTGCGTAAGTACCTCGCGAAGGAGGATCTGTCGGCCGTGCCGTCGGTGAGAAAGCCGCGCGCGTCGGTGATCGACCCGTATCTGCCCGTGATCGAGCAGTGGCTCGCGGAGGATCGCGCGAACTGGCGCAAGCAGCGGCATACCGCGACCAGGATCTGGGAGCGGTTGAGGGACGAGCATGGCGCGGAGGTCTCCCTGTCCACGGTGACGCGGGCGGTGGCGCGGCTCAGGCGTGAGTTCGCGGCGGAGCGTGATGAGGCGTTCATGGATCTGGTATGGCATCCAGGCGAGGCGCAGGCCGATTTCGGCGAGGTCGACGTGCTGTTGCGCGGCGTGGTGCAGCGGATGCATCATTTCGTGCTTGATTTCCCGTATTCGAACGTCGGTCTGGTGCAGTTGATGCCGGGCGAGAACGCTGAGTGCACGTGCCTGGCGTTGCGCAACCTGTTCGAGTGGCTGGGCGGTGTGCCGGAGCGGATCGTGTTCGATAACGCCGCCGGCGTGGGCCATAAGGGGTACGGGGAGCGCGAGCCGCGCCTGACGCACCTGTTCCAGGCCTTCCAGGCGCATTACGGGTTCGATTGTTCGTTCTGCAACCCGTATTCCGGTCATGAGAAGGGCGCGGTGGAGTCCAAGGTCGGCATGGTGCGGCGCAAGCTGTTCGTGCCCCGGCCGAGCGTATGGAGCCTGGAGAACTTCAGCGCCGGGCTGCCGGACCGGTGCCTGGAGCTGGCCACGAAACCGCATTACCGCAAGGACACGGAGGAACGTGGCCTGTTCTCCGAGGACCGTGCGGCGCTGCTGCCGTTGCCCGGGAAGCGTTTCGACGTGGTCACGTGGCGGCATATGAAGGCCGACCGGTACGGCGTGGCCGCGCCCGGGGACGGCATCGCTGTTCCGCGGACCGGGCGAACGCGGGCAGAGGGGTGATCGTGGGCCTCCGCGCGCTCGAGGTCGAGGTCCTCGACTCGTCGGGCAAGCATCTGGCGACCCATCCTCGGGCGTACGGCCAGGCCAGCACGAACAGCGAGGACCCGTCCATGCAGTTGGCGCTGCTGTGCAACAAGCCCGCGCCCTGGCCCAACAGCCGGGTACGTGACGCGTTGCCGGACCCGTTGCGGGAATGGCTGGATCGGCAGGACAGACAGACACGCAACGAGGCGCTGCAGACCCTCAAACGCGTTGACAGGGAATCCGGGTGGGCGAACGCGGTCGAGGCGATGCTTTCCATCCTCGAATCGACCGGCGGGGCGGACCGCGCCGGTGTCACACTGCTCGCGGCCAGGCTCGCCGAGGGCGTGGCGGGTATCGAATACGACGATGACAGGCCGGATCTGAGTGAATACGACATCGCGTTCACCGCGGACGTCGGCGTGCAGGAAGGCGGGCGATGAACACGAAGACGGACGAAGGGCTCTACGAGAAGGCCCGCAAGCTGTTCATCTCCAAGGCGAGCATCGACGAATTCGCCGGCTGGGCCACGCCCCGCCAGGTCGACGCCGTCCACCGCCTGCTCGACACGGAACTGGCGAACAGGGAACGCGCGAAGCACGACAGGCTCCTGCGCCGCGCCCGGTTCCCCGTCGTCAAGGGTCTCGACGGCTACGACTTCACGAACGTCAGGCTCCCCGACGGCTACATGCTCGATGAGCTCCTAGGGCTCGGTTTCATCCCGCGCGCGCAGGACCTGGTGTTCTACGGCAAGACCGGGCGCGGAAAGACACATCTCGCGATCGGGCTGGGCATGAAGGCGATCGACATGGGGCTGGGCGTGCGGTTCCATCAGACCGCCGAGCTCGTCCTCCAGCTGGGCAAGGCCAAACGCGACGGCACGCTCGAGACGATGCTCCGGGACATCGGCCGTGCCGACCTGATCATACTGGACGAGTTCGGCTACGTACCCTTCGACATCGACGGGGCGCGCCTGCTCTACCAGATCATCGCGGGCAGCTACGAAAGACGGAGCATCATATTCACCACGAACATCGAGTTCAGTAAATGGGGCACGGTCTTCGCGGACGACAAACTCGCCGCAGCGATCATCGACCGCATCGTGCACCACGGGCGGCTCCTCGAGTTCACCGGCCAGAGCCGCCGCGTCAGTGAGGCCCTCATGTTCGGCAGGAACACCTCCGCGCAACCGGAAAAATAAGGAAAATGCATGCAACTGCCTAAACCCGAAAAAAATACATGACTAAACACGAAACACCGACTTGACGAAATACACCTCGGCTTGGATTTCGCGCCCCTGGGCCTGCCCTTCGGTTTCGGACGCAGCGCGTCCGGGCCGCCGGACCGGTACTCGCGGCACCAGCGCTCCAACGGGGCGGGACCCGCGATCCTGTACTTCTCCATGACTTCGGCCTTCGTCAGCCCATGCTCCACATGGTCGCGCACCGCCGCGAGCTTCGTCTCGTAGTCGTATCTCCTGTTGCCTTCGCGTTCTCCCATGAGCGCCGCCTCCCCGCCAAACCGGTATGACAACACCCATTTTCCCGCGGTACTGACGGGCACGCCAAGCCGGCGGGCGAGAGAACGCCTCCCGGCCCCGCCCCGGATCAGGTCGGCGACGACCCGCATGAAACCGTCATCGTAATGACGCCTGCGATCCCTACACATGAGAAACCGCACCTCCGATCATCGAATCTGAATTACTTCAGTCCAACAATCGGGGTGCGGTTCAGAATCAGGACCTTTTCGTATATGTTGTCGGTCTTACTCCGCCACGTCCACGGACAGAATCACGGCCGGCTCGAGCGGGCGATCCATCGGATCGGTGTCCAGTGCTTCGAGCTTATCGACGACCTTCTTGGAGTCGTCATCGGCGACCTCACCGAAGATGGTGTGGTGACCGTCCAGCCACGGGGTCGGCACGGTGGTGATGAAGAACTGGGAGCCGTTGGTGCCATGGACCTTACCGTCCATGCCGCGACGCAGACCGGCGTTGGCCATAGCCAACAGGTACGGCTTGTCGAACTTCAGGCTCGGGTCGATCTCATCGTCGAACTCGTAGCCAGGGCCGCCGGTACCGGTGCCCAGCGGGCAACCGCCCTGAATCATGAACTGCTTGATGATACGGTGGAAGGTCAGGCCGTTGTAGAACTTGCCGTGGGAAGGCTGGCCGGTGTACGGGTCCGCCCATTCCTTCTCGCCGGTGGCGAGGCCCAGGAAGTTGGCCACGGTGTTCGGAGCCTTGTCGTCGAACAGGT
>ENA-OPBG01001319-OPBG01001319.1-human-gut-metagenome-genome-assembly--contig:-NODE-1319-length-17481-cov-4.677206_pt1 | contig 17481 bp, 15 predicted proteins | sample MGYA00241065_ERZ501446 | MGnify/ENA primary metagenome ERZ501446 (study PRJEB25962, sample SAMEA2042632) | human gut metagenome | biome: human gut; feature: human-associated habitat; material: faeces...
ACATGGACACCGGGTGCGTGGAACTGCTGCTCCAGGATGGGAGAAAAATCTCCATCGACTGCACCGGGGTCGAGGATGCGTTGGATGTTACCATGGCACAGAGGTCAGAGTTGGACTACCTCATTTATAATGACCCACTTGGTTATGCCGATTTGATTCTGAATGGCAATCCAGAAGAATACTTGAAAAACGTAACCGGGAGCCATGGGTTAGAAGATTAAGAGAAAAGTGCAGAGCACCTTATTCAGGGTGCTCTGCGCTTTTCTGCATCTTGCGCCATTGTTGCGGGGTCATGCCGTACTTTTGCCGGAACAGTTCGTAGAAGTGGGTGCGGTTGGTAAATTTGAGTTGTAGGGCGATCTCGCTGACGGAAAGTGTTGTTTCCCGCAAAAGCCGTTCAGCCTTCTGGAAACAGAAGGTCATGCCGTAATCGAAAAGACACAGACCGGTGCGGCGCTGGACGATGGAATTGAGGTAGCTGCCATTGTAATTCAAAAGCCGTGCCAGTTCGCTGCGAGGCAACCGACCATCTGTATCTTCCAGCAAACGGCTGATACGCAGAAAGAGCAGGCTTTCGGGGCTGCTGCTCAGGTGCACCGGGGTGACATAGAACCCGGACGACAGAAAATCGAACAGTTCGCAAAGTGCGCCCTTCAAATAATAGGTGGCGGCAGTACTGGGTTCGTGCAGGATGTGGGTCATGCGGGCGATGAGCGTTGTCAGGGTTTGAACGCTATCGGTGTTTTCTGGTGTGGGGAAAAGGTCCTGATATTCCTTTCGGAGATCCTGTCCCAGATTGGCCAGCATGAACTGCAAAACGGGATTTTCCGGCAGATGACGCTCGGCTTCAAATAATTGCAGGGATGCAGATTCCGTCAGGCTGCGGACAAAATCCACAGACAGACCAAGAAAACAGAGTTTGGCGGGGCCAATGAAGCGTTCGTTATGGAGGATGCTGCGGTTTACCAGACAACAGGTTCCGGCACGGTAGGGGTATTCTTTTTCCTCGATCTGTTGGATGACCTCCCCTTCCAGCACCAGCATCAGTTCAAAATAATCGTGGCGGTGCAGCGGACGGGAGCTGAGGGCACGGAATAAAGCATCCATAGAGTTTTCATGCAGCCAGCAGCCATTCGGTGAGAACATCTGAATGCTGTATTGGTCGATTTCTCCCAGACCGGTACAGGACTCCAGTGTGATCTGCACCGGAGCGAGGATCTTGAAAAAGCGAGAGAGCTGGCTGCCCTGGTTCTCCACTTCCAAAATGTTCTCGTAGCTGGTAGAACCCGGCGTCATAGAGGCCTCCTTCTCTGTAATGTGCGGATATGATACAGTTTGGCTGAGGGAGAACACGGTACTGTCATTGAATGGACTGCACGGAATTGCTAAAATAAAAGCACAATCCAAGAACATTCTGTAAAAGCTGTGCGGCCGATGGCTTTATTATAGAATGCTTTGACAAAAAAGTAAAGCGGCAGGCGCACGCTGCCGCTGGGAATGATACAGTGCGCTCGGAAAGGAGAATCCTCATGTCTGCCACTAAGGAGAAAACATACCTGAAATGGTATCAGAAGCTGGCCTACGGTGCCGGCGACCTGGCGTCCAACTGTTCCTACGGTCTGGTTGCCAGCTTTGTACTGCTGTATCTCACCGGGACCATGGGCCTGGATAGTGCCATCATTGGCTCTTTGATGCTGGCCTCCAAGGTCCTGGACGGCATCAGCGATGTGATCTTTGGCACCCTGATCGACCGCACCCACTCCAAGCTGGGCAAGGCTCGTCCCTGGATGCTGTATGGCCAGGTAGGCGTTTCCCTCTGCCTGTTTTTGCTGTTTGCCATCCCGGCTGGCAGCACCACCATGCAGTATATCTACTTCTTCATCGTATACACCGCACTGAACGCTGTGTTCTATACCGCCAATAATATCGCTTATTCTGCCCTGACTGCGCTGATCACCAAGAACAACAACGAGCGTGTGCAGCTGGGCTCCTTCCGCTTCATGTTCGCTGTTATCACCAACATCGTCATGGGCTTCAGCGTCACCGGTCTGGTGGAGAAGTTCGGCGGCGGCACCGCAGGCTGGCGCACCACTGCCCTGATCTTTGCCATCATTGGTCTGGTGGTCAACACCATCAGCTGCCTGGCTGTCAAGGAGCTGCCGGAGGAGGAGCTGAACGACAACGCTACAGAGGCAGGCACCGACACCAAGGCTGCCCCGGAGGAAAAGCGTGGCTTTGCCGAGACCGTAAAGCTCCTGATCCACAACAAGTATTACCTGATGCTCCTGGCCATCTACATTGTGTACTATATCATGAGCAACCTGACCACCGGTGCCGGTGTGTTCTGCGCCACCTATTACTGGGGCGATGGCAGCTTGCTGGGTCAGTTCTCCATGATGAAGATGTTCCCTGTTATCATCGCACTGGCCATTGCGCCTGTCCTCATCAAAAAGACCGGCAGTATGCAGAAGGTCAACTTCTGGGGCTACGCCATCAGCAGCGTGCTGGGCATCCCCATGATCTACTTTGCCATGCAGAAGAACATCTCCATGTTCCTGCTGTTCATGTTCATCAAGGGCATCTTTGCAGGCACCCTCAGCGGTTCTCTGAATGCCCTGATTGCTGAGGCCAGCGGCTACACCACACGCACCACCGGCGTCCACATGGACGGTATGATGTACAGCTGCTCCTCTCTGGGCGTGAAGGTGGGCGGCGGCATCGGTACTGCGGCTGTGGGTTGGCTGTTGAAGCTGGGCGGCTTTGTGGGCACCGCAACGGTCCAGAGCGAAAGCGCCATTCGGATGATCTTCAACCTGTACATCACTTTCCCCTTTGTGATCGGCATCATTATTACAGTGCTGCTGGCTTTCCTGGATGTGGAAAAGGCCAATAAGAAGTGGGATGCTGAACACCAGAAAGAGGCACAGGCATGATTCGACAGAATTTCAACGCAGGTTGGACGGTAGAAAAGGGAGATGGCAATTCCCGGATGAATTCCTTTCTGGGAAATACCCAGACCAAAACCGTGCATCTGCCCTACGATGCCATGATCCATGAAGCCCGCACCCCGGACACGAAAAACGGTGCACAGACCGGCTTCTACCCCGGCGGCGAGTACATTTTTCAGAAGCATTTCACCGCACCGCAGGCGTGGCAAGGCAAGCCGGTGTCCCTCGTATTTGAGGGCGTGTACCAGACGGCGCTGGTCTACCTGAACGGCTGGCTGCTGACCCGGAACGTGAACGGCTATGCGGAGTTTACCGTGGAGGCTGGTCCCTACCTGAAATATGGTGCCGACAACCTGCTGAAGGTCATTGCAGATAACAGTCTGGAACCCAACAGCCGCTGGTATACCGGCAGCGGCATCTACCGCCCGGTGCGGCTGCTGGTGGGCAACAAGGTCTATCTGCCGCAGGATACCGTGCGTATCACCACCCGGGAGGCGGACGAGGGCTTTGCCCTGCTGGATGTGACGGCACAGGTGCAGTCTGCCAGCACTGTTACAGAACGGGTGACCCTGCAGCAGACCATCTGCTGGGAGGGCACGGCAGTGCTCACCGACCAGCAAAACCTCCTGCTCCAACCCGGCGAAAGCAGAACCGTCTCCTTCCGGTACTGCGTGGACAGCCCGGCTCTGTGGAGCCCGGAGAACCCCAACCTCTACACCAGCACCATGCAGGTGCTGGAGGGCGAGGAAGAACTGGACCGGGAAGAGACCGGCTTCGGCATCCGTACCCTGAGCATCGATGCAGCGCATGGGGTACGCATCAACGGGCAGACCGTCAAGCTACGGGGTGCCTGCATCCACCACGACAACGGCATTCTGGGTGCAGCCACCCTGCCCGATGCCGAGGAGCGCCGCATCCGTCAACTGAAGGAAGCGGGCTTCAACGCCATCCGCTCCTCCCATCACCCGGCAGGGCGGGCGCTGCTGGATGCCTGCGACCGGTACGGTGTGCTGGTAATGGACGAGCTGAGCGACGTATGGAACGTGCGGAAAAACCCCTACGACTATGCTCTGTACTTTGAGCAGGACTGGAAGCCCACCATTCAAAAGATGGTGGCCAAGGATTACAACCATCCCAGTGTCATTTTGTACTGTGTGGGCAACGAGATCTCCGAGGCTGGCTCGGAAAGCGGAGCAGAGACCAACCGGCGGCTCTGCAACACCTTCCGGGAGCTGGACCCCACCCGCTACACCACCAACGCCCTTAACGGCCTTATGGCAGCAGGTTACCGCCTGCGGGAAATCATGGGGGATGTGATGCGAAAATTCCCGGCGCAGCCCGGTCCCTCCGGCGGCGATGGCGGCGGCAGCAATGCCCTGAACAGCTTTATGAGCCTGATGTCCGGGGAAAAGGGCGACTACTTTGCCACCCATCCGCTGCTGACCGAGGCGCTGTCCGGTTGCGAGGATTCCTGCGATGTCATTGGTCTGAACTACCTTACCGGACGCCATGTGCTGGAGCATGAACTGCACCCCCACAAGGCAGTGCTGGGCACCGAGACTTACCCGGCAGATATCGTGCGGCTGTGGCGCATCGTGGAGGAGAATCCTCACATGATCGGCGACTTCACATGGGCTGGCTACGATTATCTGGGGGAGGCAGGCTGCGGCATCTTCCATTACGATGGCGGTGCCAACTTCAGCAGCATCTACCCGGAACGCACCGCCTACATTGGAGATCTGGATCTGCTGGGCAACCGCCGCCCCATCAGCTATCTGCGGGAGATCGTTTACGGTCTGCGGAAGGCACCCTATCTGGCAGTGCTGCGAATGGAACACAACGGTCAGACCTCCAGCAAAACGCCTTGGATGTTCAAGGATAACCTTTCCAGTTGGACATGGCCCGGTTTTGAGGGACAGACGGCTTCGGTGGATGTGTACTCCGCCTCGGAGGAGGTGGAGCTGTTCCTGAACGGAGCTTCTCTGGGCCGCCGTGCTATGGTGGATTTTACCGCAACCTACAGCGTGCCCTACACTCCCGGCGAGCTGAAGGCTGTGGGCTATACCGGCGATGTGTGTGACGGCGAGTTCACGTTGCGCACCGCACAGGATGCACAGATGACCCTTACAGCAGATCGTAAGACCCTGCAAGCTAACGGCGAGGATGCCGCCTTTGTGATGATCCAATTCGTGGATGCAAATGGCACCGCAGATCTGCACACCAAGCACACCCTGAAGGTGGAGTTGGAGGGTGCAGGCATTCTGGAAGCCGTAGGCAGCGCAAACCCCTGCTCCGAGGAGCGTTACGACACCCCGGAAAGCAAGACCTTTGACGGCTGCTGTATGGCGGTGATCCGCGCAGGAGAAGCTGCGGGCGAAATTCATCTGACCGTCACAGCAGATGACAGCGTTCAGAAGCAGCTGACGATTCTGGTTCAGAAAGCAGAGGGCTGAATCTCAAAAAGCCGGTGAAGGCTCAAAACAAAAACAGGGTTCGCCCCTGAATAGGACGCACCCTGCCAAAAGCCACAGACAATAGTGATATGTACACCAGGGAGTTCCCCAGCGGGAACTTCCTGGATTTCTTTTTTGTTTGCGTGATGAGCCTGTTCTGCCTGCCACGCGGCAAATTCTCTTTGGCCTTCCTCACTGTTCCAACAGGCAAGGATAGCCGGGTAAAATGCCCGCGCCAGACGGTCAATGACTTCATCGGGGTAAGGGGAAATGTTTGTGGACTTTTTCTTTTTGTTCAAACGCACGCTCCTTTGGACATCGGTAAACAGCATACCATGTGCCTGTTGTTATGCTGTCTGGTCTTTAACATCTGCGAGTGCGGCTTCCAGAGAGGTAAGGTAGTCCTTATGCTTGTGAATGATCTCCAGAATCACATCACGCTGCACATTATCGGGCATAAGCTGTAAAAAGAAGCATGGACGCCCCCGAAAAGGAGAGCGTCCATGCTTCTTGCTGTATCCGAATGGAGGAGATTGCGAAATCAGTGATTGTCCGGGCAGACGATTTCCAGCATCTGATCGAAAACCTCTTCCATCTGCCGCACCAGTGTGAACTGGGTGCGGGCGCGGTCGAGGTTGTGATCCGGGCGAGCAATATGGAAATAATGGTCGCCCTCCAGATAGTCAGTCAGAAAACGGATGCCGCATTCCAGCGTCATGAGCCTTGCACCCCATGCAAGGCTCTTTTTTTCTGCCATGCTCATGGATGCCCCGGCAGTGGAGAGATACCCTTTGGCGAACACTTCGTACAGATGCAGGTCAAAATGGACTTTGCTCTGGTCAGGTTCGTCCTCAGCGCAGTCGTTGGCACCGGTGCGGATGGAATCGCCGAAGTCGTAGGCCGAAAGTCCCGGCATCACGGTGTCGAGGTCAATGACACAGATGCCTTTTCCGGTAGCGGCATCGATGAGGACATTGTTGATCTTGGTGTCATTGTGGGTGACGCGCAGAGGAATTTCGCCAGCTGCCAGCTGATCCAGCAGGACATGGCAGTCCTGCTCCCTCGCATGGATAAATTCGATTTCCGACGTGATATTTTTTGCCCGGCCCAGTGCATCGGCGGCGAGGGCTTTTTCAAAATTGGCATAGCGGTTGGGCGTGTCGTGGAAGCGGGCGATGGTTTCGTGGAGGGTGGAGGCCGGATAATCCTCCAGCTGGTTCTGGAATTTGCCCAGTGTCTCGGCCACGGTGCGGAAGTCGGTTTCGCTGCCGACCTGCTGCAAACAGATGGTATCTTCTACAAAGTCGTAGGCACGCCATGCGCCGCCGTCTGCATCCAGATAGCAAGTCGACCCCGACAAAGTTGGGATGACATTCAGCGTTTCCCGTGCTGGGTCGCCGCCCTCGGCAAGAATTTTCGCCCGCAGATGCCGGGTCACGCCGCAGACATTCTCCATCAGGCCCACCGGGTTAGTAAAGGTATCTGTGTTGATGCGCTGCAAAATAAAGCGTTTGGAATGATCTTCCCGCCAGACCACAAAGGTGTCGTTGATATGCCCCTCACCATAGTGGTGAGCATCGCAGAGCACAGGCCCGCCAAAATCAAAGGCATTTGCAGCAGACTGGAGCAAAGAAAGGGTAACGGATTTCATCATAAATTCCTCGTTTTCGTTATACTTCATGCCGTTTTGTCGGGGCGGGGCGTTTTCCCTGCCGCGTCTGACGGCGGTATTCGTTGGGGGTCATGCCCTCCGCCTTGCGGAAGCACTGGGAGAAATAGCTGGGGGAGGAAAAGCCCATCAGCTCGCTGATCTGCGCCAGACTGTAGCTGGTGTTGCCTAGCATATGCTTGCTCTCCTCAATGCGGCGGCGGTTCAGGTAAGTAATGGGGGAAATGCCGTACTCCCGCTGGAAGGTGTGGGCCAGATAGTATTTGTTCAGATGGGCAAGCTCTGCCAGCAGGTCCAGCGAGATATCCTCGCGGTAGTTGGTGTCCAGATACCGCTTGATCTCGGCGCACTCCCGGTTCTCGGTCGGGGCAGCCTCCTCCAGCTGCAGCGAAATGGTGGTGCAGCGCACTAGCCAGATCAGCAGTACCTCCAGCAGGTCCTGACAAACGGTCTCGCAGCCGTCTAAGCTGCGGTCGGCCTCGGCCAGCAGCATGTGCAGCAACGTGACCATCCGCTCCCGGTTCTCCCGGCAATTGAAGATGGCGTAGTTCGTATCCGCCTTGCTGAACAAAAACTCCATGCTGGCAACGCCCAGCACGATATACTCCAAGGGCGAGGCGTTCAGGCTAAGCTCGGTATGCTCCACCTGCGGGTTCACAATGACCATATCGTCCGGCTTTACCGGGAACAGCTGCCCGGCAAGGTAGAACTGTCCCTCGCCGCTGAGGCAGTAGAACAGCTCCGTGCAGGAGTGGGTGTGGGTGGTACTGTTCCAATCGCCGCCAAATTTGCTTTTGCTGATGTACAGCAGCCGGAAGGATTCCCGCGGAGCGGGCGCGTGGCGGATATCAAAGCGCTGGGTACTCATAGATGATCGGCTCCTTCGGGAAACGCAAATTTTCTAAAAATAAACGCAACATTCTAAAAACATTATCAAAAAATGGTGCGTTGCTTCGTGCACTTTACCCTCATTATAGAGGGAACATACAAAAAAAGCAAGCCCTGATTTTAGGCTAATTTTTATATTTTTGTTTCTCAAGTCCCTTCGAAATATGTCAAAACAGTTACAGGTTGGGGATTATGCTGAAACTTTTAAAAGATTTTTAGCACTTTTGCTGGAAGAATTTTTCAGAAAGCAACATCTATAAAAAATGAAACAACAAACCTCTTGAGCAAGGAAGCGAAAGAATTTATATTGGAGGCAGAAAAACACACAGTCCTTCGGGCAAAGCCTGTTTGCCCGGCTGTGTTTGAACGGAACAAAATGATGGAGGCAACACAGTATGAATCGTATTTCTCGTCGTAATTTCCTGAAGGCGGCCGGCGTTGGCGCCGCTGCACTGGGTCTGGCTGCCTGCGGCGGCTCTTCCAGCTCCACCGCATCCAGCGTGGCATCCTCCACCGCCGCTTCTTCCGCAGCGGCGGCTGCAGACGTTACCATCAAGGTAGCCGCCATCGAGACCGGCTACGGCGCTGAGATGTGGAAGAAGGTCGCCGAGGCCTTTACCGCACAGACCGGCATCAAGGTGGACCTGACCACCGACAAAAAGCTGGAGGACGTCATCGGCCCCTCCATGCAGGGCGGCGACTACCCCGACGTGGTCCATCTGGCCACCGGCCGTGAAGCTGCCCTGACCGAGCAGTTCATCAAGGGCAACCTGATCGCCGACATCACCGATGTGCTGAGCATGACCGTGCCCGGCGAGAGCAAGAAGGTGAGCGAGAAGATCGCCGGCGGCTTTACCGACACCTCCCTGACCAACCCCTACGGCGACGGCAAAACCTATCTGGCTCCCATGTTCTACAGCCCCTGCGGCCTGTTCTACAACGCCGGTTTCCTGAAGGAAAAGGGCTGGGACGTGCCCAAGACCTGGGACGAGATGTGGGCACTGGGCGACAAGGCTGCCGCTGAGGGCACCTACCTGTTCACCTACCCCACCACCGGCTACTTCGACGCCTTCTTCTATGCGCTGATGTACGCTGCCGGCGGCCCGGAGTTCTTCAACAAGGCTACCCACTACGAAGAAGGCATCTGGGACACCCCCGAAGCAAAGACCTGCTTTGATATCGTGGCAAAGCTGGCTTCCTACACCAACCCCATCACCCCCGCACAGGCCAACGATCAGGACTTTACCCAGAACCAGCAGCTGGTGCTGGACAACAAGGCCCTGTTCATGCCCAACGGCACCTGGATCGTGGGCGAGATGGCCGAGGCTCCCCGTGCGGATGGCTTTGAGTGGGGCATGACCGCCCTGCCCGCTGTCAAGGCCGGCGGCGACCAGTACAGCTACACCTGGTTCGAGCAGGCATGGATCCCGGCTGGTGCCGAGCATCTGGATGCCGCCAAGCAGTTCGTGGCTTACCTGTACAGCGACGAAGCCTGCAAGCTGTTTGCCGAGAGCGGCGCGATCCAGCCTGTGCTGGGCATCGCCGACAGTCTGGAAGGCGACAACAAGATGTTCTACTCCATCTACGACAACGGCGCAAAGGCCGCCATGGGCAACTTTGCAGCCTTCAGTGCCATCCCCGGCGTGGAAGTGCGCACCGTGTTCTTCGACCCTGTTAACTCTCTGGTGTCCGGCAGCATGACCGAGCAGCAGTGGATCGACGGCATCAAGTCCGCCAGCGACCAGATGCGCGCCAACATCATCGAGTAATTAAGCCCTGCCCAGCGGGGGCGGTTTTTACCGCCTCCGCTTTTTTGGGCTGTACAGTACCATCAAGAAAGGAGCGGTCAATCCCCTATGAGAACGGATAAAAGCCGCAAACGGTTCGTATTCCTCTGTGTGGCACCGGCTACCATCCTGTTTTTCCTCTTTATGATCCTGCCCACCCTCAACGTGTTCCGCATGAGTTTGTATGAGCGGGGTGCCTATTCTCCCAACGAGACCTTTGTGGGGCTTAAAAACTTCCAGCATCTGCTGCGGGACGCCCAGTTCATCCGCTCCATGCAGAATATGATCCTGCTGGTGGTAACGGTCACCCTGATCACCTTCGCCTTTGCACTGGTATTTGCCGCCATCCTCACCCGGGAGAAGATCAAAGGCCAGAACTTTTTCCGCATCATCTTCTACATCCCCAACATCCTGTCGGTGGTCGTCATCTCCGGCATCTTCTCTGCCATCTATAAGCCGGAAAACGGCATGCTGAACAGCATCATCGGCCTGTTCCGCAACATGAGCGACCCCATCCTGTGGAAGGGCGAAAAACTGGTCATCCCCTCCATCATCATTGCCATGGTGTGGCAGGCCATCGGCTACTACATGGTCATGTACATGGCCTCCATGTCTGCCGTGCCCATCAGCCTGTACGAGAGCGCCAATCTGGACGGTGCCGGGCGGCTGACCCAGTTCTTCCAGATCACCATCCCCCTTATCTGGACGAATATCCGCACCACTCTGACCTTCTTTATCATCTCCACCATCAACATGGCCTTCCTCTTCGTCAAGGCCATGACAAGCGGCGGCCCCAACGGCGCATCGGATGTGGCGCTGAGCTATATGTACAGCCAGAAGGACGCCGGTCTTTACGGTTACAGCATGGCCATCGGCGTGGTAATCTTCCTGTTCTCGTTTGCCCTGTCCGCCTGTGTCAACAAGGTCACCAACCGCGATACGCTGGAATTTTAAGGAGGGAAGAAGATGCAGAATACCACCGAAAAATCTTCCCGCTCTGCGGAAGGTCTGTACAAGTTTTTCATCTATTTTGTGCTGGTTCTGCTGGCCGTTACCATCATCGTGCCGGTGGCATGGGTGTTCATGGCCTCCATCAAGCAGAATGCAGAGTTCTACGGCAACCCGTGGGCACTGCCCGCCGGGTTCTACTGGCAGAACTTTGTCAACGCATGGAACGGCGCGAAAATGGGCGAATATATGCTCAACTCGGTCATCGTCACCGCGCTGGCGCTGGCGCTGCTGCTGGTCGTTGCCCTGCCCGCCGCCTACTGCCTGTCCCGCTTTCACTTCAAGGGGTGCAAGGTGCTGAACACCCTGTTCATGGCGGGCTTGTTCATCAACGTGAACTACATCGTGGTGCCCATCTTCCTGATGCTGCGGGACGGCGATGTGTGGCTGAAAAGCCATTTTGGTAGCGGCTTTCTGCTGAACAATCTGGTGGTGCTGGCGGTGGTATACGCCGCCACCGCGCTGCCCTTTACCATCTACCTGCTGTCGGGCTACTTTGCCACCCTGCCCCACGATTTTGAGGAGGCCGCCTATATCGACGGTGCAAGCTATTTTTCCACCATGACCCGCATCATCTTCCCCATGGCAAAGCCCTCCATCATCACCATTATCCTGTTCAACTTCCTGTCCTTCTGGAACGAGTATATCATCTCCATGACCCTGATGAGCTCCACCAAGGCACCCCGCACCCTGCCGGTCGGTCTTTTGAACCTGATGCAGGCGCAGCAGAGCGCCGCCCAGTACGGCACGATGTATGCAGGTCTTGTGCTGGTAATGCTGCCCACCCTGATTTTGTACATCTGCGTGCAGCGGCAGCTGACGCAGGGCATGACCGTGGGCGGCCTGAAAGGTTAAGGTGACAAACGATGAAAGCATACTGGAAAAACCATCCCGCCCTGCGCATGGTACTGATGCTGGTGCTGTTCGTGCTGGCACTGGTGCTGGTGGTGTCCGGCTGGAAAATGACCGGACAGCTGGCAGGGCTTGGCATCATGCTGGTGGGCGTAGCGCTGCTGCTGGCTGTGCTGGCGCTGTATAACGCCGCCTACGATTGATCCCCTACGATTCAAAGAGAGGCAAAAGGAGAGTTTCCCATGGATGAAATAAGAAAGACCGGGCGCGTGACCATTCCCACAGACCTGGACGTTGTGCCCGAAACGCTGGAGATCTTAAAAAAGTGGGGTGCTGATGCCATCCGCGACTGCGACGGCACCGACTTCCCGCAACAGCTCAAGAATGCGGACGCCAAGATCTACTCCACCTACTATACCACCCGCAAGGACAACGCATGGGCAAAGGCAAACCCGGACGAGGTACAGCAGTGCTACATCATGACCGGCTTTTACACCGCCCCCGGCGACACCGTGACCATCCCGCTGATGAAGGGCATCAGCCCGGAGCTGATGCAGGTGAACACCAACGACGACATCACCCGCTGGTGGGAGGTCATGGATCGAACCACCGGTCAGCCCGTGCCGCCGGAGCAGTGGAGTTACGCCGACGGCAGTGTGACCGTACAGGCCGTACCGTTCCATGAGTATACCGTCAGTTTTCTGGCTTACCTCATCTGGGACCCGGTGCATATGTACAACGCTACCACCAACGGCTGGACGAATTTTGAGCACCAGATCACCTTTGACGTGCGTCAGCCCAAGACCCACAAGTATTCCATGGAGCGCCTGCGCAAGTTCATTGCAGAGCACCCCTATGTAAACGTCATCCGCTACACCACCTTCTTCCACCAGTTCACCCTGATCTTCGACGAGCTGAAGCGGGAGAAGTTCGTGGACTGGTATGGATACTCTGCTTCGGTCAGCCCTTATATCCTCAACCAGTTTGAGCAGGAAGTGGGCTACAAGTTCCGCCCGGAGTACATCATCGATCAGGGCTACTACAACAACCAGTATCGGGTGCCCAGCAAGGAATTCCGGGATTTTCAGGCCTTCCAGCGCCGCGAGGTGGCAAAGCTTGCCAAGGAGATGGTGGACATCACCCACGCGTGCGGGTGCGAAGCCATGATGTTCCTCGGCGATCACTGGATCGGCACCGAACCTTTCATGCCGGAGTTCAAGACCATCGGACTGGATGCCGTAGTGGGCAGCGTGGGCAACGGCTCCACCCTGCGCCTGATCTCTGACATTGAGGGCGTGAAGTACACCGAGGGCCGTTTCCTGCCGTACTTCTTCCCCGACACCTTCCACGAGGGCGGCGACCCGGTGCGGGAAGCCAAGGAGAACTGGGTTACAGCCCGCCGCGCTATCCTGCGCAAGCCCATCGACCGCATCGGCTATGGCGGCTATCTGAAACTGGCCTTGCAGTTCCCGGAGTTCGTGGACTACGTGGAGAGCGTCTGCAACGAGTTCCGCGAACTGTACGAGAACATCAAGGGCACCACACCCTACTGTGTCAAGCGAGTGGCCGTGCTGAACTGTTGGGGTAAAATGCGGGCTTGGGGCTGTCACATGGTGCATCACGCCCTCTATTACAAGCAGAACTATAGCTATGCCGGTGTCATTGAGATGCTGTCCGGTGCGCCCTTTGATGTGAAGTTTATCAGCTTTGAGGATATCAAGAACGACCCGCATCTGCTGGATTCGTTGGATGTCATTATCAATGTCGGCGATGCCGACACCGCACACACCGGCGGCATCTGGTGGGAAGATCCGGAGATCTCCTCCGCTATCCGCAAGTTCGTCTGGAACGGCGGCGGCTTTATCGGCGTGGGCGAGCCCTCCGGTCACCCGTATCAGGGGCACATTTTCCAACTTGCCACTGTGTTGGGCGTGGAGGAGGAAAACGGCTTCACCCTGAACTACGACAAATACAACTGGGAGGAGCACCCGGACCACTTTATCTTGCAGGACGCCGACCAACCCGTGGACTTTGGCGAGGGCAAAAAGAACATCTACGCCCTTGAGGGCACCGAAGTGCTGGTGCAGCGAAACAAAGAAGTGCAGATGGCGGCACACGACTTCGGCAAGGGTCGTGCCGTGTACATCAGCGGTGTGCCTTACAGTTTTGCCAACAGCCGTACCCTTTACCGCGCTATCCTGTGGAGTGCCCACAGCGAGGAGGAGCTGCATACATGGTTCAGCTCCAACTACAACGTGGAGGTGCACGCCTACGTCAAAAACGGCAAGTACTGCGTGGTGAACAACACCTACGAGCCGCAGGACACCACCGTTTACACCACAGACGGCAGCAGCTTTGCTCTGCATCTGGATGCCAACGAGATCAAGTGGTATGAGATCTAAGTTCTCCTTTTCATAAACGAACACAACGGGCAGCTCTGTTATCAGAGCCGCCCGTTGTGTTTGCTGTATCTGCCGATAACTCAACCTGTGTCAATCGAACGCTGCAATGGAGATGGCTGGAAACGCAGAAATTCAGTAATGCGAGCGTAATAGACCTGCAGAAAAAAGAAACTGCCCGCGCAAGTATATACTGAACCCAGAGAGTATATCGAATTTTTGGGGAAAAGGAGAGAACGGTATGGAACATCTTTATGAAAAGGCACTGGAAAGTGCGGAATATATCAAGACGCACACGAAAAAGCGCCCGAAGATCGCGGTGGTGCTGGGCTCCGGCCTTGGCAAGCTGACCGCGGACTTTACGGACACGGAAGAACTGTCCTACAAGGATATCCCCAACTTCCCGGTATCCACGGTGGCAGGACACAAAGGCGCATTGTTGGCTGGCAAGCTGGGGGACACGGAAGTCTACGCCATGGAAGGCCGCTTCCATTTCTATGAGGGCTACTCCATGAAGGAAGTCTGCTACCCGTTCTATGTGTTCAAGCTGTTGGACGTGGAAAAGGTGGTGTTGACCAACGCCTGCGGCGGCATCAACCGGGAGTTTGCGCCGGGCACCCTGATGCTCATTACCGACTTCATCAACATGATGGGCACGAACCCCCTCATTGGCCCCAACGATGAGCGCTTCGGCCCCCGCTTCCCGGACATGACCGAACCTTACAGTCTGGAACTGCGGAACCTTGCCAAGCAGACCGCCGATGAACTGGGCATTGCCTACAAGGAGGGCGTTTACATGGGCTTTATGGGCCCTTGCTATGAAACGGCGGCTGAAATTCGCGCCTTTGCGGGGATGGGAGCCGATGCCGTGGGCATGAGCACCGTGCCGGAAACCATGGTCTGCAACTACATGGGCATGAAGGTGCTGGCCGTCAGCTGCATCACCAACATGGCCACCGGCATCCAGACGGTCAAGCATAGCCACGCCCGCGTGCTGGAGATCGCAAATCAGGCAGGCGATACCCTGTGCCGATGGCTGGGTGCGGTGATTCAGAAGATGGAAGGATAGGGTAATTCGGATGAGAGAAAACATCGTTTTTGATTATTTGCTGGCAAATGCCTGGGGGCTGCCGCTTTGCCGTGTGTCCGTGTCAGAAGATGGCTTCGTTCAATGTCAGGAGAACAGAGAAAATACACAAGGACTGCAACTGGAAAAGGCAGAAGTAGATAAAATCAAATCAATCGTTTCAGAACATGCGCATATATTGGATTATGACAGTAAAGAACTTGAGTCGCCAGATGTGTTTGATGGAGTTATGAATTTTTTTGATTTTGAGGCATCTGATGGACGAAAAGTGAACTTGATGGCTTTTAATATTGGCGAAGTGAAAACCCCTGGCATGAGCTTTTCAAAAGGTCTCCTGGAGAAAGGAGAACCGGACGAAATCGTCGTTCCGGTAAAAGCAATGGAGGTAGTAAAGACATTCGAGGAAATCGCTGCTACTCTGGTGGCGAATGGAGTGGATGCCAAATGCTTAAGGCTGACATATGCCTGAAAAACGCCTAAGATTACATGAAAGATTATCAGAAAATTATCTTTCTGTGAATTTTAGCACTCTTCTATTGACACTGCTAATGAACGGTGCTATAACAGTGGCGTGCTCAGGAGGAAGGGCAAAAGGAGAGCCGCTAGGCTCCCCGGAAAGCCCTTCTGAATGGACGCTTCAGATTTTTTGCCCCGACCCGAACGCCGGGATTGGAGGAATGATTTATGCTTATGCCGACTGTTTTCCATGAAAACCTGTTCGATGATTTCTTCGATCCGTTCTGGAATGACGCTGCACTGGAACGTATGATGAACCGTGAGGCTCGTGATACCTTTGGTAAGCGCGGTGCAAACATGATGAAGACCGATGTCAAACAGACGGACAACGGCTACGAAGTAGCTGTTGACCTGCCGGGCTGCAAGAAGGAAGACGTTCAGATGGATCTGAACGACGGCTACCTGACCATTCAGGCAGTGCGCAGCCACAGCAATGACGAAAAGGATCAGAAGGGCCGCTATGTGCGGCGCGAGACCTTCTCCGGCACCTGTGCGCGCAGTTTCTACGTGGGCGATGTGAAGAAGGAAGACATCCATGCAAAGTTCGAGGATGGCGTCCTGCATTTTGAGCTGCCTGCTCCTCAGCAGACGAAGGCTTTGCCTGAGAACCCGAATCTGATTGAAATCGAGTAAAACGCCGGTCGTGTGCGCCAAGTCACACACGCACATAAAGTGGCCCCGGAGAGCTGCGACAAGCCCTCCGGGGCCATTTTTTGTTTTCTGGTATCTTTTCCGCAGAGAGAAATCATGGTATACTGAGAACGACAACTCGGAATTTCAGGATGTGCTGGAGGGCTGCACTGCCCTGCTGGAAGAACTGCGCTGATAGGAGAATTACATGACGGAACGTTATTGTGAAGGGGAACGGTTTACTGGCCTGTCGTTTGCCGGGGAAATTTTTGAGAGCTGCGATTTTGCAGACTGCGTATTTGTGGACTGCTCCTTTACAAAATGTGAGCTGGACCATACCATGCTGAACGAGTCCTCTGCCACGGTAGCCGGTCACCCTCTCCATTGACGGGAAAATTCTGAATGGAGGAAAGCGCTTTAACGCGGGATTTTTTATAAACCCCAAAGGGAGTTCTGCTCGGACGTTCGTCCGTAACGGAACTCCCTTTTTTGAAAGACACAATTTTTTAACATCCCTTTCCGTTTACACCCCGGCGAAAGAAGTGTATAATAAAATAATGTAATTGTGCGGCTGTGCATTGCGAAATGATGTGAGAAGGGAACCGATATCGATGAACCAAAACAAGCAAGCGCCCCGGCGGCGGATGACACGGCGGGAGTGGAGAATCCGGCGCTGCCTGCGTCTGGCACGGAACTGGGCCGTGTTTCTGGCGGCCTGCGGCGCGGCTGTTGCCCTGATGACCAGCGGCATTTTATGGCTGCTGCCCAAGGCCCACGCCCTGATCGCGGGGCCGGAGGACTTTGTGGCCAGAAATTACGATGGCACCGAATACCAGCTGAACCTTGCCGATGCCCGGCTGGTGCTGGTGAACGGCAATCTGCCGCTGGACGCAGAGCCTGCCCCGGCCCTTGCGGTGGCGGATGATGCCACGGGCCAGCAGCTGGAAGCGGAAGCTGCAGAGCAGTACCGCGCCATGGCGGCAGCTGCAGCGGCAGACGGTATTACGCTGGAACTGGTGACGGGCTATCAGGATGTTTCCGCACGGGAAGCGGCCTTTGATGCCCGGAAGCAGGTGTATCTGGAAAAGGGGCTTTCCGAAGAGGAGGCAGCGGCCTATGCCGCCAGCGTCTGCCCTCCGGCCAATGCCAGCGAGCAGGCCACCGGCTATGCGGCGGACATTCTCAGCCCGGACTGCACCGAAAAGACCACCCGCTTTGTCGATACCCGCGCCTACGAGTGGCTG
>ENA-OPBG01001323-OPBG01001323.1-human-gut-metagenome-genome-assembly--contig:-NODE-1323-length-17408-cov-7.780499_pt1 | contig 17408 bp, 16 predicted proteins | sample MGYA00241065_ERZ501446 | MGnify/ENA primary metagenome ERZ501446 (study PRJEB25962, sample SAMEA2042632) | human gut metagenome | biome: human gut; feature: human-associated habitat; material: faeces...
CTAAAGTCACAAATATGCTTTATTTAGCTTCAGGAGTTCGTCTGCTCCGCAGCCTTACAAATCAGAATCCCTTGATATACCTTCTGATTGTTGTTATAATATTTTCTGTGTTAGTTTGTATTTATTATCCAGTGTGTTAAAAAGGAGAATTTTACATATGAAGCTTTATATTATACGTCATGGAGAAACAAAGCTAAATGCTTTAGGCCGCTTGCAGGGATGGACAGATGAACCGTTAAACCAGAATGGAAAAGACCTTGCAATTATCACCGGAGAAGCACTAAAAGAGATTCCTTTTGACCTTGTTATTACAAGTCCTTTAAAAAGAGCAAGAGAAACAGGAGAACTTACTGTTGCTGCTTCTGAGAAAAATTTTGGACGTAAAATTCCTATTATAGAAGACCGCCGCATCATGGAATTTAACTGGGGCTGCTGGGAGGGGCTTGGCTGTCTCGAAAATAATTTTGAAGTTCCTGATCCTAATTATAATATATTCTATACAGATGCCTTTCATTATCAGGGTTCACCCGATGGAGAAAGTGTTGCTGATGTGATGGAAAGAACTGTTGATTTCTTTAATGAATTAATTGCAAATCCAGATTACCAGGATAAAACTATCCTCATTGCCACACATGGCTGTGCTCTGCGCGCTATGTTAAATCCTTTATACGAAAACCGGGATAGCTTCTGGCAGGAACATGTACCTTACAACTGTGCCGTAACAATCATTGATGTCCAAAACGGTCAGGCAAAAATCACAGCCAAAGATAAAATATATTATGATGAATCCCTGTGCTTCGACCACTATAAGGTAATTGATAAATAGAAATTTGCCGCAGGCAAAAAGACGCCCCCGAAGAGAGTCTAACCCCTATATTTGTGGCCTCGGAGCAAGGTTTGGATGTGAGCGCTTAAAGCGAGCATTCAAACCGCTGCGACTAAAGTCACAAATATAGGGGTTAGACTCTCTTCGGGGGCTGTGCTTTGGCTGTGGGAGAAAAATTTCTATTTCACTGTTACATTTTTCTCGATTTCCTGTATCACAAGATTATTCAGCACTATTCGGTTAATATATGCTTTGGAATACTGCTTTTCATATTGTGCAGTATCTTCCCCATTGAAGTACGCTTTTACGTCTTCATCTGTTACCGAAATCTTTTTATCTGCTGCGATAGCATCTGCAATAAGGAATACTTTTACCGTGCTTTCACAGCTGCTCTTATACTGGTCTCTTAATGTGGTCTCATCTTCAATTCCATATGCAGAAAGATAATCTTTTAACGTATAGTTTGAAGCTTTTAACTGTGCTTTTAATCCATTAACTAAAACATCAACTCTGTCATTGATAAGTTCGTCTGGAATTTCTTTGAATTTACTCTTTTCAATCATATGATTCCAGATATAATCTGTTTTGTTCGTCTTGAAAATCTCATCTCTGATTGTCTTTTTCATCTCTTTTACAGTTGTATAACCATACCTGTCAGATAACTTTTCTTTTACAAACTTATCTGTAAGCTTTGGTGTCTCATCAATATAGTTGATTGTTGTTTCAAATACAGCATCCTTTCCGGCAACCTCTTTCCCCTGATAATCTTTTGGAAAAGTTACTTTTACCTGAACCGTCTCGCCTGGCATTTTACCAATTAACTGATCTTCAAAACCATCAATAAAAGTTCCTGAACCAATTTTGAGGCTGGCACCGCTGGCTGTTCCACCATCAAATTCTTTACCATCAACCATTCCTTTATAATCAATATTAACCGTATCTCCTTTTTTGACTTTACGATCTGTTACCTGATTATAGCTGGATAAGATGGTATCAATCTCTGTCTGTACATCACTGTCTGATACCTTTACTTCCTTTTTGGGAATCTTTAAAGCAGAATAATCACATACCGTCACATAATCCGTTGCTTTTACTCCTTCTAATGTTCCATCTTCATTAAGTCCCTGTCCATAATCTACAGTTTCTTCCTTTACTTCTGTTGTTGCTTCTGCCGCCTTTTTACTACTGCCGCATCCTGTCAGGATACCCATTGACAAAACGACTGCAAGTGCAATTGTTGCAAACTTTTTCATAATAAAAATATATCCTTTCTTTTAAGCATTCATTGCTTCTAAAATCTCCTGCTCTAATTCCTGAGCGATAACAGCTCCTTTTACAAGGGCCTTCCTTGCATAATAGAGTGCTTCTTCAAAAGACTGATCTACACCCTGTCCCTTAAAATACATCAAGGCAAGGCTATAGTATGCCATGCGGTACTCTGCTAATTCCGCCGCATTCATAAAGCAGGCCGCTGCCTCCTCGTACTGACCGGAATGATAGTATTTTGTTCCCATCTGATACATCTTTTTTGCTTTTGGAATTCCTGCCTCTAATGCTTTTTCCTTCTCAAGCTGAAATGCTCTGGCAATCTTACGAACCTTGATTACAGACTTCTCATATTTTGTATTCACTTCATAGGAACCATCTTCTTTCTCTAAAAGAAGCTTCTGTGTAGATAGCCCTTTCAGCAAATAATCCATGTAAGTATCCACTTCTGAAAATGGAACACTACCATTCACAATTCTTCTCGTCTGTTCAAGATCAACAATATGATTCTCTTTTAAAGGAAGCTGTCCAATAAAAAAAACAGAATGTTTCATAACCTTTTTCTTATCTTCTGGTTCTGATGCATTCTGCACCATATCATACATCTTCTTTATGTTATCTTTTTCGAGAGTTTTTCCTTCCATCATCTCTCTGATTTTTGTTCCTTCTACTGCCATTTTTCCACTCCTAACCTGGCTTCAATTAAATTACCTTTCTGTATAAAAACAGAGAATAACTTATCTTAAAAATTATATTATTAAAGAAAACAATTGTCAATAGTCCCACGATACACGACAAATTCCGGTTTACTATCTTTTTCCCCACAAATCGCTATCCGGTATCCATCATATTCCATTTCAAAAAAAGTTTCCTCCAAAAACTCTCCGTTCTTTTTTCCTTTGGAATTCTTTTGACCTAAAATATCCGAGAAATCCAATCCAGTCAAAGCAGCTCCAAGTCCTTCCCCTGTTTTTTTTACATAGCTCTCTCTCAATACCCAAAAACGAGTAAAAGCTTCTTCAACTGTATATGCATTTTCCTTGATTTTTCCTTTTTCTTTCTGTCTATTTATATTTTGTTGTTTACCTACTTTCTCTTGCTTATCTGTCTTTCCAGATTTGACTGTTTCCCCTTGTTTCATTAATTTTTCTTGTCTCCCCAGCCTCACCAAAAAATCATACTCTTTTTCCGAAAAAAATCTTTTCGCAAGCTTCCACTTTACTTCCTTTATCTTTTCAATATCACAGCCAATTTCCATTTCTGATACTGCACACAGTACATATTTCCCAGAATGAGAAAGATTAAAACAGATTTCTTCATTTCTTCGCATCGGTTTGCCATGTTCTCCATAATAATACGCACCGTCTGCATTGATTTTTTCTTCTGAAATCCCCCACTCTCTTAGTGCCTGATATAATAAAAACCATGCAGCAAGCTCCGTTTTTCTATCTTCTTCTTTTAGTGGGCGCACTGTTTTCTCCCAATGTTCTTTAGGAAGAAATTCTTTCCACAATGCAAAAGTTCTGGGATCTTTTACATTTTCCGTACTCATTAAATAGACTTTTGTATTTTTCATTTTTACTCCTCAAAAAACATGAGATTGCTGCATTATATAACAAAATATGCAGCAAATGACAAAAAGCTGTCATCAGTTTTCTCTGACAACAGCTTATTTATTCTATCTTAGATATGCTCTGCTTTGCCCTACTGAATAAGAGCCATAACCTCATCTTTTTCAATATAGCCAATGGACTGTTTTACAACTTTTCCATTCTCAAATACGAGTAGTGTTGGAATGCTCATAACGCCGAACTTTGCAGCAAGTGCTGGTTCTTCATCTACATTAACCTTTCCAACTTTTACATTTCCCGCTTCTGCAGCTACTTCATCCACGATTGGAGATAACATCTGGCATGGTCCACACCAGACTGCCCAGAAATCTACGAGAACTTTTCCCTCTGCCTGTAATACTTCCTGCTCAAAATTACTTTCTGTTACTTTTACAATTGCCATTTTCCTCCTCCTTTCGATAAGTATCTCTGGCTTAAAATATCAGAATATACGCTTTCTGATATCTCAATTCATTTATAACTGCCTGATATATTAGAGCATACAACCTTAATTTTTAGAACTTATTAAACACGCTCTGGGTTCTTGTTACGTTGCTCTATAATTTCTTTTACGAAATCTTCTTTATTATACCATATATCCGCCGTTTGTAATCCTGCATTTTTTCTCACATACGCATTTACATCTCTGTCATGATGGGTCCCGCACTGCGGACAATCCCACTCTCTTAACGCAAGATTTTTCGTTTTTGCATTTTTGTAACCACAAACAGAACAGGTCTGGCTGCTTGCAAAAAATCTATCCACCTTCACAAGTTTCTTGCCCTGTTCCTCCTCATGCATGGAAAAATCCAGACCTAAAAATTTTTGCAGCTCCTTTTCCTGTACTTGATCTTCATACCCAAAAATATAATCTTATTTACTTTGTATCTTTAATCCATAATTGAGCTTTTTAAGAAAATTACTTTTATCTATAGAATAAGTTTTTCTTACTTTAAAATTTTTATTTTTCCTTTTCCCTGGCCTCTTTTATAACATCATTCACTGCCAAAGAAGTAACGCTGACAATAATCAGTGCAATTCCTACAATATCTGCCGCCACAAATGCCTGATGTAATAAAAATATTGTAAGAATCGTAGAAACAAGCGGCTCCATGCAGGCAAACAGACTACTCTTTACCGGTCCCAAATACATCACGCCTTTTAAATAACAGCTAAAAGAAACAATCGTTCCGAATACAACTACAATTGCCACTAAGGTTATGGTAACCCAGTCCCATCTTCCCGGAGGTGCCCAGAATTTTGAAAATGGCATCAGCATAATTCCGCCGATAAACATTCCCCAGCCAATAACAAGCGTTGAGCCATACTCCCTTAACAGACGTACTGGCCAAACCGTATAAAATACAACGGTAATAGCTGTTGTAATTCCTAAAATTAAAGCTTTTTGCGAAATTGCAAGGCTGTGAATATTTCCATGTGTAGACATTAAAAATACCCCCACAACTACTGCAATCAGCACGATAATATCAATAATTCTTGGCAGTTTTCTATCAAGGAAAAGGCATAACAGCATAATCATAACCGGCGAGGTGTACTGAAGCACTGTCGCTGTCGCCGGGTTCGAATACTGCACACATAAAAAGTATGTAAGCTGACATGCCAGCATTCCCAATGCTGCAAATAAAATCATGCTAAATGCCGTTTTCTTTTCTTTCCATATTTTAAAAATTTCACCTTTTTTCTGAAAGGCCGCAAAGCAGAGCATGATAAATCCACCAAAAACAAGCCTTGCTGTGACAAGCCACTCTGCGTTCATTCCTCTCATATCGAAGAGGAGCTTTCCCACTACACTCGATAATCCCCAGCACGCTCCACCAAAAAGAGCAAATGCGGTTCCTTTTACTTTTGCATTCATCGCTATTTTCCTTCTTCCCTCTTTTTTCACATTCTGCTCTATTCTACAATAGGGGAGGTAGTTTGTCAAAAGTGACGAAAGAGGAAAAGTATTATAATCCAAATGAAAAGATTTCGCTATTTGGAAATGTATGACTTTAAAGAATGATAATCAACCATATCTCATTCTCCAACAAATAATATGTAATAAAAAAACTGTTTTTATGATGCTAACTAAAGAAACCCTCGAAATACGGCTTAAATAAGCCATATTTCAAGGGTCGTCTTATGGACCTGAGGGGAATCGAACCCCTGTCCGAAAACCTATTCCGTACGGTATCTCCCATCACAGTCTCTATTTTGACATTCCCTCTGTCTGGCGTCTAAAGACAAACTCCAGATTTCAGTAGCTTCATGTTACTTCATACTCCGCAAAGCTTTGGAATACGAGTGTCCCACATAATCGGTGCCGGACTCTCAGTCTGTGGGGATACTAAGGCCGACAGCTGCAACTAGGCAGCGTATGCTAAATTATCTTCAGCGTTTATATTTAGTTCCGAGTTTTAACGTGGTCCCGGACCACGGATGGCTGCCCCACGTTCAAAATCCCCGTCGAAACCAGTACAAGCCCCCATGAGGGTTCTTTGAACCGTAGTATCACTATTATATACTTTCTGTGAAAAATGTCAAGGGATATTTTATTACTGTACTTTTATTTTCCAGAATTTATCGGACTTTCTGTAAGATGTGCATTACAATTTGCAGACTACGGGAATGATTTTTCAAACACACTCTAGCACTGACACATATTGCAAAACACTCCAGGTCTTGTTATTCTACTTGCTAAGTTTTACATCTGCAAAACCATATTCCATATCAAACTTTTTAATTATATTTCCCTGTATAATAAAAATCCTTAAATCCTTGCAGCCTTTTTCCATGTGAGTTTGACCTTGTTTTTTGCTGTAAATGTTTCTCATGTCGTTCCTCATTTTTCTCTCCTTTTCTATTTATGTACTCACAAAATCAAGTACAAAAGCATTTATCGTAAAATAATATCTGAGAAAAATTTTTTTCAATAGATAATTAAATTTGATTGACTAAAAAAATTCCGTAAATGTTTCGCACTACTGTTGTCCAAAACACTTACAGAATTTCTACTTTTTTATTTTTCTGTTTTTATTTACAGTTTATTTTAGTTATCTATTGATTTTAATTGTTTTTTCTATTTTTGATTTAAAGGCTATTTTGATGTTTCTCATTCTTCTGTCTTTCTTCTTTTTCCTGCAAATAGAAAAAAGAATACACATAAACCTGATAAAATGGCAATTCCACCCCACAACATCACATTACTTTTATCTCCTGTTTTGGGAGAAGATGTTCCTATAGAGGACTCTGTGATTGTGTTCGTTGTAGTATGATGAATCGTATTATTTATGGCTTCTGTCGTTGCCGTTGTTGTTTCTTTATACTGATTTATAAACTTTATTTCATCAGTTTTCTGGTCGGACTGGTCTTTTACTGCCCAGACTTCTGCAGCAAGGCCGCCCTCCTGCGTATTTACAACGCGAACGGTAACTTCATATACTGAACCATCATAAATGACATCTTTACTCTCGCCTTTTAATTGATATACCGTATATTTATAGTCTCCAGGTCTCTTATAACGCATTTCCTCAAAGCTGCCTTTTGTGATTCCTTCCTGCGTCACCTCCACTTCGCTAAATACCGCTTCTGTAGAACTGTTTTCATCGGCAGGTTCTAAAGCATACTCAAAAACTTCTGACTTTATATTTCCTGCATTTCCTTTCATTTCTACAGAAACCGGAATCGCAATTGTACACTCCCGCTCCCCTTCTGCTGCATAAACTGCTATCATTTTTACCGAAAAAAGGAAAATAATTGCCAGGGTTGTGGAAAGCACTCCCCATATCCATTTTCCTTTTATTTTACTTCGTTTCATTTGTCCTGAAAGCACCTCCCTTACTCTGCTTTCTTTTGCTTTTGATTGCTTTTTGTTATCTCGCTCAACCTTCCAAAAAGTATTACCCTTCCATTCGTTACTGCTTCCGAACAGGTCGATAACCCAATAATCTGTCCAGTATCCTGCCTTCCGCTATCTCGATAACAGATGGCAGCTTCCCTGACATAGTCAAGAAAACTTTTAAAAGATTCCGAAGTTTTCGATATATTTTGTGGGTTATAAACTTTAGAATCGGATGCTGAAGTTTTCATACAGGCAAACAGATCAATATGCATCGTTTTATCTGGCAAATACAGCTCTCCTGTTTTATGTTTGTCAAAATAACTTTTTTCCGTGAAAGATACCACATCTCCGAACATTCCCCCATTTGCCATGTGGTGTCCATATACCAGATTATAATTGTCGGAAAAATCTTTTTTATTCATGCAGGATAAAAAAATAGAACCTGATAAAGAAAATTCTCCATATACATCTTTATTGATATACTCCATATCATCTTTTCCCTGTACAACCGGGTAATCAATATGGGTATCATCTATTGTAATCCATCCTGCCACATCTTTGTTAATTGCCATCAAATCTTCCAGGGAAGGATTTGCCCCCTCCCCCGGCTGTGGTTTATAGGAAAGCAAATCATCGGATAAAAATGCACTCTTTGCACTCATATAAGTATCCCATAAAGAATACCCGCCATACAGGAATAAGAATAAAATAATTCCCATTACGATGATATTTAGAATCTGATTGCCTGCCTGTGCAATACGAACTGCGATTTTCATCCGTACCCTTCCCCTCCTTATTCATTCTTTATGTTTATGGATTTTTTATGCCTCTTTGCGATTTCTTTTGAAAAAGAAGAATGCTACCATAGAACCTGCAAGAGCAATCATAAGGATATATGGACCGTAGTTGAGAATAATACCTGTTGGGCTTGTGGAATTTTTAGTATTTGTTACTGTGGCCTCACTGCCATCTCTGGAAATTGTTAATGTTCCTTCTGATAAACCAGTTGTATAAGTAGCTTGATATCCCTGAGTATTCGCTTCCTCTACTGCTTGAACCTTGTCGCCTTCTGTTAAACCATAGATATGAATTTCTGTATTATTTGTAACTGTATATGTAGCCTTTTCTCCACTTGTAAGAGGGTTCTGCTCTGCATTATCAAGTGTTACTTTATATTTTTCTCCTGCAGTTCCAGTTACTGTTACAACCAACTGGAATGTATCACTTTCTACAGCCTGATTACCTGTAATTACTTTTTTAATCACTACATCATGTGTAGTATCTTTGTTTTCGTCCTGACCATAATCATTGTTAAAAATCAGATCTGCCTTACCGCCATTTTTAGCTGAAACAACATTTCCCACATAAAGTCCATCTGTTCTATTATACACATATACATATACATCGTAGGAAGTTGTATCTGTTGTTACACCTTCATAATTATTTGCCTTCTCTGTTACTGTATAATGATAAACGCCCGGTCTTTTAAATACAGCAGCATCTGTTTTTAAAGATCCTTCTGCTGTATAAGTTTCTGCTGCACTTCCTTTTCCTCCCGGCGTAAAGGCTGCTCCTGTTTCTGCTGTTAATCCTCCAGCTATACCCTCATAAACTACCTGATCTTTATTCCCATCATTAAATGTTCCTGCATCAGCAACAGCAACCTCAAACTCAAATGTAGTATTTGGTGCCATCGTATTTCCATCTGTCAATACATTTTTAGTTACAGGAATCGTTGTAATCGGATTTCCACTGTGAACACTGGCCGCGCTCACATTCATCCCCATCATTCCTGCCGCCAATGTTCCTGCCATCAGCGCCGCCATCAACCGTGTCGAAAATTGCTTTTTGTCCGCTCTCATAACAAATTGCCCCTCTTTCTTCGTTAAGATCATTTACTGTCAGCTAACTATCTATCAGCGGAAGACCTCTGCCTTCCGCTATATCAAGTGCTTTTGGATTTTAGCGGGGAAAGTTGCTTTTTCCAAAAGCACGAGATACCTTTCTTTTTTCGGCATTTGTATATTTCTTTATATTCTCTACTGTTTTTTATAGATTCTATAAATCAGAACGTCTTAAAATCGTGATGACTTTTCCTTTGATTTCTTTTTTAGAAACCGCCCCAAAATAGCGGCTGTCTCTTCCCCCCTCCCTGTAATCGCACAGAAGAAATACTTCGTCTTTCTTTAGCGAAAGAGGATAGTTCACTTTCTTTTTGTCATATGGATAAGTTTTATAAAATACATTCGTTTCTATTACTATGCTTCCATTTACTTTTAATTCGCCATCCCCTGTAATTTCTACGGAATCGCCGCCATGTGCCACGACTCTTCCAGTACTTATTTTCCCCTGTTTTCTAAATACGAGGACATCTCCACTGTTAAAATTTTTCTCCAATCGATAGTAAAGCAGGAGATCTCCGGCACTAATGCGGGGGAACATGTCATTTCCACGCATTGGTGTAATTCCAAAGAATACACCAAACAACAGCCATAGAAAAATAAGTAAAATTACAAGACGGATAAAAAATGCTTTTATTTCACTCATGCGACGAATCTCTTTCTGCGAATTCCAAACAGCAGAAATACCGCTCCTAATAAAAGAGTCACTCCTGTCATAAGAAGCCATGCTGTCATCGTTGTTTCAACACCCGTTGGTGGGATAACCTCTTTTTTATTAAGGAAATTTATTTCTGTTTTCTGAGTAAGTGTTTCTTCTTCTGTCGTTCTCTTTTGATTTTCTTCCTTTTTTTCTCCAATATATGTTTTATATCCTGATGAGGAATAATCCTCTTCTGAAATAGTATATTTACATCCGTATGGAAGAGAGAATTCTTTACTTTCTCCATCTTTTAACGTAAATGTATATACTCCTTTTTGGTCCTCTCCCTTTGTGCTAAATCCTACGTCTTTTATCTCCTCATCAGATAATTCATAGGCAGCCCCATTCGCATCTTTTAATGTAATGGAAAATGCAAACTCTTTTCTTTTTTCTGACATATTTCCTTCGACTGTTTTATTTATAATTAAAGGAATATTCTTTCTGCTATATGTATTCTTAAAGAAAACCTTTTCTGTCTCATCTTTTACTATTGTTCCATTCTCACTTTTTTTGTCCGCTGCAGTCTCCCAGGTATACCCTTCTACTTCACCACCATCTTCCGTGATTTCGTAGAAACTTCCCGGATTAATTCCTTCCATAACAGTATAAATGTATTTATTTTTTCTATTGGTATTACTGTCACTTCCACTATCTTCATTTCCATTACTTTCTTTTGCAAAAGCAGTCAGTGTTATTTCTTCCTCTTTTAAGCTGGTATCATTCTTTGTCTTTACTTTGATTTTAAATTTCAAATTTGCTTTATATTGTTCAAGCTGTTCTGGTGTAAGACTGTCAAGTCCTTCCACTTCTTTTTCTAAAATCAACTTACCTGGATGAAGTTTGATAACCGGTTTGTCATATAATTCTGTATACTCTTCTCCACGGAAAGTATAGGTCATTTTCGCTTCACTGTTCTCATTCGTATACATACCTTTTTCCCCTGCATGGGTGCCTGTTCCGGCATCTGCAGCATCCTTATATCCTTTTTCATTCTCATCTTTATTGTCGGTCAAATTCTTTCGATAATTTTCATAAGCTTTTTCTGTCGCATCAATATTCGCAATTACTTTATATGTATACTCTGCATTTAACTGATATTCCGCTGGAAAATCTAAGGTAATAGTCTTTGTTTTGCTGTCATATCCTGCTTTTAATGTGACATTTTGTGTTCCATCTTGAAATGTAACTTTATTGTCACCTTCCACTATAGTTTTTCCATCTTTACCAGTCACTACAATTTTCAGACTTTTAAATACACCATCTTTGTCTTTTACAACCTCTACATTCTCACTCAGTACATCCTGAATAGACACATTCGAACATAAAAAGGTTAAAATATCTGACTCAATCGTGCTAAATGCTTTCGTTAACTCATCTGTATTTGTGCCATCAAAGTTTTTCGCGCCACTCACACCAGATGCGCTACATAAGTCACTTAAATTCACATAATCACTCGCTTTTCCTACACCAACGGTATAGAAATAATTTACTCCAAGATTTGCGATTTCATTTTTTGCCGCATCCAGGCATACCTTTAAATTATCTGCTCCGCCATTGCCATCGTTATTACCATCTCCCCTAGTATATCCGTCTGGATTATAATAGAAAGTCGGATCACCGTCAGAGATAAAGATAACCGCTGTCATTGCCCCTGCTCTCTTACTGGTCAGCAATTCTTTCGCAGTCCGAATACCTGCCTGATAATTTGTTCCACCATTTGAAGTTGGTTTGGAGCCTCTCTCAATCGTTCCTGCATCAGTAGTCCAACTTACCGCTACTTCTGCATCATCCCAGGTCTTGGTATCTCCTTGCCCCCACATTCCTGTTGTTTTATTTCCACTAAATGTAACCATAGAAAAACGAGCATCAATATTCACATTTTGCTTCAAACTTTTCGTAAGCGCGGTAATTGCGTTAGATGCCGCAATCCGTTTTGATGTTCCACCAAAATCTTCTTTCATACTTCCTGATTTATCAAGAATATATATTACATCAAGCTTGGCTTTATTTGTCTCCGTTCCCTTTTTCCCTGCAACGGTAAGGGTCAGGTCATAAGTTCCATCATCCCTTAATGTCGCATATTTTTCATGATTTATCTGTTTTTCTATGGATGCCGCATTATCTCCTGTTTCTAATGGGTCAGCCGGTGTCGCATCAATATTCCATGTCAAAATAAAATCAGAAAAACTCTTTACTTCAAACTTTGCTGTTACCTTACTTTTACTTACAGATAACTTATGATCTGCTGCTTTTGCCACTGTCTCAACAGTCCTGTCTTTCTTTTCCTCTTTCAAATGCTGCATCTGCAACGTATCCATCTGCAGATCTTTTGGGAGCAGATTCAGATTCATATCCACTTCCACTCTTACGCTTCCTTCTTCCGGTTCAATTTCTTTTCCTTCTTTATTATAAAAACTGATATCATAGCCAAGAAAACCATCGTAAGATACATTACCTTTTTCCAGAACATTTTGTGCACTATCTAATTCCTTATTGGTTAACTCCTTTACCGTCATCGTCGTCCCTTCTGGGAAAACATTTTCTTTTGCATATACCTTTATACTTACCCCCTGGGGCTGACTCTTTGGAACATACTCCGTCTCTTTTTCAGATACGTCTGTCCCCCTCTGCGCCATTGCTGGCACATTTTCGTCCTGCTGATTCGTCCGCTCTTGTGTGTCATCCGTAGCATCTATTTGTTTTTTGGCCTCTGTCTCCTGTGCAGTATCTTCCTCGGCAGAAGCTTCTTCCGCTTTTTCCTTTGTTGTCTCCTCTCCCTTATCCCCTGTCTCTTTTTCTTCATTCTTTCCACCATTTTCCTGTCCATTATTTTCATTCTCTTTATTTAAGTTGTCTGGTTTGTCCACCTTTCCATCTTCATTTTTCGTTTCCGTTGTTTTTTCTGTTGCCTTTGTAGATAGTTCTTCCTTTTGTGTTCCTTCTTCTTGTTTGCCATTCTCCTTATTGTTTGCTTCCGACCCTTCTTCCTTTCCAGAAGAAGTTTCTGTTTCCTCCATCTTATTTGACGCTTGTTCTGTCTGTGTTGCCTTTACTTCACTCTCTGCCCGTACAAAAAACTGCTGTCCATCTATCAGCGATAACAGCAATATTAGTGCAAGCATGCATGATAGGATTCGCTTTACTTTTTTCCACATATTGCACTCTCCCTACTTTCTTTTTCTCCTAAAATATCCTTTATTCTTCACAAAAAGGACTGCTAAATAGTTGCCATAATACTAAATATGCAAATATGGGAAGTTTATACCGGAAAACGAACGCAAAAAAAGACAGATTCTGATTTGTGAGGCTGCAAAACAGACGCCAGCAAAGAGAGCCTATGGTATGCTCCCTTTTAGGTAGACAGTTGTCTTCCGAGTGGCTGCCAACGGTGCGGGCCGAATCTACTGGAACGAAGCGAACACCTTCTCGCAACCCTTCTACGCCCTGCTGGAAGCCTCGATTCGCTTCGAACACCGCCACTGGGCCGTCGATGTCTGGGGACGCAACCTGACCGACACCCGCTACGATACATTCTATTTCATGTCGATCGGCAACTCGTTCCTGCAGCGGAGCCGGCCACGCACTTTCGGCGTTTCATTGAGCATCACCCTATAAAATTCCATACTATGAAAAAATTCTTCACGTTTCTCCTCCCCTTCTCCCTGCTCGCCTCGGCTGCTTTGAGCAGTTGCTCGGATGGCTGCACCGGCGATCCCGATCCTACCCCGGAACTCCCCGACGGGTATACGTATGCCACGGAAAACACCTCGATCAACGACGGAACCGTCACGGCCAACATGCTTTTCTTCGGCACCTCGACCGTCACGACGGTCGCCTCGGGCGCCACGTTCACCGACGGGAAAGCTCTCTTCGAACTGGTTGCCGACGGCGAAGGCAAGGTGCGAATCCTGATGCACGAAACCCGCTTCGCCGCCGAAATGCCCGCCCTCGAAATGGAGATACCGGGCATCTCCTACTCAGGCGAGGAAAAAACCATCGACTTGAGCGCCGCCTCGGTCACACCGGAAATCAAGGGCACGCCCTTCGCCAAATACGTAATCACCAATCTCACGGGAAAAGCTGACAGCAAGTACTTAACGATTACCTTCACCTGTGCGGGAGCTTTCGATGTAAACTATCAGGGACGCCTGATTATCGAAAAATAAAATATTTTCGTATTTTTGTGGGTGCCGGAGCGGAGCGGTAATCTTTGCGGGCCAAACGCACGGTTACCGTTCTCTCTTCAGACATTCGTCCGGCCCTGCCGAACGAAACGATTCGTTTCACCCATAAAAACCGAAAAAATATGAAACCCGAATACAAACCTTTCGTCGATGCGCTCATCGAACTGGCCATCCGCGAAGACATCGGCGACGGCGACCACACTTCGCTCTGCTGCATCCCCGCGACGGAAAAAGGCCGCATGCGCTTGCTCTGCAAACAGGAGGGTATTCTCGCGGGCATCGAAATCGCACAACTGGTGCTTCGACGCCTGGACCCCGACATGCAATTCGAACAGATCCTCCGCGACGGCGACCGCGTGAAGCCGGGCGACGTGGCCTTCTACGTTTCGGGACGGCTCCAGTCCCTGCTGCAAGCCGAACGCATCCTGCTGAACATCATGCAGCGCATGAGCGGCGTGGCGACCCAGACAGCCGTCTATGCCGACAAGATCAAAGACCTGCATACCAAAGTTCTCGACACGCGCAAAACCACCCCGGGCATGCGCGTATTGGACAAGATGGCCGTCAAGATCGGCGGCGGTGAGAATCACCGCATGGGACTGTTCGACATGATCTTACTGAAAGACAACCACATCGATTTTGCCGGCGGCATCCGCCCGGCCATCGAAGGAGCCAAAGCCTATCTCAAGGCAAAAGGCAAGAACATTCCGATCGAATGCGAAGTGCGTTCGCTCGAAGACATCGACGAAGTGTTCGCCGCAGGAGGCGTGGATCGCATCATGTTCGACAATTTCACCCCGGAGCTGACGCGGCAGGCCGTAGCGAAGGTCGCCGGACGCTGCGAAACGGAGTCAAGCGGCGGCATCACGCTCGACACGCTGCGCGAATACGCCGAAACAGGCGTGGACTTCATATCGGTCGGCGCCCTGACGCACCAGATCAAATCGCTCGACATGTCGTTAAAAGCCTGCTAAGGTGGAACGCTGGCTACATAGTAATCCGGGCATGCTCCTGCGGCGCATCGTCCTGCTCTACATCGTCCTGCTGCTCTGCCGAATCGTCTTTTACTGCTACAACTACGCCCTGATCGGCCCCCTGGGTTGGCAGGAGGTCCTGACATTGGCGGGGGGGTCTGAAGTTCGACACCGTATCGGTTCTCTACGCCAATCTGCTTTTCATCGTCCTCTCGCTGCTACCGTTCCATTTCCGGGAGCGGAGCTGGTATCGGCGTATTCTCTTCTGGTACTATGCGGTGATCAATTCGCTGCTGATCGTGGCCGTAAACCTGGCCGATTGCGTCTATTTCCGCTACACGCAGAAGCGTTTCACCGCCGACGAAATCTTCTTCGCCGACAACTCCAATTCGGCACAGCTCGTGCTGAAATTCGCCGCCGAAAACTGGTATCTGCTCCTCGTCGGCGCAGCCCTCATCTGGCTGCTCGTTTGGGGTTACGGACGCAAGATCACACCCCGATCGCCCCTGCGCGAGGGCTGGGTTTATTACTCGGTCAATACGGGACTGCTGGTGATCGCCATTCTGCTCGGCATCGCCGGCATGCGGGGCGGCGTAACGCGCATGACCCGCCCGATCACCCTCTCGAACGCCACGCTCTACGCTTCGGACAATGCGCAGGCGAATCTCATCCTGAGCAACCCCTTCTGCATTCTGCGGACCATCGGCAGCGGCGGATCGGTCAAATACACCCGCTACTTTTCGCCCGAAAAACTGGACGAATATTTCACCCCGACCCACCGCCCCGACTCTTCGGCCGTGAATCTCGAAGGGCGCAATGTGATGGTTTTCATTCTGGAAAGCATGTCGGCCGAACATTCGGCCTACCTCAAACCCGAATTGTACGGCAACGGCACGCAACCAGGCTATAAGCCGTTCCTCGACTCGCTCATGCGGCAGAGCCTCTGTTTCGGGCAGATGTACGCCAACGGCACCCGCTCGATCCAGGCCATGCCCGCCGTACTGGGCAGCATCCCCTCCTTCAAACAGCCTTTCGTGCTGATGCCCCAGTCGCTGGGCAAAAGCCGCCAACTGCCGCAGATACTCCGCGACAAAGGCTACCGAACCGCCTTCTTCTGCGGTTCGGAGCGCGGTTCGATGGGTTTCGGAGCCTACGCCCGCAGCGCCGGCATCGATCGGCTCCTGAGCCGCGAGGATTACGAAGCGGCACACGGCACGGAGGATTTCGACGGTTACTGGGGTATCTGGGACGAACCGTTCCTGCAATTCACGGGCGAAGAGCTCTCGAAAATGCAGGAACCTTTCTTCGCCACGCTGTTTACCCTCTCGTCGCACCATCCCTTCGTCGTGCCCGAACAATATGCCGACAAGCTGCCGGCGGGAACGACCAAAATACACAAACCCGTAGCCTACGAAGATCTCGCCTTCCGCAACTTCTACCGCCGTTTCAAGGACGAAGAGTGGTTCCGCCGGACAATCTTCGTCTTCGTCGCGGACCACGTTTCCTCGGAGAAAATGGCAGAGGAAACCCGCTCCTATCCCGGCAACTACCACATCGTCGGATTCATCCACACCCCCGACGGCGCACTCGCACCGCAATTTCTGGCACAGACCGTGCAGCAGATCGACATCATGCCGACCCTGCTGGGACTGTTGGGAAACCGGGAACCCTATTTCGCATTCGGACGCGACATTCTGAACGAACCCGACCGCGAACCGTGGGCCGTGATGTACGATTCGGAATTCCGGGTCGTAACGGACGAAGCGCTCTTCTCGTTCGACGAGGAACGGATGACCGGCGCGACGTTCCGAAACGGGACTTCGGACCGGGAACAGACCGCGTCGGTCGAAAATCGGCTCAAGGCCCTGATTCAACAGTATTACGGGCATGTGGAAGCTAAAAATTACACCGTAGAAGACAATTTATGATTACCTTCAAACCCATTACGATCGAAGACAAGGCCGAAATCGAATCCTTCACATTGCCTTACGCCCCGGCGAACTGCGACCTGGCGTTCGCCAACATGTTTTGCTGGCAATTCCAGTTCAAAACCGCCTGGAGCGTAGTGGACGGCTTTCTGGTCATCCGCTTCCAGATCGGCGGCAG
>ENA-OPBG01001328-OPBG01001328.1-human-gut-metagenome-genome-assembly--contig:-NODE-1328-length-17381-cov-4.502078_pt1 | contig 17381 bp, 14 predicted proteins | sample MGYA00241065_ERZ501446 | MGnify/ENA primary metagenome ERZ501446 (study PRJEB25962, sample SAMEA2042632) | human gut metagenome | biome: human gut; feature: human-associated habitat; material: faeces...
GTCGATGAGGTCGGACGGGTAGGTCTGATCGCGAATCGACCCAATAAGGTTGCCGATCACGTTTTCTTCGTTGCGCGCGGAGATCAGTACGGCATACCGGTTGGTCATCGGGGCGTCGGGGAAGCGCACGGGCTTGGCGAACAGGGACATCACGATGCACAGTCCCTGATATATCATGCCGGCACCACCGACGATTACCAGAAGAATATCGAGTACGGAAAGCAGGGTCATCAGCGCCACCCCGCCCTAGGATTGCTGGAGGCAGATTGATCAGACTGCTTGGTTTGCTTGCGTTGCTTGGGCTGCTCAGACTGCTGCGTATCCGCGGCACCACGCTGCGGAATCGCCACGGTGGCGGAATCGTCCAAATCGGATTCTTTCGTCTCGTGTGGCGGAATCGCATAGATCTGTTCCTGCAGCAAACGCAGTTCCTCATTCATCGGCACACGGCTGGTGGACCCCTTGGCCGCACGCGGCATGTGCTCGCCGATCGGCTGCAGCACATGCTCGCCGAACGCTTCGGACGCCTCGACGATCTTGGACTTCTTCTCCGGAGTCGGATCGTTCATCAGTGGTGAGTCAATCAGCTCATAGCGCTTGGTGTACGCACGGAAGATGGCCTGCAGCGATGCGGTGACCGGCAGCGCCAGGAACGCGCCAAACGCGCCGAACAGCGAGCCGAACGCCAGCACCGCGAGGAAGGCGACGGCCGCGTTGATATCCATCGTGCGCTGCGAAATCCTCGGCGAGAGAATCAGGTTCTCGATCTGCTGGTAGACGATGATGAACACCAGCACCGCCACGGCGTACGTCCATCCGCGGTTGCCCCAAGCGAACAGCACCGGCAGGGCACCGCCGATATAGGTGCCGACCGTGGGGATGAACTGGGATACCACGCCGCAGAACAGGGCCAACGGCAGCCAGTAGGGCACATGCAGAATCTCTAAGAAGATGGCAGTGCAGGTGGCGTTGATCAACGCCAGAATCGAACGGGAGAACAGGAAGGACGAAATCTGGCCTTGGGCCACGGTCCACACCAGCAGGAATCGGCGCTGCGTGTTGGGGGCCAGCCACTGGCAGAAGGAGCGGCGCAGTTTGGGGCCGGCGGCGGAGATGTAATACGTGGTCATGACCACGGTCATGAGGTTCAGCAGGAAGGAGAACAGGCCGCCCACCGTACTCATGGCGGTACCGGCAAAATCGGTGACCCACGAGGTCTGGATATTGTTGAAGATTTCCATGCCGAGATTGCTGATTTCCGGCATCTTGAACGTGGCATACTGGTCCACGAACTCACGAATCTGCTCATACATGGCCGGCAAACCGCGGACCATGGCAATCATCTGCTGTACGAACATGTTGCCAAATAGCGTGAGCAGCACACCCACGACCACGGCCACGCCCACCAAGCTGACGGCGGAAGCCACGCCACGCTTCCAGCCATGAGCCACCAGCGCCACCACCAACGGTTCGACGGCCAGCGCCAGGAACAGCGAGATGATGATGTCGAGCACTAGATAGGAGATGTCGCCCCACGAGCGCCAGCAGAACATGAATACGATGACGGCAAGGGCCACATACAGCAGCGCGCGGCCGAACCATTCCGGTGGCCTACGGGAATCTCCCTTGGCGGGGAACAAAGTACCAAAGTCGATACGATTCTCGTCGTCCGGGTCTGCCCCGGCCTCTGCGGCACCGGTTCTCAACGTGTCGGTGCTATTTACGTTTCGCACGCGTTCGCTCATGGCTCCCCATTGTAGCGAGGGGTTTGAAGCTCGGATACGCCGGCGGCGTACACCCGCTTTTCTATTGTTGATGTTATGCTCAACGTTTCGATCATCATCCCAGCGTGGAACGAAGCCGAACGCATCCGCGACTGCCTGCTGAACGCCACCCGTCAGACCATCATGCCGCATGAGGTGCTGGTGGTGGACAATCGTTCTACGGACAACACCTGTGCGGTTGTCGAACAGTTCATTGCCGAACATCCTGAGGCCCCGGTCAAACTGTTGCACCAGAACGATGAACAGGGGCTGATTCCCACCCGCAACTTTGGCCTGAACGCCGCGACCGGCGATGTGCTGGGCCGTTTTGACGCCGACTGTATGATCCGGCCTGACTGGGTGGAGGTGGTCTCCGGCATCTTCACCGAAGACCCGGCCGCGATGGGTGCCACTGGTCCGGTGATGTATTACGACATGCCCTCACGCCATTTCGGGTTGAAAGGCGACAATTCCTTGCGCAAGCGAATCTACCGTGCCGATGGCGGCCAGCCGCTGCTGTTCGGCTCGAATATGGCCTTGCGCGCTTCGGCCTGGCATCAGATTGTGAATGAGGTCTGCCGGGATAAGGCCGATGTGATGCATGAGGATATCGATATTTCCCTGCATCTGATGGGCAAGGATCTGAAAACCGTGTACTCGCCGCGCATGATCGCCGCGATGAGTGCGCGACGGATGGATACGTCGTTGAGTTCGTTCCTGAGCTACATGCGACGTTTTAAGAATACGTTTGATGCGCATCCGCAACATACGCGCACGCATAAGCCGGAGGTGTTGTTCACCGCCATGTATCCGGCGATGCATATGTTCTACCCGGTGTGGCAGAAAGTGCTGAATTCCGCGGATATCAATCCGGCTGAAGCCGCGTGGATCAACGAGCAGATGGAACTGGCGGAGGCGCAAGGCAAGCAGCTGTACGACGAGACCCCCACCGACGAAGTCTACGACGAAAAGCACGAAAAGTAGCTGGATATACGAGCCCCCTCTGCTTATGCAAGCTCCCTCTGATAAGGGAGCTGTCGAATGAAGTGAGACTGAGGAAGAGACTGCGACACAGTCGCTAAAACATTGAATCGGACGCAGGCCGATACCTATTATTCAGCGGCTACGCCGCAACTTCTCTCCCTCAGTCAGCTACGCTGACAGCTCCCTCATCAGAGGGAGCTAATGTTTACTGTCATTGACTGATCACATCAGCGACTTGTAAATCGCGAGGATGTCCTCTTCGGTTGCCTGACGCGGGTTGCCGGGGGTGCACACGTCGTTGAAGGCATCGTGAGCCAGCGGCTCCAGATCAGCCTCGGTGGCGCCGACCTCGCTGATCGTGGTCGGGTTCTTCAGATCCACGGTCAGCTTGTGGACGGCCTGCACGGCCTCTTCGCGCACCTTCTCCAGGTCGCCGGTGTAGGCGTCCTCAACACCGAACGCATCGGCGATGTCGCGGTACTTCTCACCGGTGAAGTCCTTGTTGTATTCCATGACCGGGGCCAGCAGAATACCGTTGGCCACACCGTGGGCCACGCCCAGACGGCCGCCCAGCGGGTGAGCCATGCCGTGCACCAGACCGAGGCCCACGTTGGAGTAGGCCATACCGGTGATGTAGGACGCGTAGGCCATCTGCTCGCCGGCCGGAATGTCGCCGTCGGCGGACTTGGCCAGGTTCTTGGCAATCATGCGGATGGTCTGCATGGACAGGCAGTCGGACAGGCTCCAGGCACCCGGGGTAATGTAACCCTCGATGGCGTGGGTCAGGGCGTCCATACCGGTGTGGGCAACCAGCTTCTTGGGCATGGTCTCGGCCAGATCGGGATCGACGATGGCGACATCGGGGGTGATCTCAAAGTCAGCGATGGGGTACTTGATGCCCTTCTGATAATCGGTGATGATGGAGAAGGCGGTCACCTCAGTGGCAGTGCCGGAGGTGGAGGAAATGGCGCAGAAGTGTGCCTTGCGGCGCAGCGGCGGGATGCCGAACACCTTGCACATCTCCTCAAAGGTGATCTCAGGGTACTCGTACTTGATCCACATGGCCTTTGCGGCATCAATGGGGGAGCCGCCGCCCATGGCAATGATCCAGTCGGGCTCAAACTTCAGCATGGCCTCTGCGCCGCGCATGACGGTCTCAACAGAGGGATCGGGCTCGATGCCCTCAAACAGCTCCACTTCCATGCCGGCTTCCTTCAGGTAGCCAACAGCGCGGTCAAGGAAGCCGAACCGCTTCATGGAGCCGCCGCCGACACAGATCATGGCCTTTTTGCCGGTAAAGGACTTCAGGGCTTCCAGAGCACCCTTGCCGTGGTACAGATCGCGGGGAAGAGTAAAACGAGCCATAGGAAATACCTCCGATTCAATCAAAAACTCTCTGGTCTGTGGATGTTTGACACAAAAATAACCAACTCTCTTACACAAAGTGTACTGCAAACCATCCAAAAGTTCAATTGCCGGAATGTGGAAAAATCAGACCCAATTTTGGGCATTTCGCTGGAAAAGGAAGGCTTCCCGGCCGGAGAAACCGGAAAAATGGCAAACAAAAAACCACCTGAAGTTCTAAGACTTCAAGTGGTTTTTCAATGGAGCTGCTATCCAGATTCGAACTGGAGACCTCATCCTTACCAAGGATGCGCTCTACCAACTGAGCTATAGCAGCGCAATCACAGCTCAGTTATAATACCACAGTTTCCACCGTTTGGCAAGAGGTTTTTGCAAAAAAATCTGGATTTTTGCAAAAAAGTCGTTTTTTACGCAAAAACTCCCCCAGTCTGCTTACGCAGACAGCCCCCTCGGAGATGGGGCCTTTGGCAGTACGGACAACTTTCCGGTTTTGCCAAGGGCTCCCTCTCTGAGGGAGCTGGCATCGCGCAGCGATGGCTGAGGGAGTTTTACTTTATCACTCGATCAGGCCGTTCAGCAGGGACAGGCACTTGCGGCTGTGCAGCTTGCGGATCGCCTTTGCCTCGATCTGGCGCACACGCTCACGGGTAACGCCAAAGTCACGGCCAACCTCTTCCAGCGTACGGGGACGGCCATCGTCCAGACCAAAGCGCAGGCGGATGACCTTCTCTTCACGAGGGGTCAGGCTCTTGAGAGCCAGATTGATCTGCTGTGCCACCATGGCGCGGTCTGCGGCCTTGCCAGGGGCTTCGGCGTTTTCGTCTGCGACGAAATCGCCCAGAGAGGAATCCTCTTCCTCACCCACGGGGCTTTCCAGACTTGCCGGCTCCTGTGCCATGCGCTGGATCTCGCGCACACGCTCCACGCTCATATCCATGGCCTTTGCCAACTCTTCCGGGGTCGGCTCGTGGCCGTTCTGGTACACCAGCTGGTTGGTGGCCTGACGCATCCGGTTGATGGTCTCCACCATGTGCACCGGAATGCGGATGGTACGGGCCTGATCCGCAATGGCACGGGTGATGGCCTGACGGATCCACCAGGTTGCATAGGTGGAGAAGCGGAAGCCGCGGTCGCAGTCGAACTTCTCGGCAGCCTTGATCAGGCCGATGTTGCCCTCCTGGATCAGATCCAGGAATGCCAGATTGTGGCCCACATGCTTTTTGGCAATGGACACCACCAGACGCAGGTTCGCTTCGCTCAGGCTGCGGCGGGCGTTCAGGCCATCGCGGCGGGTCTTGAGCAGCTCAGCGCGCTTTTCGTCGCTCAGGGGGCCGTTCTCCACAGCCTCCATAGCTTCCTCTTCGGCAGCCTTTTCCTCGGCATCCTCGCTGGGCTTCTCGTTGCCCTCCTCGTCCAGATCTTCGGTATAGCTGCGGCTGTTCTCATCCTCTTCAAACGAGAAGCGGGCGCTGTTCTTTTTGATGTACTCAGGCGCGCCGTACTTCTGGCGGTCGGCCTGCAGGATGTGGGCAGCCTCGGCACCGGCATGGATGCGGCGGCTCAGCTCCACCTCCTGCTCCGCGCTCAGCAGCGGGATCTGGCCGATCTGCTTGAGGTAGTTCTTAACGGGGTCGTCCAGCAGTTCGTCCATGGCAGCCTTCAGGTCTGCAGGGTTCTCCTCGCTCTGCTCTTCCTCGTCCTCGCTGATGCCCATATCATCGTTGTTGTTCTCGGCATTCTCGACCTCGGCCATGATGCTGTCCACATCCAGCGTAGGCTCTGCATCCTCTTCCAGAACCTTGATGCCGCGTTCTTCCAGAAGGGTGTAGAGCGTTTCCTCATCCATTCTGCACTGTGCAGCCAGCGCCTTGGCCTCCTTGGCCGAAATGGTGCCTTCGCCTTTCGTCAACAGTTCCTTTAAAGTCATGCCCATTTTGCTCTCTCCTTCTTGCTCCGGGGATGCTCCCGCCGGGGGAAATCCTGTAATAAAGTGTTCCTGCGCATCAGATCACAAGTCCTCCGTTCACGCCGAACACCTGACCGGTGATGTAGCCCGCACCCTCGCCGGCAAGGAACACCAGCAGCTGCGCCACCTCGTCCGCGCTGCCCAGGCGGCCCACGGGGGTCTCCTCGGCCAGCGCGGCCTTATCCTCGGCGGTGAATGCTGCCATCATATCGGTATCAATGACCCCGGGCGCAACACAGTTCACTGTGATGCCGCTTGGGCCTTCTTCTTTGGCCAAAGCCTTGGTCAGGCCGATCAGGCCTGCCTTTGCTGCAGAGTAATGCACCTCGCAGCTGCCGCCGGTCTGGCCCCACATGCTGCTCACGGTCAGGATGCGTCCGGCCTTGCGGCGGATCATACCCGGCAGCGCCAGCTGACACAGGTGGAACGCACCGGTCAGGTTCACGTCCAGCATATGCTGCCACTCTTCCGGGGTGATGTCGGTGAACAGCTTCTGCTGGGCGATGCCCGCATTGCTCACCAGCACATCCACACGGCCCAGTGCCTGTTCTGCGGTGCGGAACGCAAGCTCGCAGCTGGCGCGGGACGCCACATCGCACTGCACGGCGGTGATGCCGGGCAGCTGTTTTTCCAGCTCTGCAGCGGCTTTGACATTGCTGTGGTACAGCACCGCCACGCGGTAGCCCGCCGCATAGAACGCCCGGGCCGCAGCGGCACCAATGCCGCGGTCGCCGCCGGAGATCAGCACACAGCGGCCATTGGCTGCTGCCTGCACGGTAGGTGCCGGTGTTTTCTCCGGCTCTTCCTGCACAGGCTCCAGCATTTCCGGCTGCGGCGCAGGCTGGGGCTTTTCCAGCACCATCACCCGGGTGGGTTCGTCCACCACGGGTGCTGCCGCCTTTGGCTTTGGCGGTACGGGCGGCTCCTGTGCAGCCTGTTCCGGCTGCGGCTCCTCACCCGACAGATTGAACGTCAGTTCAAATTCATCTTCGTACAAGAGTATAGTCCTCCTGTCGTGATCTCTGCACTGCAAAGATATGCCGTGCAGGAGATGTCTGTGCGGCCCATCGCCGTCCGTTCAGCGTCCATTTCTTATCCGGTCAAAGTCCGGTGCTCGGCGCGGCAGACAGCTGCATAAGATGGGTTTCGACAAAACACCATTAAATAATATAGCACAATTTGCCGAAAAAAGAAAGTGGAAGCCGCCTACTTTTTCACGCAGCTTCCACTTTTTTACGGTTTCTTCATATTCCATGCCGGTCATACAGGCGGTTTCCACTTCGGCCGGGCCGCAAGCCGTGCCCGCAGATCCTTGAAAAACGCCTGCAGCAGCTCCTGTGCTTCCTCTGCGCGCAGCCCCTGCTCCACCACCGGGTGGTGGTTGAAGGGCATTGCAAACAGGTCGGTCACACTGCCGCAGCAGCCCGCCTTGGTGTCTGCCGCGCCGTATACCACCCGCCGGATGCGGCTGTTGATGATGGCCCCGGCGCACATGGGGCACGGCTCCAGCGTGACGAACAGCTCGCACTCCCACAGCCGCCAGCCGCCCAGCTTTTTGCAGGCGGCATCAATGGCCAGCAGCTCTGCATGATGCAGTGCGTTTTTTTCGGTCTCGCGGGTGTTGTGGGCGGCAGCTACCACCTCGCCGTTGCGGGCCACCACGGCCCCCACCGGCACCTCGCCCAGTGCAGCCGCCTTGCGGGCTTCTTCCAGCGCAAGGCCCATCAGTTCAGAATCGGTCATAGGTTCCCCTTTATCCTGCTGCAAAAACCAGCAGATTATTCAATGTATGCAAAAGCATTCCCGGCCATACCCTGCCGGTGCGTTCACGAAGTGCGCCCAGCACAAGGCCGCAGCCAAGCGCCCACGCCATGCCCGCCGGGGTGCCGTGCTGCACCGCAAACAGTACCGCCTGCAGCGCCGCGGCCTGCCATCTGCCCAAGGGCTGCGCCAGCTGCTGGATGGCCCCGCGGAACACCAGTTCCTCCACGACAGGTGCAGCGATGCAGTGGTGCACAAAACTCAGCGCCCGCACATCCCACGCCGGGGCAGGCAGAAATGCCAGCACTTTGCCTGCCAGCAGGTAGGTCAGTGCGCAGCCGAACGCAGCCAGCAGCGCCCTTGTTTTTGCCTTTTGCTCCATGGCCTGCCCTCCCTGCCGTGCGGTTCTCAGCGCCTATCTTATCATAAGCAGCGGCTTTTACGCAAGTATTTTGCGCTGGGACGAAGCAATTTTCGCTCAGGCAATTGACTTTTCCCTGTGGATTCTGGTATAATGTTTCCCGACGTTTTATTGTAAAGCGTCGGGAAACATGACTTGAATTTGTTTTTACCGGAAATCCGGAGGTATTTTATGATCCGTATTCTCACCGATTCTGCGTCCGACATCCTGCCCGCCGAAGCCGAGCAGCTGGGCGTGACCGTGATCCCTCTGAACGTGACGCTGGAGGATGGCAGCATCCTGCGGGATGGCATCGACATGACCCCCACCGAGTACTATGCCCATCTGGCCAGCTGCCGCAAGCTGCCCACCACCAGCCAGCCCAGCCCGGAGCTGTTCGAGAAGTTCTATCTGGAAGCCGCTGCCGCCGGGGACGAAGTGCTGGGCATCTTCCTGTCCCACGAGCTGTCCGGCACATGGCAGTGCGCAAAGCTGGCCGCAGACCTCGCCAATGTAGACAACGTGCTGTTTGTGGACAGTGCCACCGTGTGTCTGGGCGAATCGCTGCTGGTGCGTCTGGCCGTGCAGCTGCGTGACGCAGGCAAGACGCTGGTGCAGATCGCCACCGATCTGGAGCACGCCAAGGAGCATCTGCATCTGGTTGCCGCAATCGACGATCTGAAGTATCTGCGCAAGGGCGGCCGTCTGCCTGCCGCTGTGGCCGTCGCGGGCGGGATGCTGGGCATCAAGCCCCTCATCACCATCAAGGACGGTAAGGTAGCCATGGCCGGTAAGGCCCGCGGCCTGCCCGGTGCCTATGTGGCCCTGTTCAAGAAGATCGAAGAGCTGGGCGGCATCAGCCCGGACTTTGCCGCTGTTGCCGGTTATTCTTCCAGCCTGCGGGAAGTGCAGCCCATCGAGAACTACTTCCGTGAAAATCTGCACATGGGCGAACCGCTGGTGCGCCAGATCGGCTGCGTCATCGGCACCCACGCAGGCCCCGGTGCATTTGGTCTGGCATTCTTTGACAAAAGGCTGGTGCTGGAATAAGCGACCACCGAAAAAAGATCATCCGAGCAAAGTCGGGCAGCCTGCGAGCTGCCCGACTTGTTTTTTGCAGCGGGAAACGGGCGCAAACTCCCTCAGTCAAAACCTGACGGTTTTGCCAGCTCCCTCGGAGAGGGAGCCTCTGGCGCGCCCGGCGCTCACAGCACTGCGTCCGAGATGAGCTTGCCCAGCAGCAGCACCAGCACCACCAGCATCATGGGACGGATGAAGCGCGCACCCTTTTTCAGGGCGAAATGGGACCCCAGCAGGTTGCCCAGAATGTTGCTGACGGCGCAGGGGATGCCGATGTGGAACACCACCAGACCGTTCATCAGATAGGTGAACAGGCTGGCGTAGTTGCTGGCAAGATTCAGCACCTTGCCGTTGCCGTTGGCGGTGCGCAGGTCAAAGCCCATCAGGGTGGTAAAGGCAATGATGGCAAAGGTGCCGGTGCCCGGGCCCACGATGCCGTCGTACAGGCCGATGCCCAAGCCGATGCCCAGCGCCAGCAGGATCTTTTTCAGGTTCAGGGTGCCGTCGTCCCGGTTCTGGTCCGGCAGGTCGCGCTGCCACAAAATGACCACTGCCGCCACTGGCAGGATGAGGAACATCATGGTGCGCAGCAGTTCATCGCTGAGCAGCAGCACGATATGTGCCCCCAGTGCACTGCCCGCAAAGCTGCCAATGGCTGCAAGGATGCCCACCTTCAGGTTCATTGCACCGTTTTTGAAAAAGTTGGCTGTGGCAAAAGTGGTGCCGCAGGCGGCGCTGAATTTGTTGGTAGCATAGGTGTAGTGGGGCGGCAGCCCGGCAAACAGATAGGCCGGCAGGCTGATAAGACCGCCGCCTCCGGCTGCCGAATCCACAAAGCCTGCAAAGCCCGTCATCAGAACGAGAAACGCCATCATCCATGGCGAGAGCGTGATACCCATTGTTATAATTCCTTTTATTTTTCCAATTTTGTTCTTTGGGAGAACGTGCGTCTCAGGACAGGGACAGTCGGCCCTCACAGGCCAGCACCTGATCCAGGATCATCCGCGAGACGCGGGCACCGTACACCATGGCGGGGTGTTCATTGTACTCGATGATATCGTGAAAATCCTTGTTCATCAGCACGATGACATACTCGCCGTAGGGGGTGTGGACGATGCCGCCGTCGTTGCGGCAGGCGTTCATGCTGCCGCTCTTGCTGGCCACCCAGATCAGCTCCGGCGCTCCGGTCTCCTCGCAGTCGAGGTAATACTGCGGAAAGTCGTGGGTCAGCATGGTGTTGTAGTGCTGCTGGCGCAGGATGGAAAGCATCTCCGCGCTGGCTTCCCGGCTGACAAGCTCCCCTTTTGCAATGCGGGCGAACAGCGCCGCGTAGTCGCGCGGCGTGGTGGTGCCAAGCCGGCGGTAGCGGTCAAAGTGCAGCGGATTGTGCAGCACAGTATGCGCAAAGCCCAGCTCCCGGATGCAGGCGTTGATGGTATCCAGTCCCAGATAGTCGATGATCATATTGGTGGCGATGTTGTCCGAGCAAATGATCATCATGGTGGCGGTGTCCTTCACCTTGAGCTTTGCGCCCACGCCCAGCGCGCGCAGCATGCCGCTGCCGTCCACGAACTGGCTCTGCTCATAGGTGATCTCTTCGGCAAGGTCTGCTTTGCCGCGCTGCGCCTGCAAATACAATGCAGCGAGAATAAACGCCTTGATGGTGGATGCCGTCTCAAATTCTTCGTCCGCGCCCACCTCCACGGTATGGCCCTGCAGGTCGTCCACGAACACGCTCATTTTGCCCTGATAGCAGTACAGCTCCGCAGCAATGCGCTTTTCCAGCGTCATGTTTTTATCCATATCGGCATATTCTCCGTTGTTATTACAGGTTTTCCTCAAAAAAGCGCATGGCATTGCGGTAGTAGATACCTTCCACCTCGTCCTCGGTAAAGCCCTCTTTGCGCAGGGCATCCGCCAGCAGCGGCAGGAAGGCAGCATTTTCCAGCTGGTGGGGACCATCGATGCCATCAAAATCGCTGCCAAGGGCAATCATCTGTGCACCGCCTACCTGCTTATAGTGGGCCGCATGCTTTGCGATCAGCTCCACCGTGCTGCGGCAGTTTTCCGGGTGGGTGGGGTCGGTGTCCAGAAAGGGCGCATAGTAGTTCAGGCCCGCAATGCCGCCGCGCTCCGAAAGGGCGCGGATCATCTCATCGGTCAGGTTGCGGGTGTGGGGTGCCAGTGCGCGGCAGTTGGAGTGGCTGGCCGCAAAAGGCCGGGTGCCGTGCTCCACGATATCCCAGAAGCCCTTGTCCGAAAGGTGGCTCACATCCACGATCATGTGCATCCGTTCCATCTCGGCCAGAAATTCAAAGCCCTTCCCGGTCAGGCCCTTTTCGGTCTGGGGCACCAGCACCCCGCCGGGGTTCCGCTGCGGGCTTGCCAGCTCGTTTTCGTGGTTCCATGTCAGGGTCATCATGCGCACGCCCAGCTCATACATCCGGCGCAGCACCCCCACGCTGCCCTTGCAGCAGGCACCTTCCTCGATGGTGAGCATCCCGCTGATCTTTCCCGCCGCAGCATTCCGGCGGATGTCCGCCGCCGTGTACACCGGAGCAATTTTTTCCGGGTATGCCGCCATGATGCGCTTGAACTGGTCGATCTCTTCCAGCGCTGTCACCAGCGGGTCCGCTCCGGGCGTCTTATCACCCAGATTGACGAATGCTGCAAAGCACTGCAGCAGATAGTCGCCTTTTTGTAATTTTTCAAGGTCGATATGCAGATCGTTCTGCGCGAAGCTCTTGGGCCGGCCCGCATGTTCGGCTTTGCGCAGCTCGCTGAGGGTATCGCAGTGCAGATCCCAGACTTTCATGATGTTTTCTCCTCTTTATTTCTCTTGCAGCAGCTGCAGCAATTCCTCTGGTTTCATGGACAGGATCGCTCCGTCTGCCGAGCCGGTAACCGTCTCGGCAAGGTCCTGCTTTGCCTGCTGCAGCTCCACGATCTTTTCTTCAATGGTGTCCTGCGCAATGAGCTTGTACACCTGCACCGGATTGCGCTGGCCGATGCGGTAGGCGCGGTCGGTGGCCTGATTCTGCGCAGCCACGTTCCACCACGGGTCGTAGTGGATGACGATATCTGCCGCCGTCAGGTTCAGGCCGGTGCCGCCCGCCCGCAGCGAGATGAGGAACACGTCCGCTTCGCCGCTGTTGAACCGGCGCACAAGCTCTGCACGCACCGGCTTTGGGGTGGAGCCCTGCAGGGTAAAGTGGCTCACGCCCGCTTCGTCCAGCCGTTTTGCCAGCAGTTCCAGCATGGAGGTGAACTGGCTGAACAGCAGGATGCGGTGTCCGCCCTCCACAGCAGCCGTCACCAGCTCCATGCAGGCTTCCAGCTTGGCACTGCCGCCGTCCCAGTTGTCTGCCACAAGGCGCGGGTCGCAGCAGATCTCCCGCAGGCGCATGAGCACTGCGAACACCGCCATTTTATCCTCCGGCTTTGCAGCGCGCAGCTTTTCCCGCGCGTCCACCACAGCGGCAAGGTAGAGCTTGCGCTGCTGCTCGTCCAGCTCGATGCGGTGGAGATTCTCGGTCTTGGGGGGCAGCTCTTTGAGCACCTCGGACTTCATGCGCCGCAGGATGAACGGCCCGGTGAGCTGGTTCAAACGGCGCAGTGCGTCTTTGTCGTCCTCCTGCACGATAGGCTTTTCAAACCGGGCGCAGAAGGTCTTGTAGGGCGGCAGATACCCCGGCATCAGGAAGGAGAAGATGCTCCACAATTCGCCCAAGCGGTTCTCCACCGGGGTGCCGGTAAGGGCAAACCGCACTTTGCTGTTCACCCCGCACACCGCCTTGTACTTTTGGGTCGTGTGGTTCTTGATGGCCTGCGCTTCGTCCAGAATGCAGGCGTAGAATTGCTGCCCGCTGTAAAGCTCCTCGTCCCGGCGCATCAGGTCATAGCTGGTCACCACAAGGTCGGCTTCCGCCCACTGCTTTGCCAGCTCTGCCCGGTGAGCAGCGTCACCGTCCACAGCCACGCAGGAAAGCTGCGGCGTGAACTTCTGGCATTCCTCCTGCCAGTTGAGCACCAGCGATGCCGGGCAGACGATGAGGCTGGGCAGGCGTTGGCCGCTTTCCTTCATGGCCAGCAGGTAGCTGAGCACCTGCACGGTCTTGCCAAGGCCCATATCGTCGGCCAGAATGCCGCCCATGCCGTAGCCGTCCAGCGTGCGCAGCCAGCGGTAGCCATCCCGCTGGTACTTGCGCAGCACATTGTGCAGGCTTTCCGGCGGAGTATACTCGCTGTCCTTCACGGCGTGAAAGCTGCGGCTGATGCGGCGGAACGCATCGTCGCGGTTGAAACGCAGGCCGTTCTGGCCCGAGAGCGCCCAGTCGAGACTGGGTGCACGGTAGAGCGGCAGCTCGGCGTGGCCGCTCTTGAGCTTGGCCCCGGAAAGTTCCAGTGTATCGTTCAGTTCGTCCAGCCCTTCCAGACTGTCGTCCAGCCGCAGCAGACGGCCGTCCCGCAGGCGGTGGTAGCGCTTTTTCTGGTGCAGGGAGCGCAGCAGGTCTTTCAGCTCTGCCACCGGGAACTCGCCGGTATCCACTTCCAGATCCAGCACACTGCCGTGCACCGAAACGCCCACCGTGATGCGAGGCGGCGCGGCCTGCAGGCTGCGGAAGGCATCCGTCAGGTATACTTCACCCTCGGCCAGCAGGGCCGGCACGCCCTCCTCCAACATGCGGTAGATCTCGTCCTCGTCAGCGGTGCCGTACACTTCCTCTCTGCCGCCCACACCGGGCTGCAGATAAGAGGCCAGCAGCCGCTTTGCCCGGCTCTCGGCGCGCACATCCCGCAAAAGCCCTGCCGGAGACGGCACGAACGGCGTGACCTTATCCTCCCCATACAAAAACTCCGCGTGTGCTTCGATGCGGAAGCTGTCCGGCGCATCCAGATAGAACTGCACCACCGGTTCCAGCGGGATCTGGTTCAGCAGCAGACGTTCCGGGTCCACGATGTTCAGCTTGCTGCCCAGCTCCGGCAGCACATAGCTGCAAAAGGCCGTGGCATCTGCGCTGGTAAAGAACAGGCTTTTGCCGCCCAGCGCCTGCAATGCGGGCAGGATGCGGGTGCACCCGGGCCGCTGCAGCCGCCAGAGCGTATCCTCGCTGAACAGATAATCATAGTCAAGGCCCTGCACAGCGGAAAGTGCGGGTTCGCCTTCCACCTGCACACCGCCGCGGCGGCGCTCCACGGTCATGGTAATGACGGGCAGACCTTCCCGCAGCTCGTACCCGCCCAAAAAACCGGTATGCTCGTACAGCTGCACAAGGTCATCAAAGATCTCGCCGGTCAGGATCATGCCTCCCGCCGGGCCTTGTTCGGCCCCGCCGTACACCCGCACGGCGGCTTTGTCCATGCTCTGCCTTGCGTTCACCTGACGGCGCAGCAGCTGCAAAAGCGCACGGGACTCTTCATCAAAGGCATCCCACCGGTGCACAAAAGCCAGTGCCTTGCCGTAGCTGACGCTTTTGCCCATCTCGACGGCTTCCATCAGGTTCGGGATGCTTTTTACCACATACTGCCGCCCGCCGTCCGAGATGCGCAGCCGCAGCCAGGGCAGCTCTCCGGGCAGCAGGGTCAGCTCCGGTTCCAGCTCTGCGGTGTGGGGGCGCAGCTCCGCGTGGCCGGTCACGCCGTCCACCTCGGCCAGTGCTCCCTCCTGATAGGCCCGGAGCAGCCGCCGTGCCTCGTAGTCAGATTCCGGTTCCTCGCCCCGCCACTTCTTGCCGAACAGCATTTCCAGGCTGGAGGCATAGCTGTCCCTGCGGGGCGGCTCCTCAGGCTGGGGCGTTTGCAGGTTGGCCGTGCCCCGCACCACGCCCGGGATGCTCTCCGGGCTCTCCGAGGGCTTCTGCGGCGCTCTGCCGGAAAGGCCCTGACTCTCGCTGTCCCACATCAGCAGCGCGCCGATGTGCTTGCAGCAGGGCCCCTCGCCGTTTTCGTTGTAAGGGCAGGAGCAGCTGGCGCTGACAAAGCTGCCGTTTTCCCGCAGCCAGACCTGGGTCTGGTACAGGCTCCGCCCGCCGCCGCGCACGTCGGCGCTCAGGTGGCGCACGCCGTTCCCGGCCACTTCGCAGTTCAGATCCTGTATCCGGTCCGTGTAGGCCTTGGCCCGCGCGAATACCGTGCCGCCCAACAGGTAGCGGATCTCTTCCATGTCCATCCGGGGTCTCCCTCCCTCTGCAATGCTCTATTGGTTAAGCATACCGCACCGGCGGGCGGGATGCAAGGCTTTTGCAGAAAAAATCCGCCGCCTCTTTTGCAGGGACAGCGGAAGGAAGCCTTATGTATAAATCTGATAGATATTTTCAATTTGATACGGGTCACTCAGCAACACCCTGCCATCCGACAACACCGTAAGTTCATCCCCTACCGCAAGGTCTTCCAGCTTTGCTTGCTTTCCACTTTTTGTCCGCAGCTTTTCTGAAACCTTGTGGAACGCATATAGCTTCCCGTTTTTTTCTTCCGCCATCAGAAAATCATTTTTCTCGTCAATTGCAGTGACGGTAACTGCCGTATAGGTGCTGACTGACGCTAGAATTTCCTCGATTTCCTGATAAACTGCCTTTCCTCCCGGAAAAACGTATGCCTTTTTCCCGTTGACCAAACAGATTCGGCTGTCCGCATAAAACGCAAGCCAGACCTTCGCCTCGTCGTCGCTGCCGAATTGAAGGACCACATCCTGCCCACCCGCATCGAAGGTATCCTGATTGATGCAGGGCAGGTAGAGTTTCTTTCCTAGATATTCTTCGAGCGCCTGATACAGCTCCGTCGAAGCATCGGTCTGGAGATCGTTCATCTCCACATCGCCCCGGAACGAATTCAGGTTCATTTCCGCCACGGCAAGCGTATCGCTTTCCCGGATGGGCTTGGTAATCTTCTGCACCCGGTACACTGCAAGGGAGCCGAATGCCACGCACAGAAACAGCATCACCCCGGCAGCCGCCAGAATGCGCTTGTGCTTTTTGCTCACTTTCACCGAAAAAAGAACGCCCACAAAGCACACTGCCATTGGCAGCAGACACATGACCCAGTCCATCGTTTCATCTCCCTCGCGGTAGTTTCTTTCATTATACCGGAAGCCGTGCAAAAGTGCAACAAACGCGCACTGATATTCCGACATAAACACAGCGGCCCCGCTTACGCTGGTTTTCCCAGCGCGGTGGAGCCGCTTTTTATGCCGTTATTGGGAGATACGGTAATGTCCCACAATGTCCGTTCGCTTTTCCAGAATGTCCTGTTCGTAAGCAGTCTGCCACGGATCGTTATGATGGATCACATAGGGCACACCGTCCCAGTTCCGCCGATCAGAAACGATGCCGATATGCTTTTCAAAGATCACGATGTCACCGCCCTGCCACTGCTCCACATCTCACGGCACATTCCTCCCTTTGTATAGAACACGAATCCGAATGTTATTTCAGTGCACTTCGTCAAATTTACGAAACAAAAAACGCCTCAGGAAAAATCCTGAAGCGTTCTGTTCAAGTCGGCGACTACCTATTTTCACGCGCCGTTTCCAGCGAACTATCTTCGGCACAAGTGAGCTTAACTTCTGTGTTCGGAATGGGAACAGGTGGAACCTCACCGTCATCGTCACCGACCAATATGACTGACCAAGTATAACACGTTTGTGTTTTCTTGTCCAGTATTTCTTGAAGGACGTGCCTTCAAAACTGAATAATCACTGCTGACATTTTATCATTGACTTGAGAATTCAAGCGAATTGTGGTCAAGCCCTCGATCTATTAGTACACACTTGCTGAATGGATCACTCCACTTACACATCGTGCCTATCAACCTCGTAGTCTACAAGGGATCTTACCTGATTCAATCAGTGGGATATCTTATCTTTGGGTCGGCTTCACGCTTAGATGCTTTCAGCGTTTATCCGATCCGTACATAGTTGCCCAGCTATGCTCTTGGCAGAACAACTGGTGCGCCAGAGGTACGTCCGCTCCGGTCCTCTCGTACTAGGAACAGCTCCCATCAAATATCCTGCGCCCACGACAGATAGGGACCGAACTGTCTCACGACGTTCTGAACCCAGCTCGCG
>ENA-OPBG01001334-OPBG01001334.1-human-gut-metagenome-genome-assembly--contig:-NODE-1334-length-17328-cov-3.298906_pt1 | contig 17328 bp, 20 predicted proteins | sample MGYA00241065_ERZ501446 | MGnify/ENA primary metagenome ERZ501446 (study PRJEB25962, sample SAMEA2042632) | human gut metagenome | biome: human gut; feature: human-associated habitat; material: faeces...
TTTATAGATATTAAATACATTATTTATTCTACTATACCATTTTTACTTTTTCAACATCTTTTTGTTCTTTATATTTAATTTTTTCAATTTGCGATGTCAGTTTTTATTTTTATGCATAATAAATGCGCCTTTATGAGCGCATTTATTAGTTAGTTTTACAAAATTTCTTATTTACAAAATCTATGATTTCCAATTGTTACAGTCATTGGTCTTGACCAAATCCATTTATTGGTTGCAGTTCTAGGATTAAAATAATAAATTGCTCCATAAGTTGGATCCCAACCATTTAATGCATCTTGTGCTGCTTTTTTTGCAGTAGAGTTTGGAGTTAAATTTATTTGTCCATCTGAAACAGCGTCAAAAGCTCCTCTTTGATATACTACTCCTGCTACTGTATTTGGAAAAGAGCCATTTCTTACTCTGTTTAAAACAACAGCTCCAATTGCAACTTGACCTGTATATGGTTCTCCTCTTGCTTCTCCATAAATTACTCTTGCTAGTAAATTTAAGTCATTTGAATTTGTTGCAACAGAACTATTTGAATTAGAACTACTTGATGAATTAAATATTCCCATTGCCTCTAATGTTTTCTTTCCTGCTATACCATCTACTTGTAAACCATTTTTTCTTTGAAACCATTTTACAGCTTCTAATGTTCCACTTCCAAAAATCCCATCTACATTTCCTTTATAATATCCCCATCTTTTAAGTTTTGTCTGAATTTGCCTTACTTCTTCTCCTCTAAAACCATATTTAGAAAGTGCATATACCTCATTATTTCTAAAAAATACATTGTATGAAATAAATATAGAAATTATCGTTAAAATCATGGCAATTGAAATTATTTTTTGTTTATCAATTGCTATTTTTTTATTTCTTACATTTTTGCTTTTTATACTATCATTTTGCACTTTACATTTACTATCTAAATTTCTTTTAAACATAAAAATACCACACCTTTAAAATAATTTTATTTTTCTACAATTATTCTAACCTGATGCGGTAATTTTATACATTTTAAAAAATTCCTACTATATTTCCATCTTCATCTAAATCTATTTTTTCTGCTGCTGGCATTTTTGGAAGTCCTGGCATTGTCATTATTTTTCCTGCTATAGCCACAACAAACTCTGCTCCAGCTCTTAGATGTATTTCTCTAATGTGAATACTAAATGGTTCATTGCATTCTAAATTCTTTTGGTCATCTGAAAGAGAGTATTGCGTTTTTGCTATGCATACTGGCATATTACCATAACCCAATTTTTCTATTTTTTCAATCTCTTTTTCTGCTTCTTCAGAAAACTCTACACTTTCTGCTCCATAGATTTTCTTAGCTACATCTTCTATTTTATTTTTTATGCTTTCATTTAACTCATATGCATATTTAAATTTATGCTCCTTCTCCGCTAGTTTTACAACTTTTTCTGCTAAGTCTGTTGCTCCTTCTCCACCTTTTTCCCAACTTTCTACTAGACTTAGTTCTATTCCTTTTTCTTGTAATTTCTCTTTTAAATAATTTATTTCTTTTTCTGTATCATATGTGTATTTATTTATTGCAACTATTACATTTAAACCATACACATTTTGTAAATTATCTATATGTTTAAATAAGTTGTTTATACCTCTTTCTAATGCCACTATATTTTCGTTTTGAACTTCCTCTTTTGCCACTCCTCCATGATATTTTAATGCTTTCATAGTTGCAACGCAAACTACTACGTCTGGCTTTAATTCTGCTTTTCTACATTTTATATCTAAAAACTTTTCTGCTCCTAAATCTGCACCAAACCCTGCTTCTGTTACTACATAATCTGCAAGTTTTAATGCCATTTTTGTAGCTATAATACTATTACATCCATGTGCAATATTTGCAAAAGGTCCACCATGAACTATTGCAGGTGTTTTTTCTAAACTTTGTACTAAATTTGGTTTAATAGCTTCTTTTAAAAGTACAGTTAAAGCACCATCTGCTTTTAAATCTTTTGCTGTTATTGGCATTCCTAATTTATTATAACCTATAATAATATTTCCAATTCTTCTTTTTAAATCTTTAATGTCTGTTGCTAAGCATAATATTGCCATTATTTCAGATGCAACAGATATATCAAAACCATCTTCTCTTGGAACTATATTTTTTTCTCCTGAAAGACCAGTATTTACTTTTCTTAATTGCCTATCATTTAAGTCTAAACATCTTTTCCAAACCACTTTTTCTATATTAAGCTCATTTCCAAAATATATATGGTTATCTATTATAGCAGATAATAAATTATTTGCTGCTGTAATTGCATGAATATCTCCTGTAAAATGTAAATTTATATCTTCCATTGGCGCAATTTGGCTATGCCCACCACCAGTAGCTCCACCTTTTATACCAAATACAGGTCCTAAAGATGGCTCTCTTAAAGCAAGAACTGCATTTTTTCCTATTTTATTCATACCATCTGCTAAACCTATAGCCATTGTAGTCTTTCCCTCTCCTAATGGAGTCGGATTAATTGCTGTCATTAAGATTAACTTACCATTTTTCTTACTTTTTAATTTTTTCATTACTTCTAAAGAAATTTTTGCTTTATGTTTTCCATATTGCTCAATATCATCTTCAACATTAAGTTTTCTAGCAATAACGTTAATATCTTCTAACTTAGTATTTCTTGCAATTTCTATATCTTCCATTTCTATTCCTCCTACTTAGAAATTGAAACCAGACCTAAATTTCCTCAAACAAAAAATTTAGATCTGGTACTAATTTACATTAAAAAACTAATCCTACTATTAAACCTATTAATGCTCCTACTATAACCTCTTTTGGTGAATGTCCTAGTACTTCTACTAGTTTTTCGTGCATTTGTACCCCAGTTAGTCCTGGAGTCTCTACTATTTTATTTAATAATTTTGCTTGTTTCCCTGCTGCTCTTCTTACTCCTGCTGCATCATACATTACAACTAACGAAAATATAAGAGATACAGCAAATAAAGGAGAATTTATCCCTACGTCTTTGCCTATCATTGTTGTTAAGCATACAACTACACCAGAATGTGAACTTGGCATTCCTCCTGCTTGTAATATTCTTTTAAAGTTAATTTTTTTAGTTGTAACTAAGTCATATATAAATTTAAATAATTGTATAAAAACCCAAACTAAAATTGGCATAATTATATATTTATATTCCGTTATAAAATTAGCTATTTCTTGAAACATATTTATTCCCTTCTATTTACTTTTTATTTATTCTGCCTTTGGCACAAAATCTTCTTCTTTTATGTCTTCACCATTGTTTATTAATATAGATATTCTTTTTTCTGCATTTTCTAATATTTCATTACATTTTTTAGATAACTTCATACCTTCTTCAAATTTACTAACTGATGTATCTAAATCTAGGTCTCCCTTTTCTAATTCATTTGCTATATTTTCTAACTTTTTCATTGTGTCTTCAAAATTTATTTCTTTATTATCTTCCATTTTTTCCTCCTATTTTTGAGTAACTGTTTCTGTTTCTATATCTACTATATACCATGCAAGCACTTTTGTATCTTTATTTACGGATACTCTATATTTTCCATCTGATGTTACTCCCGCTAAATCAAAGTATACACTACTGTCTTCTCCCCACTCTTTTTTAACAAGTTCTATTGCTTTTTCCTCATTAGAGTTATTTGCATTGTCACTTGTTTGTGAATTTCCCTGTGCTGTATTATTTGTGTTTTCTGTATTATTTACCTCTTCATTTACAACATTGTTTTCTTGCTCTGTATTTTCTATGTTATTTGTTTCTATATTATTTACAATCCCATTAATTTGTGTTTCATTAAGAGCCTCTGCTCCTGTATCATCACTTTTAAATGAATTTATAATAGAAATAGTACCAATTGCTAAAACTATTATAAGAGCAATTACCAATATTAATATTGCTACTTTTGTTTTTTTACTCATTTTTTCTTTCCTTTCTTTTTATTTAAATTTTTAAATAATCTTAAATAGTTTATCTTACCTCTGCATCTACTTTTCCGTCTTCAAATCTTAAAGTTAATCTATCTCCTTGTTTTAATTCTGATACTTTATGTACAATTTTTCCCTCTTTCTCAGTTATACTATAACCTCTTGCTAATGTTTTTAAAGGACTTAATGCATCTAATTTTGAATATAGTTTTATAGCTTCTAGTTTTTTATCTTTATATTTTGTAACTATACTGTTTTGCATGTTTTTTACAAATCTATCAATTAACATATAATTCTCATTAACTTTTTGTAATGGGTCTTTAAAAACTCTGCTATTCATACATTTTTCGTATCGAAGCCTCATCAATTCGGTTTTCTTTCTTAATGCTTGTCTAAACCTATTTTGATATGTATTAAGTTTTAGTTCTACATCTGCTATATTTGGAACTGCTAACTCTGCTGCTGCAGATGGTGTTGGTGCTCTTAAGTCTGCAACAAAATCTGCTATTGTAAAATCTGTTTCATGTCCTACTGCAGAAATTACTGGAAGCTTTGAATTATAAATTGCTTTTGCAACTATTTCTTCATTAAATGGCCACAAATCCTCAAGTGAGCCACCACCTCTAGCTAAAATAATTACATCTGCCAACTTTTTCTCGTTCATAAATTCTATTCCTGCTGCAATCTTTTCTGCTGCACCTTCTCCTTGAACTGGAACTGGCAATAGCTTTAAATAAACATTAGGATTTCTTCTAGTAGAAACATTTATTATATCCCTTATAACCGCACCTGTATTAGATGTTAAAACTCCTATACTTTTAGGCATAAAAGGTATTTTTTTCTTGTGAGAGGAATCAAAATATCCCTCTTTTTCTAATTTTGCTTTTAGTTCTTCATATGCTGTATACAAACTTCCCATGCCATCTTCTTGCATTGCTTTACAATAAAGTTGGTATACACCATCTCTTTCAAATACAGAAACTGTCCCAAAAGCCATAACTTTCATTCCATCTTTAGGTGTAAATTTTAAATGTGGTGTATATGTTTTAAACATTATGCATTTTATTAGAGAATTTTCGTCTTTTAAAGTAAAATACATATGACCAGTGTAATGAAGTTTAAAATTAGATATTTCTCCCTTAACTAGAACATTAGCCAAATTTTCATCTCCAGCAATCTTTTCTTTTATATATTTATTTAAATCTGTTACTGTTATTGCTTGATATTCCACTTGTTTTTCTCCTTTTGTTATTGTTTAATCTTTTCCTATTTAGTTATTCTTCAATATCTTTTACAATATTTGCTAAAACTCCATTAACAAATGAAGAAGAACTGTCATCTCCATATGCTTTTGCTAATTCTACAGCTTCATTTATTACAACTTTATATGGTAATTTTTTATATAAAATTTCATATATTGCCAATTTTAAAATAGCTATATTTATTTTAGAAACTCTATCCAATTGCCAATTTTTAGCTAGATTATCGGATATATTTTTTATTATATCTTCTTTATTTTCATTTATGCCATTTATAGCATCTTCTAAATATTCTATAACTTTTTGGTCTTGTATTTCATTATTTTCTATATAAAACTCTGTTTGTTCTTTTTGCTCTGCTATATCTAGCTTCTGTACTTCAAAACTATATAGTAACTCAAAAGCCATGCGTCTTGATTCTGTTCTGCTCATAAGTCCGTAATTCTCCTTAATTTTCTTAATTATAATTTATTTTTATAATCTATCTATAAAATTTTTAACCTTTTCTTTTACACTTTCTTTATTACATTGAATATAATAACCAAAATATCCACACGCAACAATTACTACAGCCCATATTATAAATTTATATAAGCTTGTGCATAATAAAATTATTGCAACAAGCACACCTATAATTGCACCTGCATACTTTGTTACAAATTTTTTGAAATCATCCATAAAAAACTTCCTTTCCTGCTTTGCTAGAAATATACATATTATTAAAACATTTTTTCTAGTATAAATTTATTTTGTTACTCCTGTGCAATATTGTCCATTGGTTTTACATCCTTAATTTTTATATTTACTTCTTTAACTTCTAAATCTGATGTTTTCTTAATTACTTGTTTAATTTTAGTTTGTAAGTTTGCAGACAATTCTTTAATTACAACATTTTCTTTTACTTCTAAATTTACAAATACTCTTACATTGCTTTCTTGGTCAACTTCTACCTTAGATGTAACATCTTCTGCTCCACTAAAACCTTTTACAACTCCATCTACTAAATTCTCTAATGTATCTCTTGTAATTAATAATTTGCCATCGGAATTTTCTAGTAAAATACTATTTTTAGCATCATTTTTCTCTTTAGAGCTTGAATCAAAAAATATACATTTAATTGCAAGTAATATAAATACAACAGAAAGTCCTAATAATACATTTGATGTTACTTGGTCTGATAATGCTTGCTTAACAATATCTGTTACTAAGTTTATATCTAACCATCCAAAAATCATTAAACATAATAAAACAGACGATATTAAAATTAGAGTAGAAAATAATACTAATCCTATTTTATCTAAAACTTTCATTTTATCTCCATTTCTCCACAATTTTTGCACTATTTGTGCAAAATTATAGTTTTACTAAATTTGTGTACTAAATTTTTAATTGGTCGCTTTCATTATTTTAAGTTGCAAATTTATATATAAAATTATATATAAATTTATATAATTTACATATAAACCAATTAAAGGCACAAGTGTGCCTTTTTTATTTTTCTTCTTTAGAATCATTATTGTCTTTTTCTAATGTTGTATCTGCATTTACACCCTGAACATGTACATTTACTTCTACAACCTTTAGTCCAGTCATATTTTCAACAGCTTTTTTTACTCTATTTTGAATTTCAAAGGCTACATCTGGTATTCTTACACCAAATTCTACTATAATATTAACATCTATTTTTGTTTCTTTTTCTCCTGCTTCTACTTTAATACCTTTTGACAAATTTTTCTTTCCGCTTAATACCTCAGAAATTCCTCCTGCAAAACCACCTGACATTGCAGCTACTCCTGGAACTTCAGCTACTGCAACACCTGCTATAACTGCTATGACATCATCTGCTATTTGAATATTTGTATTTTCTACAGATACTTCTGTTTCTGCTATTACATCCTTAACCTCTTTATTTTCATTAATTTCATTTTTATTTTCTTCACCCATAATAAAACCTCCTTAAAATTTTATCTTTGTTTATAGTTATAAGTATATCAATTTATGCTATTTTTTACAACTATTTTTCAAAATTTGCAAAAAAAGTTTAAATTATTTTATAAAATATTATTTATTTTTTTATTACACATTTAAATAAAATATACAACTTTATACACCAACTTTAATAGTTATTTTAAATTATAATACATTTATTTTTTCAAATATACTATTATATTTAATCTTTCTTTTTTTATATAATTTATTCAAAAATTGTTCCTGCTTGAATTTTATTTCCTCTTAAATAATCATTTATTAGCATTTTTTTAGCATTTTCACCTTGTATTTCTAAAACTTTTATTATCCCGTCTATTGCATTTATATATAATCCATTTTTTTCATCTGCAAATAATACAGTTCCAGGCGCTAATCCATTCATTCTATATTCATATTCTTTTAACTCTGGAAATTTTTGTGATAAATCTTTTAAATTTACTACATTAACCTTCCAAAATTTAACCTTTTTTCCTTCCAATTCTGAATATGCACCCATTATTGGATTTAATCCTCTTACTAAATTTTTAATTTTTTCTGCATTCATTTCTTCCCAATTTATTTTTGCCATATCTTTTGAAAGCATTGGAGCTAAATTAAAATCTTCTCCTTGCTTTTCTCTCGGTGCTATACCTCTTTCTATTTTTTCTAGTGTTTCTACAAGTAATTTTGCTCCAACTTTACTTAATTTATCCCAAAGTTCTCCTGTTGTTTCATCTTCACCGATTTTTACTTTTTCTTTTAAAATCATGTCTCCTGTATCCATTCCAACATCCATGTACATTGTTGTAATTCCTGTTTCTTTGTCTCCATTCAATACTGACCACTGAATTGGAGCAGCCCCCCTATACTTTGGAAGTAAAGAACCATGTACATTTATACATCCCATTTTTGGAATATCTAATAACTCTTTAGGCAAAATTTTACCATAAGCAACAACACAAATAACGTCTGGATTTAAACTTTTTATTTCACCTATAAAATCCTCATTATTTCTTACTTTTAATGGTTGATATATTTTCAAATTTTTCTCTATAGCAAATTCTTTTACAGGAGATGGTATTAATTTCATTCCTCTTCCTTTTGGTTTATCTGGATTTGTTACTACTGCTAAAATATTATGTCCAGCTTCATATATAGCCTTTAAAGACTCTCTTGCAAAATCTGGAGTTCCCATAAAAACAATATTTAACATATTAGAAACCCTCCTTTATATATATTCTTATAATAAATTGCATACATTATACCCAAAAAATTAAACTAAAGCAAACCACCCCTCAAAAAATTTGAAGGGTGGTTTCCCGGAGTTTCACCAATATTCAATTGTAGAGATAGCATGTTTGTATACCATTTTTTTCTTTCCGTCTGAATCTAGGTATACGCAGTACTGGTCATGTCCAATAACTGTTCCGTACATCCGGAACCCGTTTGTAAGAAAAATTCTTACAGATGTTTCATCTTCCTGTAGATGTTCCAAGACCTCACTTTGTCTTTCTTGCTTGCTACTCATTTTAAGTCACTCCTATTTTTATAATGTACTCTTTCTTGAGTAATAAACATATTATAACACACTTTACATAAAATTACAATTATACTTTTTAATTTATTTTATTTTTCTTCATTAGGATCCACGTAGTGAAGTGTTCCTGGTAACATTTTATCTACAAAAAGTATTCCATCTAAATGGTCTATTTCATGAGCTAGTGCTTGTGCAAGAAGTCCTTCTCCTTTTATTTTAACTTTTTTTCCATTTTCGTCTAATGCTTCAACTATAATTTCTGCTGGTCTTATCATTTTTGCATATTCATTTGGAAAACTTAAACAACCTTCATCAACTTCTTGCTCTCCCTTTTGCTTTACTATTCTTGGATTAACTAGTTTTAGTGGTTGGTTGCCATCATATAAGTCTATTACTATTACTCTTTTTAAAATTCCTACTTGAGGTCCTGCTAATCCAACACCATTATATTCATGCATTGTATCTATCATATCATCTAAAAGCTGTCTTATTCTATCATCAACATCTTCTACTTCTCTCGATTTCTTTCTAAGTATTTCATCTTTTTCTAATCTTATTTGTCTTATAGCCATTTTTATTCCTCCTATTACAAAATGAATTTGTTAACCTTTTACACCATATTTGTTGGGTTAACATCTATACTAATATTAGCATCTCCATTTTTGCAGTATTTAATTGTTTGAGCTTTTTGTAATGTATCGTTCATTAAGTCTATTATATCTTCTCCAAATTTACATTTTATTAAAATTCTCCACCTATATTTGTTTTTTATTTTATCTATAGGGGCGGGAAGTGCTTTGTAAAGCATAATTCCTATATTTTCATTTTCCACTCTATTTTTTAAATACTTATGCAAACTTTGTGTTACTTTTATTGTTATTTGTTCTTCTTTTGAACTAACTCCAATTACTATTATATCGCAAAATGGCGGATATTTCAATTGTTTTCTTAATCTCATTTCTGTATTATAAAACATTTCTTCATTTTGTGTTTTTACACATTCAATTGCAAAACTATCTGGATTGTATGTTTGAATAATAACTTTTCCAGCATCTTTTCCTCTTCCAGCTCTTCCTGCAACTTGTGTTAAAATTTGAAATGTTATTTCGTTTGCTCTATAGTCGTTCATATTCAAACTTCCGTCTGCCGCAATTACTCCTACTAATGTAACATTTGGAAAATGATGTCCTTTTACTACCATTTGTGTTCCTATTAAAATGTCTGCTTTATTTTCTTTAAAATCTGTTAAAATTTTCTCATGAGAATTTTTCTTTGTAACTGTATCTACATCCATTCTTATTGTTTTTGCCTCTGGATATAGTTTATTTATTTCTGCCTCCAATTTTTGTGTTCCTGTTCCAAAATATCTTATATTCTCGCTTTTGCAATCTGGGCATTTGTTAATTACATTTGTTTCATAACCACAGTAATGGCATTTTAGTTTATTAGTACTTTTATGGTATGTAAGTGTTATATCACAGTTTTTGCATTTAGCTGTATAACCACAATCTCTACACATAACAAATGTAGAAAATCCTCTTCTGTTTAAAAATAAAATTGTTTGTTTTTTATTTTCTAAATTTTCTTTTACCTCTCTGTATGTATTTCTTAAGTCACTTTGTACATATTTTGAACTTCTAAATTTTGATAAATCTTCTTTGTTTTTTACTCCACAATGTATAACATTAAAATCTTTATCAAAGGCCGCACCATAAACCACGCCATTAGAATCAATAATTTTTTCTGCCAAAGCTGTGACGAAACCACCAGATGTGCTTTCGTTTTTTATTTTTGTATTTTTATTATATGCTGCATAAAATTTTAATTCTTTCTCGTCTATATTATATTGTTTTAACATTGGACATACTTTTGAACATAAATTACAATTTATGCACTTTTCTTTATCAATAACAGGATACCTGAATCCTTCTTCATTTGCTACCATTTTTATAGCATTCTTTGGACAAATACTAGCACACGCAGTACATCCTGTACAATTAGCCTTGTTCTTTATTTCTATCATTTTTGTACCTCAATATCTTTTAATGACTTATTTATAGCATCATCAATATATGATTTTGTTTTTATCCTTAATTTTTCTAATTCATTTTTAACTTTTAAATAATCCATTTCTTTATTTAAAATATTTTCAATATTCTCTTCTCCATTGTATAATCTATCACTTAAATTTAATAATCCAAGTAAAGATACTATTCTAGAATTTGTTGAAGCCTTACTACTATTTTTAAATCTTTTGAAAGTGATAAAATCTTTCTCATACATAATAGAAAAGGCTGTGCAATGAAATGAATCTGTGCATACAATTTCTGCATTTTTTATCAAATTTATAAACTCTGATGGTCCTACATCATATAATTTTGCATCTCCAAAATTTTTATCGCTTTTTGCGATTTCATCTATATGTGGTAATGTTACTATGTCATAACCAGTAAGTTTTTTTATACTGGTTACAACATCTCTATGCTCTTGGTTGTCTCCTAAAAAATAGCAAAAAATATATTTGTTGTTGGTGTATACTTTTTCTTTTGGCTGTATTTCTTCCCATTCTTCTACATTTAGCATAAATGTAGGATCAAGTACCACAGGAACATCTCTTCCAGTTAATTCTTTTATTATTTTCTTACCAGCTTCTTCCCTTATTGAAATATATTCTATCCTATTTAAATATTTTTTTGTTTTTTCTATTTGATTTTTAGGAATTTCAGAAACTCCAAAACTTGTTGCATATGTTATTTTAGGTTTATTATCACTTATAAATTCCATTGTAAAGTAATGATTTTCTAAATTCATTGGATGCCATAGCTGGTCACTACCTAAAACAAACGCATCATAATCCTCTGAGCTTTTTTCTAGATTTTTATATCCATGATAAGGTTTAGAAACCTTAAAATATTTTAATTTAAATTCTTCAAATTTTTTATATCTTTTTTTAAAATTAATATCATAATCTTTGTTTAACTTTGAAGTTATTTTTTTCTTTAATATTTTAAGCTTAGTTTTTCTTATATTACCATCAAGTAATAACCTTTTTGCATATGAAAATAACTGTTTTACATCTTTTGATTTTACATATACTAAATTTTCATTTTCTATTTTCATATTATCTAACATTTTTTGTACTGCATATGCCTGTAACATACTTCCGTAGTTTTTAACATAATAACAAGATACTATTGCCACTTTACTCATAATCTCACCTATACTTCCTTATACATTAGCTAAATAAATTTTTTCCATTTTAGCAGTATTCCCTTTTATTTCATATCCACTTTTCTTTATATAATTTAAAACATCTTTATTAGATTCTCTACTTACAAATTCAATTATTTTTTTTGCCCAATCTTTAGCACTTTCTTCTAATGGTATTGATATAATATTTGGAGTTATTTTTACAGCGTCTGGAACCATATCTGACACAACACATTTTAATCCACAAGCTTGTGCTTCTATTGTTACTATCCCCAGTCCTTCATATTTCGAAGGTAAACAAAAAATATCAAAAACTTGTAAAATGTTATTTATATCATTTCTTTCTTTCAACATAATAACATCATTTTCTAACTTGGCCTTTTGCATCTTTTGTTTTATTTTTTCTTCTAAAGTTCCACTTCCTACCATTATAAGCTTTGAATTATTTTTTATTTTTTTTATTTCTGCAAATATATCTAACAAAAATTCTGGATTTTTTTGTTCTACTAGTCTTGCCACATTGCCTATAACAAAATTATCTTTTACTCCGAATTCTTTTCTATACTCATTTCTTTTATTATCGTCATACTTAAATCTTTCTACATCAATTCCATTATTTATAATTATCATTTTTTTATCATTTGGAATATTATAGCAAAATCTAGCTGCCTCATTTGAACAAGCAATATAATAATTTGCATACTTTGAAAATAAAGTTTTACATATTTTATGTAAAATCAATTTTATCTTAAATTTATCGTTGTCTATGCCATTATTATGTGCATGTACTATTATGTTTTTAATTCCAAGCTTATGAGCAAGATATGCATATATCATTCCCACTCCATTATAAATATTTATATGAATAACATCTATTGTTTTATTTTTTATTGTTTTCTTAAACTTAATTATTGTTTTAAACATCCTAACGAAAGGATTTTCAACTTTTTCTTTTAATATTTCTTCAATTTTTATATTATCTAACAAGTCATCATAAATGCTAGTTTCTTTTTGAGATACCAATATTTTAATATTAAATTTTGATTTATCTAAATTTGATACTAAATTCGATATTAAAGATTCAATTCCACCGGAACACCATCTTTCTGCATAAATAAGTACATTCTTTTCCATATTTTCACCAAAATTCTTACATGTTTTCAAATAATTCTTCGTGTTTTTTTATTAATAAACTTATATCATATTTCTTACAATACTTCTTATTTTCTTCAACAATATTATTAGCTATTTCATTATTTTGAATTAAAAAATTTATTTTTTTTGAAAGTTCCTCATAATCTCCCACTTCAAATAGCAAACCATTTTTTTCACTTATAATAATATCGGTTATGCCTCCTACATTGCTTGCAATGATTGGTTTGTTACATACCATATATTCTACAATTGCTAATCCAAAACCTTCCCATTTAGAAGGAAGAACTGCAATGTCAAATGCAGGAATATATTTTTCTACATCATTAACCCAACCTGTAATAATAATTTTGTCTAATAAATCTGATTGTTTTGCATATTGTTTTACTTCTTCTTCTAATTCTCCAGAACCAACATACATAAGTTTTAAATTTTTATAGTTTTTACATAATATTTCAAATGCTTTTAGTATTGTTATAGGATCTTTTTGTTCGGACAATCTTCCTACTACCCCTATTAGCATTTCATTTTCTTTAATATTAAATTGATTTCTTGTTTGTTCTCTATATTTAATACAGTCTTTAAATTTTGAAAAATCAATAGCATTTTCTATTAAGCACATCTTCTTTTTAGGTGCTATTTTATATTCTAAAGCAGAGTCATATTCTGCTTTAGATATATTAACTATTTTCGTAGTTCTAAATGCCAATATTTTTTCTATTAAAGCATACATTTTCTGTTTTTTCTTGCTTATTTTAGCGTTAAAATACCAACCATGTGCATTATATAATAATTTAACTTTAAAATTAAATATATTAGTAATTCTACCTACTGCTCCTGCCATACTACTATGCATATAGATAATATCAGGTTTAATTTTTTTTAATATTTTTCTTAATTTGATTACAGAACTTTTTACATTTTTAATTTTTATCTCTCTCGACATAGGTAAAAAGTAGATAGAATCTACCAAAGAACTAAACCTCTCAATTTTGCCATTATAATCTTCAGATAATATTAAAATATTATTATATTTAGATTTGTCTATATTTTTTAAAAACATATATAAATATTCAATAGCTCCACCATGAGTAGGTTGAGCTATGTATACAATTGTTTTCTTATTCATCATCTATATAGCCCCTTCTTTTTTCATAACAGATAAAATAGTCTTAAAAAATATTTTCAAATCTAATTTAAAAGACATATTGTCTACATAGTATAATTCCATTTCCATTCTCTGTTCATAAGTGGTTGTACTTCTACCATTTGCAGCCCAATATCCAGTAAGACCAGGTGTTACACTTAAAAATTTTTCTTTATTTATGCCATATTTTTCTAGTTCTTCTGCTATAACAGGCCTAGGTCCTATAATAGACAATTCTCCTTTTATTATATTCAAAAGCTGTGGTAATTCGTCAAAACTAGTTTTTCTTAAAAACTTTCCTATTTTAGTTATTCTTGGGTCATTTTCTAATTTGAAGTTTGTTTTAAATTCTTCCATTTGTTCTGGTGTGAACTGTTTTATTAAATCCTCCGCATTTTCAACCATAGTTCTAAATTTATATATGTATATTTCTTTTCCATTCTTGCCAATACGCTTATGTTTAAAGAAAATTGGTCCTTTACTTCCAATTTTTATTAATATTGCAATTAGCAAAAATACTGGAGATAAAACAACTAAACCTATAGTAGATAATAAAACATCTAATATTCTTTTAATGTATCTGCTATATATATTTTTTGTTTTTAAAATCTCTTTTGTCTCTTTTTTAGTTAATTCTAATGTATCTGAATAATATGCAAATTCACCTCTATTTGCACTCATTTCTTAGCCCCCCATTTTATTATTTAAAATACCTTTTATTTACTATACCCTGTTTTACTTATTATAGCATCGTTTATACCTTTAACTATCTCTGATACTGTATAATCTTCTTCTCCAAATATTTCTCTATGTAGTTGTTTTACGTTTTCTTCTAAAGTAACAGGTACCCCATACCATCTATCTGTAGTAATACCTCTTGTTTTATATGGCCAACCAATACTTTCTGACATTTTGTAAGATAGCATATTTGGTGCTAATGATATTACTTCATTAGGTTCTAAATTTGTATATACTTCTGGCAATATTTTATCTGCAAAACTATTTATTTCTCCTATGCTTTTATCTTTTAATTTTTTAAACATTGCCTCTATAACAGTTCTCATTCTTTCTGTTCTTCTATAATCTCCACCCTCTGTATATCTTACTCTTGAATAGCCAACTGCTTGAACTCCATTTAAAGTTTGCATTCCTGCATTTTCTATATATTCAGCGTCAAATCCAGTATGTTTTGCTGTATCTCTTATTGCTGAATTAATAGCAGATATTTCATCTTCTTCTATTCTTATATCTACTCCACCTAAGGCATCAACTGCATCGGCAACAGCATCAAAATTTACCGTTACAAACTCTTTTATATTTAAATCTAAATTTTTATTTAATGTTTTAAGTGCAAGTTCTGGGCCTCCATAAGAATATGCATGTGTTATTTTATCTAATCCATATCCGTCAATATCTACATAGGTATCCCTATATACAGAAACTAAATTTATTTCCTTAGTATCATTATTTATACTTGCTATAATAATACAATCACTTCTATTTCCCTTACCTAAGTCACTATCTCTACTATCTACTCCAAACAAAGCTATATTTCTATATCCTGTTAACTTTTCTTCAACTTGTGTTGCTACATTTAAATTATTTTCGTCTATATTTACTTGTTTCATTTGACTTAATTTACTGTTTAAATAAAAATATCCAGTTAAAATTGCTGTAACTATAATAATTATAATTGCTAAAAATATTATTCCTATTATTTTTAACGCTTTTTTCATTTTTGTTCCCAACTTTCACATAATATACATATTTTATTATATAATATTTAAATATTATTTTACAACCTTTTTTCGATATTTTTTTCGTTTTTTACATTTATTTCTTCAATATAAAACATGTTATTCTATTAAAAAAAACTCAATCTAAATATCTTCTATTCTTTTCTTTCCTACTACAACAAATCTTCCATCTTCTGTATAATATGAGCATGTAGTTAAAGTAATTAATTCATCTCCATATTCTGCTGTTGCATCAATACCATATATAGATGCTTTCTTTATGTTTTTTATAAAATTTTTATATTCTTTCTCATTTTTTGAATTCATAAAATTATAATACTTAAAAACATCTTTATTGTTTTTATTATACACTTTTGCTCTAAATACTGCTATAATATCATACTCAGCATCTTCATTTTCTGTTGTAAATCTTATAACTGGGTGTTTCTTATAATACTCTTCTTCCACATACTTCGTTAAATCTGTAAACATTTCATTATTAACCATGTAATGACCATATATCATTAAGTTATTTCCTTTAATATTCCAATTATAGTCACTATCTAAAAAAATTGCTCCTCTTTCTGCATTACCTCCTTTATAATTATGTGTCAAATAAAATTCATTATCTTTTCCTTGCACTACAGGATAACTTATATGTGTATCTTTTATTTCAATCCATCCTACTATATTTTTATATTCTTTTTTAAGTTTTGCAACTTGTGCCATCCTCTTAATAGATTCCGCTTCATTTTCCTTTCTAATTTCTTCTGCACTTTTTTCCTGTGATTTTTGATTTTCTTCATTATTTATGTTGTCTTCATTTTGAACTTCCTTATTATCGTTTTTTTGTTTTTCACTTTCATTGTTATTCCCATCATTTGTTTTACTGTTTTTGTATTTTTCTTCTATTTCTTTAACATCTTCTATATCAATTGAGTTTAATAAATCTCTTTCATTTTCTGCTTCTTTTTTACTTATAAAACTTTTTGCTATATATACACTTGACAAAATGATTAATAATATAAAAATTAAATATAGTATTCTATTCAAAATTTTATTTTTATTGGTTACAAACTTTACAAAATATATTTGAACGTAAAGCAACAGGAACCACATTCAAGGCGATCTCTTCTGAAACTGTTAAGAACGAGTGTATTGCACTTCCTCCATTAGCAGAGCAACAACGCATAGTTCAAAAAATAGATGAATTGTTCTCTACACTTGATAATATTCAAAAAGCCTTAGAAGTGTAAGTAATTGCACCTCTAAAGGCTATTGACAGACTACCAGTTCACGACTTTATCTACAATTTTTTGCTGTTCACTTGCTGTACGGCGAAGATAAATGCGGGTTGTTTCAATACTTTCATGCCC
>ENA-OPBG01001337-OPBG01001337.1-human-gut-metagenome-genome-assembly--contig:-NODE-1337-length-17317-cov-3.903314_pt1 | contig 17317 bp, 9 predicted proteins | sample MGYA00241065_ERZ501446 | MGnify/ENA primary metagenome ERZ501446 (study PRJEB25962, sample SAMEA2042632) | human gut metagenome | biome: human gut; feature: human-associated habitat; material: faeces...
ATACTTATTTTTTTATTTTATATATTTGAATTTTAATTCTATATAGAAAATTAAGCCTATTGAATAACTTTTGGAATTTTAAACATATTTCTTTCTTGCTCTGGTGCATTAGAAAGTAATGCTTCTTTATCTTCAAAGTCTACTACTTCGTCTTTTCTAAAAACATTGCAATTATTATTTGCTGCAATAGTTTCTCCTAATCCGTTTACTGGAGCATTATTTACTATATTAGCAAAATTTAATATATCTTGTAAATTTGCTAAATAATTATCTAACTCTTCGTCTTTTAAATTTAAGTTTGCTAATTTTGCAATATGCAAAAGTTCTTCTTTACTTACATTCATGCTATCATCTCCTTAATTAACTATGCTACTTATTATAACCTCTTTGGTAAAAAAATACAAGCAAAAATTAAAAGTTTGAAAATTAAAGAAAGGTTTCAATTTCTATTTAGAAGTTGAAACCTAAATTCGTATTATATATCACTTTATTTGCCATGCTTTTGATGCACTACTTCCATCGTTTACTTTATCACTTGTTATAATTTTAACAGATGAATTCAGTGTAATAATTGGTCTTAAAGAGCATTCTTTTTGTCTTGATTGATTAGAAGTATTATATAATATTTGATAATCATAACCCTCTACAGTAAGATAATTAACTTCAAAAAATCCTGTACCTCCTTGATACCCTACTCCTCTAGAAGCTAGCCAAGCTTTATTTCTTCCCATTGCATTTTGAATTATATCAAAATAAATACTGTTCTTATAGTTTTTCTCCGTAAGTGGTTCAAAAGCGGTTTCCCATGTAGTTACTTTTATTTGCAAGCTACTTCCAGTTGTATATCCAGTTACTATTGAAGGTTGCTCATTCTGTTTAAGTGTTCCGCTATAATTATTTATTGGTTGATTTGTTTCTTTTTTAAATATATTTGGATATGAATATCCTTGGGTTGTATAAACTTGCCCATAGTATTGACTCTGTGTATAATCCCAAATACTTGTATCTAATTTTTCATATATGTCTTCATTATTTAAATTTGTTGCAGTAGCGTTATTTCCTCTATATAGTGTTGAACATGCATCATTCACAATATATACAGCATTATTATATCCATTTGCTCCAGAAAAACCAATTTCTGAATTAGTTGCTGTCTCACTTATTAACCTTACATTTCCATTTTTTATATCAAAAACTCTCCAATTTAAATTATCTCTTGTTATTGTTTGATTTATAAGATTATCATTATCATCCAAAAATCCACTTTGTGTTCCTAATACATTATAGCTATTTGCTCCATTTGGTGTATATTTCACATAATCTCCAATCTTTATAGTACCATTATTAAATGCTTCCGCTATTGTCTCATCACTCTCTGTTTTTGCTGATACAGATTTAGTTGTTGTTTTTCCTGCATTATCTGCTACCGTAACCTTTAAAGTATAAGTGGTGCTTTCCTCCAAGCTTGTAAATGTATAAGTATTAGATATAGTAGTTGTTTTTAATTTATTATCAAGATAGTATTTATAAGGTCCACTTGTTGCTAGTCCACTCTGCCCATCACTAGCTGTTACTTTTACCTTTATACTATCTGAAGTTACTGAAGTAATACTAATATTAACCGTTGGAGAAATATTGTCTACTATATCTACACTTGCATAATTTCCATTATTTATTCCATCTGTTAATCTTGCATATACTGTATCATTATGGTGTAATCCTGTTACATTTGTTCCTGTTGTCCATTTATTTTCATTTATTCCATTTACTTGATATTGTATTGTTAAATTATTTGCTACATTTGTTCCTTTATTTAATGTTATACTTGCTGTTCCATTACTCCATGTTGGATTACTTGCTATTATGTTTCCTTCCACTAGTCCTCCTGTTGCTCCTCCTATTTCTCCTGTTGTTTTATTTATTAATGTTCCTGTTCCTATATTTCCTGCTTTGTCTTGTGTTGTTACTTTTACATCATATTTTGTTCCTTGAGTTAATCCCGTAAATGTATAACTTGTATTTGTTCCTGTATAATTTGCTGTTTCTTGATAATTTCCCTCTGTACTTTTCTTTATATAATAGTTATATGTTGGTGTACTTGGCATTCCCCATTGTTCATCACTACTACTTACACTTACTGCTATACTATTTGTTGTTATTTCCCCAACTGTTATATTTACTTTTGGTTCTTCTAAGTCTTGTACATCTATATTCGCTGTTTTACTTCCGTTTGTTCCATCAAATAGTCTTCCATATACTATTTGTCCATGTTGTAAATTTCCTATTACACTTCCACTTGTTGTATTTGTCCAATTTCCTTCTGCTATTTCTCCTATTTGATATTGTAATGTATATCCTGTTTCACTTGTTGTTATTGTTGTACTTGCTTGTCCATTTTTCCATTCTACTGGACTAAATTGTACTGCTCCTTCTGGTAACTCTCCTGTTATTGTACTTACTTCTTTTTCTACTGCTTTTCCATCTTTTTCTACTCTTACTTTTATGTTGTATATTACATTTGATTCTAATCCACTAAATGTGTATGTTTTTTCTTTTATTTCTTCTGCTTTTTTCCAGTCTGTCTCTCCACCTTTTTTGTAATAATATGTGTATGTTGCTCCTTCTGCATTTGCTGTTTCTACTTCTACTGTTATACTGTTTGTTGTTTTATTTGTTACTTTTAAATTTCTTATTCTTGGTCCATCTACTTTTCCTATATGCTCTATTTGTATATCTTCTACATTATCTTTACTTGGTACTAATGTTATTTTAAATATATATCCTGATGTTGTTGTTACTTCATATGTTCCATCTCCATTGTCTATTACATCTGTGTCTTTATTTCCTATTATTCCTTCTGTTTCTATCCTTTCAAAATAACTATCTGGATTATACTTTCCGTTTCCTTCTATATATTCTGGTCCTTTTGCTAGTTCTAATTGTTCTCTTACTTGAGCTATTTTTGTATTTTCATTTGCTTCTTGGGCTTTCTTTATTACTCCATTTGAGCCAAACACTAAGCTTATTGTTATTCCTGCTAATATTAAAAGAACAACGATTGTTACTACCAACGCTATTAACGTTATTCCTTCATCTACACTATAATTTTTTCTGCATTTGTAAATTTCTTTCATAAATTTCCTCCTTATCTTTTTCTATTATTCCATCATACATATTTATTAGTAATATTTTTATCTTATTGTTTCATCTTCTATAATTTTTATGTATTCTATAAATAAAAGTAAAATAATTTGTTTCTTGTTATTTTTTTGCAAAATAATTATATCATCTCATTGTGAGATGGTATGTTTCTTTTATATTACATTATTATTACATTTTAATTACACGTTCTAGTTATCTATCCCCTTATCTAATTTCCATGTCTAGCAGTAAGTTTTATTATTAGATCCATATTATCATCTATCGCTGCTTTATTTCTTCTAATTGCTCCACATTTCTTACATTTAAATATTATTACATATCCTTTCTTTGAGTCTAATTCTACACTTATTGGCTCTAATATTCCGTGACATTGTTCTTCTCTATCTCCTGGATTTATATCTACATGTTTTGAGTGTAAACAATAGTTACAATGGTTTCTACATGAATAACCAAGTGGTTTTACTAATTTACCACAATTTTCGCATATAAATTCTTCGTCTATTTCTGTAAATTTTCTACCCATTTTTATTTCTTATTTTCCTTATAAAAAATTTAGGCTTTTAAGGAAAGCCTATTAACCTTTTATAAAAAATTACACATTTATATATTTATTAACATTTGTAATTTTCATATTCCATTATTTTATTTAAAATTCTATCTATTATCTAATACATTATTTATCATTCATCATTTCAGTTATATTTTACCATTTTGCCATTTATCCTAATACTCAAATATACTGTCTCCAATAAATTCTCTTAATAATGAATTCTTAGGAACATTTTCTATGTCTATAGTTTCAAAGTATTTTAAAAATTCTAGTAATCTTCTTGCTTCTGAATATTCTGCATAACTGCTGTTAATACTTTCTAATAATGGTACAGCAAACTTCTTTAATACGCAAAATTCATATATTAAAGATGTATTAAACATGCTGTCTGCCTCTTCTTGAAATGGATAAATATACTGTTCTTCTCCTCTATTTACTGAGTTCCATATTTGAAGGGTATGTATTGCATTATAACTTCTAAATTTGTAGTCTCTTACAATTCTTCTTATTAGTCTACTATCTGTTGTTGATATTCTATTGAAATAATCTATATTTAGGACAGTTAGATTACTTATGTATATTTTATATTTATTTTCTCTTGGAATTGCAGATGTTAATTCATCATTTAAGCAATGTATTCCTTCTATTACTAGAATTTCATCTTTTCCTAATTTCATTGTCTCTCCAGTATATTCTTTATGTCCTGTTTTAAAATTAAATGTAGGCATTAATATTTCATTACCTTTTAATAATTCTATTAGGTCGTGATTAAATAATTTTAAATCTATTGCTTCTAAACATTCAAAATTATAATTTCCATTTTCGTCAAGTGGTGTTTCTGTTCTCTCTACAAAATAATTATCTACAGATATTGTTACAGGTTTTAGCCCATTTAGTCTAAGTTGAAGTCCTAATCTTTTTGCAAATGTAGTTTTTCCTGAAGAAGAAGGTCCTGCTATTAAAACAACCTTTACATCATTTTTATTTACTATTTTATCTGCTATATCTGATATTTTCTTTTCATGTAATGCTTCTGCTAAAAGTATTAGTTCCTTTTCATTTCCGTTTAATATTTCTTTATTTAATTTATATATTGTATTAATACCTAAAACCCTATGTATATCTTCATATTCTTGAAGTGTATTTAATAATTTTTTATTTTCTTTATATTCTTCTAATTTATTTGGATTTTTTCTACTTGGATATCTAATTAAAAATCCATTATTGTAAACTTTTAAGTCAAATATTTTTGTATAACCAGTTGAAATTGGCATAACACCATAAAAATAGTTATAATAATCCTCACAAAAATATAAAGAAACAGTATCTTTGTCTTTATTATCTAATTGTAGTTTTCCTCTTATAGTTTGTTCTTTATCATAAAACTTTTTAGCCTCTTCTTTTGTCATTACAACTTTGTTTATATCATAATTTGCATCTATTATCTTTTTCATTTCGTCACTAACATTTTTTATCATTTCTTCTGTTGTCTTCATATTATCTATTTGACAAAATGTTGCATTTGATAATTGATAATTTACTGTAAGTAATGCATCTGGATAAAGTTTGTTAAATGCTTTTGACATTATTAGTAATAATCCTCTTACATAAATTCTCATACCATCAGCAGTTGAAATATCTAAAAATTCTACTTTTTCTCCTTCTTCTGGCTCATAATTTAGACTTCTTACTTTATTATTACATTTACAAGCTATTATCTCTTCTTTACTATTCTCTATTTCATTTTTAAATATATCTACAATTTTTTTATGTTCTCCCATTTCTACTTTTGTGTCACCTTTATAAACTAGTTTCATATTTAATTATATTCCTTCCCTTCGTACTCTATTACATTTACTTTAAGTACTTTACTAGTATATTCATCTTCATATACATTAATGTTAAATTCTTCGTGTTTTGTTTCTTTTATTTTTGATTTAAATGTATCAAATAAAATTTCAGTTGAAATGTCCATTCCTATTGGTAATGTTTTATTAAAATTATCGTAAAAAACATAGTTTGTATAAAATGCAACTGGTGTATTTTCTTTTATATTAACTTTATACAAATAAACTTCTTTACTTTTTGAAAAATCTACATCTTTAAACTCATTTTTTGGATTAATGTTAAAGATATTTAAATTCTCTAATTCTATTTTCTTGTTACTTAATTTATATATAGAAAGATTTGAATTTGTTTTAATTTTATTTAAAACTTCTTTTATTAATTTTAAATAATTTCTAACATTATCTATAAAATCCTCTAAAGTTATTTCTTTACTAATGTTTAAAATTCTATATTTATCTTTCTTGCTTTCTCTATGTCTTACATTATTAATTGAAATATTATCTTTTTCATTAGATAAAATATTTCCAAAAACGTCAAATTCTGTAAGATTTATATTTTTTAAATCTGCTTTAAATGACTTTTTTAATTGCTTTAATTCTTTTTCTATTTCTTTTAATTGCTTTTCTGTCAAATCACTATTTTTCTTTACTTCATTTAAAATTTGCATAGTTCTACTGCAATATCTAAATATAAATAATGCATCTGCCTCATTTTTAGAAAGCTTTACTCTTTGAATTTCATCTATTTTTTTACCTAGTTCTGCCATGTCATTATCAACGTCAAATATTTTTCCTATTTTATCATTTTCATTTTCGTCTAGTTCTCCTTCATTTAGTCCAGGTAATTCATCTTTATTAGCAAATTTCCAAAATTCAAAAATACTCTTTTTATGGCTGTTTATTTCTGCAATGTATATTTTGGCATTCTTAATTTTTCTAGTTAAATTTTCTGTCTTTAATTCAGCAGCTTTTACATCTAGTTCTATATTTTTATATTCTTTTCTAATAGAGTCCAACCTTGTTACTATTTCTATAATGTCTTCTATTGTATATACTTTTTTCTCTACAAATTCATATGTTACAACTTCTTTTTGAAGTGCTTGTATATCTTCATGTTCTTCTTCATTGTTTACTTTTCTTTTTATAGAAACAACTTCTTTTTTCTTTCTACCATTTAAAAAATATTTAACCTTTCCGAAAAAAGTTTTTTTACATTCTAAAAAAGTTGATATTTGTTTTTGTTTCTCTAAATATTCTGCATTTTGTTCATCAATTTTTTTCTTTAATTTTTTTAATAAAGCTTCTTTTTTGGCTTTTTCTTTAATAATATTTTTTATTTCATCTGTTCTTTCTTTGGCTTGACTTTTTATAAACTCTGGTAAATTTTCATAATTTATAACTTCACTATTATATTTAAACTCAAGTTCTCCATCTTCTCCTATTGCAGTCTTAAAAGAATAATCATTTTGGAAACTTGTTGAAAGTAAAAATAGTGCTTTTAATAATTTATATTTTTCTATACATTCATCTTTTTGAGTAAAATTCATTATATAATCACTTACAATATTGTCATATACTTTTGCTTTTCCTACAACTCTAATAGTAGAATTTTCCTTTTTATCAAATATTTCAAATATTGTAGGCCACTCTTTTGTAAAATACCATAAATAGTTCTCCAAATCTGTAATTTGGAGACTTGTATATAAATTACCTGAATATTCCATATGTGTTATTGGAACAAAAATATAAAATTTCTTTTTATTTTTTTTACTCTCTATTTGTTTTTTTATTAAATAAAATAGTGCAACACTTGTAAGTTCTGTTGTAGGTACAAGCATAAAGTATTTATTACTTTCTGGTGCATAATAAATTTGCCAAATATAATTATTTTCGTATTTTACTTTTAAAGGAATTGTCTCATTTAAATTTTCTTGTTCTTCATCCAATTTTTCTATGTCTTCTGTATTTAAATTATCTAACATTTCCATAAAAGTTTCAAATTTTTCTGCATTCTTCTTATTTTTTGTATCTAAATAATTACATAGTGGCTCTGCTTTTTTATATCTCTGTTCTAAATCTGCTGTTCTATCTAATGGAGTTAGTAATATTTCTATATCTAATACATTTATATATTTATATATTTTGTAATTTATATCATCATGTGATTTTGTAGGTTTAAAATTTAAAGGCTCAAAGTCCTTTAAAAAGCTAGGTAGCCTTTTTAGGTTTAAGCCTATAAATTTTAATTTATTTTCTAATATGTTTTCGTTTTCATCTGTAGTTTTTGGCATCTTTCCTCCAATATAATTTTATTTGTAATTTTTAACTTCATCTACAATTTTGTCTACAAATTCATCTAGTTTCATTTGACCAATGTCACCATCTGTTCTAGAACGTACCCCTACAGCATTTGCTTCTATTTCTTTATCTCCAATTACAAGCATATAAGGAACTTTTTGAAGTTGAGCTTCTCTTATTTTATATCCTATTTTTTCACTTCTATCGTCTACAGAAACTCTTATACATTTTTCTTGAAGTGCCTCTTCTACTTTTTTAGCATAATCTATTTGTTTGTCTGAAATAGTTAAAACTTTAACTTGTGTAGGTGCAAGCCATAATGGGAAAGCTCCTTTTGTTTCCTCTATTAAGAAACACATAAATCTGTCAAATGTACCTAAAATAGCCCTATGAATTACAACTGGTCTATGTTTTTCTCCATCTTCTCCAACATATTCTAGTTTGAATCTTTCTGGTAATAAGAAGTCTAATTGACATGTTGATACTGTTACATCATGTCCTACTGCAGATTTTAATTGAACATCTAATTTAGGTCCATAGAAAGCTGCTTCTCCTTCTGCTTCATAAAAATCAAGTCCTAATTCTACTAAAATCTCTCTTAACTGACTTTCTGCTTTTTCCCACATTTCATCATCATCAAAATATTTATGTTTGTCGTTTTTATCTCTTAAAGATAATCTAAATCTATAATCTTTAAATCCAAAATCCTTATAAACAGCTAATATTAACTGCACTACCCTTGCAACTTCTTCTTTAATTTGGTCTGGTCTTACAAACAAGTGAGCATCATTTTGGCACATTTCACGTACTCTTTCTAGTCCGCAAACACTTCCACTATCTTCAAACCTAAAATCGTGTGCAAGTTCACCGATTCTAATTGGTAAATCCCTATATGAATGTATTTTATTTTTATAAACTAACATATGGTGTGGGCAGTTCATTGGTCTTAAAACTAATTCTTCTGTATCTATTTTCATTACAGGGAACATGTCTTCTTTATAATGGTCCCAATGTCCTGAAGTTTTATATAAATCTACATTTGCAAGAGATGGTGTGTATACATGTTGATATCCCATTGCTGTTTCTTTATCTTGAATATATCTCTCTAAAAGTTTTCTAACAACTGCTCCATTTGGCAAATACATTGGAAGTCCAGAACCTACTAATGGGTGTGTCATAAATAATTCTAACTCTTTACCAATTTTTCTATGGTCTCTTTGTTTTGCTTCCTCTAGCATTTGTAAATATTCTTCTACCTGACTTGTTTTAGGAAAAGAAATTCCATATATTCTTTGAAGCATTTTATTATTTTCATTTCCTCTCCAATAAGCTCCTGAAGTAGAAAGTAGTTTAATTGCTTTAATTTTTCCTGTACTCATTAAATGTGGTCCTGCACAAAGGTCTGTAAAATCACCTTGTTTATAAAAAGAAATTTCTTCTCCTTCTGGTAATTCTTCAATAAGCTCTACCTTGTAAGGCTCATCCAATTCTTTCATAAATTCTATAGCTTCTGTTCTTGAAAGAGTATATCTTTCTAAAGGTAAATCTTCTTTTATTATTTTTTTCATTTCTTCTTCAATTTTTTCAAAATCATTTTCTGAAATTGGTTTTTCTACATCAAAATCATAATAGAAACCATTTTCAATTGAAGGTCCTATTGTTAGTTTTACACTTTCTCCATACAATCTTTTAACAGCTTGTGCCATAATATGTGCAGTTGTATGCCAATATGCTTTTTTGCCATCTTCATCATCAAACGTTAATATTTCTAATTTACAATCTTTTTCTATTGGATAACGTAAATCTTTTACTTCTCCATCTACTTTTCCGGCCATTGCATTTCTGGCTAATCCCTCACTAATTTTCTTTGCTATATCTAAAATAGACATTCCTAACTCTACTTCTAACTTAGAGCCATCTTTTAATTCTACTTTTACCATAAAATCATTTCCCTTCTAAATTGCTATTCTATTATTGCTTAGATTACAGCTTAATTTACATAATTTAAATTACATTATAAAATTTTACATTAGCACTTATTTTTTATAATAAATGCTAATCGTAATCTTTGCATTACTTTTTATTTTCGTATCCTGGTTTCTTTAATAATTTAAACATATTTGTTTTATATTTTTCTACACCTGGTTGATTAAATGGATTTACACCTATTAAATTTCCAGACATTGCTACTGCTAACTCAAAGAAATAAATTAAATGTCCTAATGTCTCTTCTTTTAGCTCACTCATGTTAATTACTATGTTTGGTACTCCTCCTTCAACATGTGCACTTATTGTACCTTCCATTGCTTTTTTATTAACATAATCCAAACTTTTTCCAGCAAGATAATTTAAACCATCTAAATTATCACCATCTTCTTTTATTTCTATATCACTTTTACTTTTCTCAACATTAATTACAGTTTCAAATAAATTTCTTCTTCCTTCTTGTATATATTGACCTAATGAATGTAAATCTGTTGTAAATTCAGCTCCAGTTGGGAAAATTCCTTTTCCGTCTTTACCTTCACTTTCGCCAAATAACTGTTTCCACCACTCAATCATATAGTGTAACTTTGGTTCATAAGAAACCAATATTTCAATATTTTTACTATTTCTGTATAATAAATTTCTTATAACTGCATATTTATAACAGTCATTATATTTTAAGCTTTTATCTGCATATTTTTCTTGTGCAAATCTTGCACCATTCATTAATTTTGTTATGTCTATTCCTGCTACTGCAATAGGTAGTAAACCTACAGCTGTTAAAACAGAATATCTTCCTCCTATATTGTCTGGAATAACAAAAGTTGTATATTTTTCTGAATCTGCAAGTTGCTTTAAAGCTCCATTTTTCTTATCTGTTGTAACATAAATTCTTTTTTGGGCCTCTTTTAGTCCATATTTATTTTCTAGTATTTCTCTAAAAATTCTAAAAGCGATTGCGGGTTCTGTTGTAGTACCAGACTTTGAAATTACATTTATAGAAAAATCCCTATTTCCAATTAAGTCTATAATATCATTTATGTAATTTGGGTTTAAATTATTTCCAACATATAAAATTTGAGGAGTTTTTCTTTGTTCTTTTGGCAAATATGCATAAAAGGTATGTGTAAGAGCCTCTATAACTGCTCTTGCTCCCAAATAAGAACCGCCAATACCAATAACAACTAGTATCTCTGAATTTTCTTGTATCTTTTTAGCAGATTTTTTAATTTTTTCAAATTCCTTTTTGTCATATTTGGTTGGTAATTCCATCCATCCTAAAAATTCTTTTGGGTTATTTGCTTTTTTATGTAATTCATCATGTACCTTTTCTACCTCTTCGGCATATTTCATGATATTTTTTTCGGTTACATCGACATTATCAAAATTTACTTTAATATTGTCCATCTTATCCTCCTCCTTTGTTTTGTAACTAGCAATAGTATATAACATTTAAGGACTTTATTCAATAGCAAACAAAAATAAATGCTATTTTTCTGAAAAAACGATAATTTTAAAAATATAAAAAACTAGTCAAATTTGCTCAATTTTACTTGAGAACTTTGACTAGTTTTATTATGCAATTTACATTTATTCTATCATAAGGAGGTATTTTTCCATCCCCTTTTCAAATTACACAAAATTTTGGACATTCCCCACAAAACTATTTACAGTCTCCCCATATTAAATTACCGCCAAGACCGGACGGAACGAAAGGTCGCTACCGCTACCACCACTGCTGCTGTTGAAACAGAACATTCCTGAGCCCTTAGTTGTACCAATATATCCTCCGCGTATAAAGAAAGGATTTCTCGTTTCAGGAAAGGCAGCATAATCGTCGTACCACGAGCTTCTGCTACTGATCACGCTTGTCTCATATACTGCATCTCCATATTTCCCTGAGTTTATACTATAGTTACTTTCTTCACTTCCGATTTCCTCTAGTATATACGTTTTTCACTTTTGCGTCTCCATTTACTAAACTACTTCCATAACTTGTTAAATTAGAATCCCCATTGTCTACATATGCTGCTACATATTCCCATGCTCCTCCACTCATATCATATGCTCCATACACTGTTCCTGTTGTACTTTGTCCTACATTATTTACATATGCATTTCCACTTCCGCCTCCCGTATAATATGAACTATTACCGTTTCTATCTACTTCTGCACTTTTTCCGTATCTACTCTTACTCAAGTATGCTACTGCTCCCCATTCGTCGTTTTTCATCATATGGCTATTTAATGTTTTATTGTAATTTAAGCAGTTTGTATATATATCATTTACTGTTATACTTCTCCAACTTTGTACTCCTGGTTCTACTTTTATTTTTCCACCACTATTACTTGCTTCAAATTTTGCTACCCATAGGCCACTTACTGTTGTTCCATAGTTAAATGCTGGATGGATGTTCCAGTTTCCTTGTCCACTTGCATTTTGAAATGTTGTTCTTCCTGTACTTGTCTCGTTTGTTAATCCTTTCATGAACTCTATTTCTATATTTCCTGCTGTGCTACTATGGTATCCACTTGTTATACTATATGCATATCTTGGTAACCATACCCACATACTTCCATCACTTGTTTTTGCATTTGCCCATTTTTTTGCTGTGTAATCATACCACTCTGGGTCACTTCCATTTGTTTCTACCCAATCATTTTTTGTTTCATCCCACTTTATTGGTGTCATCCCTTCTCCCAAGTTTGGTGTGTTTACACCTTTTTCATCACTATAGCTTCCATCGCTTGGTAATGTTGGCTCTGGTGGTGTTGGTTCTTCTGGCACATTATTTAATGCACTTGCTAAGTCATTATACAATTGGTTTAATTCGTCTTTTTCTTTTTGTACTGCTTCTTTTGTTTTATTTGCTACTTCTTGAGCTTTTTTTATTATTCCATTATCACTAAATACTGTGCTTATTGTTACACTTGCTAAAATAAGAAGTACTACAATTGTTACAACTAATGATATTAATGTTACTCCGCTTATTTGTTTTAGTTATTTTAAAAAAATTCTTTTCTTTTTTTAATTCTTTCTTTAAAGAACTTTTTAATATTTTTCTATTTCCGAAATTCATCTTTTTCCTCCGTTTTTTATAATTTCTTTAATAAGTATTTACAGTTATAATTGTTATTAATCATTTTTCATAAAATTTTACATATTAATCAATTACATAAAGAATAATATATTCCATTTTGTATGTATTTATAGAACATATTATATCATTTTATTGTGAAATTGTGTACTTTTTTATATTACATTTCTATTACATTATTATTACATTTTTAATTTTAAATATATTAAATTACAATTTTAGTTTTGTTTATAAATCTATTATTTTTCAAAATTGCATTTACTTTTTCAATTTACACTTTCTATTTAATTGTAAATTTTCTGTGTATATTATTGATATTGCTATTATAAAAGAATATAATTAAGTAATAAGTAAGTATAAGGAGGATTGTGCCTTGTCATATATTGAGTTTAAAAATGTTTGTAAAGAATATAAAATGGGAGAAGTTACAATTAAGGCTTTAAATAACACTAATTTTAGTGTAGAAAAAGGAGAATTAGTAGTTATTGTTGGTCCTTCTGGTGCTGGTAAAACAAGTGCTTTGAATATTTTAGGTGGTATGGACACTGCTACTTCTGGAAAAGTAGTAGTCGATGGAAAAGATATTACAAATTTAAAAAATAAAGATTTAATAAAATATAGAAGAAATGATATTGGTTTTGTTTTTCAATTTTACAATTTAGTTCAAAATTTAACAGCTCAAGAAAATGTAGAACTTGCTACTGAAATTTGTAAAAATTCACTAAACCCAACCGAAGTTTTAAAAAAGGTTGGATTAAAAGATAGACTAAACAATTTCCCTTCACAACTTTCTGGTGGAGAGCAACAAAGAGTGGCTATTGCTAGAGCTATTGCTAAAAATCCTAAATTACTTCTTTGTGATGAGCCAACAGGTGCTTTAGATTACAAAACTGGTAAACAAATATTAAAATTACTACAAGATACAGCAAGAAAAGAAAATATGACAGTTTTAATTATAACCCATAATGGTGCTTTAGCTCCAATGGCAGACAAAGTTATACATTTTAAAAATGGTACAGCAGAAGATATTATTATAAATAATAATCCAGTTTCTGTAGAAGAAATTGAGTGGTAATAGCATAAAAAATTCTTCGATTATTCTAACTATACAAAAGTCTATAAATTATAATGAAAGGTAAAAGTAATAGGTATGAAAAAAGCTGTTATTAAAGACGCTCTCAGAGAAATAAAAAAATCATATAAGCGTTTTATATCCATTTTATTAATGGCTTTTTTAGGTGTCGGCTTTTTTGCTGGAATTAGAGCATCTTCACCAGATATGTTAGATACTATAGATACGTATTATAAAAATCAAAATGTGTATGATATTCAAGTATTGTCCACCTTAGGACTTACAAGTGACGATATTAATGCAATTTCTAAAATAGAAAATGTAGAACATGTTGATGGAAATTTTGAAACAGACGGTCAAATTGAAGTTGGAAATAAAGAAGTTATAGCAAAAGTTATGTCTCTAAACGATTTTAATACTCCTGTATTAATTGATGGTTCTCTTCCATCTGCTAAAAATGAGTGTGTTGTTGAGGAAAGATTTTTAACTGTAAATAATAAAAACATTGGTGATACAATAGAACTTAATATAAAAAATATGCAAAATGATAATGGAGAAGATGTACCATATTTATATGAAAAAGAGCTAAAAATTGTAGGTACTGTTCAAAGTCCTATGTATATTTCTGTAGATAGAGGTACAAGTACTTTAGGCTCTGGGAAAATAGATTATTATATGTATATTCCAAAAAGTAATGTACAAGCAAATAGTATATATACTAATATTTATGTAAAGGTAAAAGACGCAAATAAATATACAACCTCTTCTAAAAAATATGAAGATTGTGTTAATAGTGTTAAAACAGAAATAGAAAAAATTAAAGATAATCGTGAAAAATCAAGATATGACAGTTTAGTAAATACCGTTACTAAAAAAGTAGAAGATGCAGAAAAGGAATTAAATACGCAAAAGACTGACGCTAAATCTAAAATTGCAGATGCAAAAAAAGAACTTGAAAATGGAAAAAAACAAATAGAGAATGCAGAAAAGACAATTAAATCTAATAGAATAAAAGCAGATAAAGAGTTTAATAAAGCATATGCAGAACTTATTAACGGTAAAAATAAAATTGCAGATAGTAAAAAACAGTTAGAAAGCAAAGAAAAGCAAGCAAATGAAGAGTTTGATAAATTAGAAAAGCAAAAAGCAGAATTAAATACACAACTTACTACATTAAATAGTGGTATTACAGAAGTACAAAAAAATATAGAAAATATAAATATTGCATTAAAAAATCCTAATTTAACGAGTGAACAAAAAGCAAATTTTGAAAAAACAAAAAAACAATTAGAAAATAAACTTTCAGAACTAAATAATACAAAAGCACAATTAGTTTCTGCTATATCTAAAATAGACTCAGGAATTGCTACTGGAAAAACAGAAATTAAAAGTGCTAAAAACAAATTACAATCTGCTAAAAATGAACTTAAAAAAAGTGAAAACGCATATTATTCTACCAAAAATTCCACATATAAACAGCTAGATAATGCAGAAGAAGAACTTGAACTTTCTAAAAAGGAACTTAAAGATGGCGAAAATGAATTAGAAAAAAATAAAAAAGAATTTAATGAAAAAATTGCAGATGCGGAAAGCAAATTAAATGATGCTAGAGCTAAAATTGCAGAAATAGAAAATCCAAAGTGGTATGTTTTAGATAGAAATGGAAATACTGGATACTCAAGTTTTATACAAGACACAGATAGTATTGCAAATATAGGAAAAGTATTCCCTGTTATTTTCTTTATAGTAGCTGCTTTAATTTCTCTTACATCTATGACAAGAATGGTAGAAGAACAAAGAACTCAAATTGGTACTTTAAAAGCATTAGGTTATAATAAATTACAAATAACCAGCAAATATGTGCTTTATGCAAGTTTAGCTTGTATTATAGGTAGTATTTTAGGTATGTCTGTTGGATTTGTATTATTACCAAAAATTGTATGGAAAATGTATAGTATGATGTACCAAATTGGAGATATTCAAACTAGTTTTAATTTTGAAATTGGTAGTTTAGGTTTTATTTTAATAGTAATAAGTATTCTTGGCGCAACAATTTATGCAGTAATAAAAGAGCTTATTCAAACACCTGCAACACTAATGAGACCTAAATCTCCTAAAATGGGAAAACGTGTTTTTTTGGAAAAAGTTACATTTATTTGGAAAAGGTTGTCTTTTAGTAGAAAAGTTACTGTTAGAAATATATTTAGATATAAAAAGAGATTTTTAATGACAATTATAGGAATTATGGGTTGTACGGCATTAATTGTTACAGGTTTTGGAATAAGGGACTCTATAAGAGCTATAATGCCTGACCAATATGAAAAAGTATTTAATTACGACTTACAAATTAATTTGAAAGCAGATTTAGATAAAAAACAAAAACAAGATTTTATTAATTCATTAACAAATGACGATAAAATAGAAAAACTTAGTGAAACATATATGTCTTCTATTTCTGCAATAAATGAAAACGTTGAGGAAAATGTACAAATTATAGTACCAAATAATAATACAGATTTTAATACATTAATTAATCTTACAGATGTAAAAAGCAAAAACAATTTATCTTTGCCAGAAGATGGAGTTTTGTTAACAGACAAAGCTGCCCAACTTTTAGGAATAGAGGCTGGAGATACTATTACTTTAAAAGACACTGATGAAAATGAAACTAATGTAAAAGTTACAAATATAGTAGAAAACTATGTATATCACTACATATATATGTCTAAAAGTATGTACGAAAATTTATATGGCAAATCTTTTGACAGTAATGTAATTTTAACAAAAGATTTTAATTTAGATAATGAAACAGAAGACAACTTTGTAAAAGATTTAATGAACATGCCTGAAGTAGCATCTGTTACAAGAATTTCTACTGCAATGAATATGATGAACGATACAATGAAGTCTTTAAATTATGTTGTTGTTATACTTATTGTATCTGCTGGGCTTCTTGCATTTGTAGTATTATACAATTTATCTAATGTTAATATTAGCGAAAGAATACGTGAACTTGCTACTATAAAAGTATTAGGTTTTTATGATAAAGAGGTATATTTATATATAACAAGAGAAACTATTATTTTAACAGCTATCGGATTAGTATTAGGATTAGTTGCAGGGTATTTCTTAGATTTCTTTATATTAGAAACTTGTGAAATAAATATGCTAAGATTTAGAAAATTTGTTGCTCCTTTAAGCTTTGTATTTGCAGCATTAATAACGATATTATTTACTATTATTGTAAACATAGTAACATACTTTGCATTGAAAAAAATAAATATGATAGAAAGCTTAAAAAGCG
>ENA-OPBG01001341-OPBG01001341.1-human-gut-metagenome-genome-assembly--contig:-NODE-1341-length-17293-cov-2.407646_pt1 | contig 17293 bp, 19 predicted proteins | sample MGYA00241065_ERZ501446 | MGnify/ENA primary metagenome ERZ501446 (study PRJEB25962, sample SAMEA2042632) | human gut metagenome | biome: human gut; feature: human-associated habitat; material: faeces...
ACTCCACTAGTTAGGAGTTTTTGTATACCCTAATAATAGATAAAGAACCAACCTCTCGGCTGGTTCTTTATCTATTACTCTTCTTTCAACTTAGCCAATTCTTGGGCAAGTAACTTGAGGGCTACTTGTGGGTTTGCTCGGCCTTTAGTTGCTTTCATGAGGAAGCCTGTGAAGGCCTTGTCAGCATTACGTTTACCTGACTTGAAGTCGGCTACGGCTGCTTCATTATCTGCAAAGACTTGGTGGATGATTGGAATCAAGACTTCAGGATCTGAAATCTGTACCAATCCAGCTTTTTCGACGTATTCACGCGCACCTCCACCGTTTTTCGCCAAATGAACGAATACTTTCTTGGCAATCTTAGATGAGATGGTGCCATCTTCGATGATAGCAATCATTTCTACCAAGTTTTCGGGTGTCAATTGGATTTCTTCAAGCGTTTTACCTTCTGCGTTCAAGAACTGAGCGACTTCACCTTGAAGCCAGTTAGAGACTTGTTTGGCGTCTCCACCAAGGGCTACGGCTGCTTCAAAGAAGTCAGAAGTAACCTTCGTAGCTGTCAATTGGTTGGCATCATAGTCAGACAAACCAAGCTCTGCCACATAGCGAGCACGGCGGTCTTTTGGAAATTCTGGTAACTCCGTACGCATTTCCTCAATCCACTCATCTGAGATTTCAAACAATGGAAGGTCTGGTTCTGGGAAGTAACGGTAATCCGCTGCTCCTTCTTTGACACGCATAAGGATTGTGCTCTTGCTGGCTTCATCATAACGGCGTGTTTCTTGACGAATGACACCACCTGAGCGCAAGATTTTCGCTTGACGTTGCACTTCGTATTCAAGACCTTTGCGGACATTCGAGAAGGAGTTCAGGTTTTTCAACTCCGTCTTGGTACCAAATTCCTCTTGACCATATGGACGAAGGGAAATATTGGCATCCACACGCATAGATCCTTCTTCCATCTTGACATCAGAAATGCCTGTGTATTGGATGACTTCTTTGAGAGCTGTCAAATAAGCGTAGGCTTCTTCAGGAGAACGCATATCGGCTTCAGATACAATCTCGATCAATGGCACCCCTTGACGGTTAAGGTCAACATAAGAGAAACCGTCTGTTCCATGCGTGTTCTTACCGGCATCTTCTTCCAAGTGAGCCCGTTCAATCCCGATTTTCTTAGTTGTTCCGTCTTCCAATTGCACTTCAATCCAACCGTTATAACCGATTGGCTCGTCAAATTGCGAAATTTGGTAGGCTTTTGGATTATCAGGATAGAAGTAGTTCTTACGGTCAAAGTGCATGTGCTGGTGGATATCCATATTCAGCGCCAAAGCGGCCTTGATTCCAGCGTCCACAACACCCTTGTTCAAGACAGGAAGTACCCCTGGGAAAGACCAGTCGATCACATTAGTATTGGTATTTTGTTCGTTCCCAAAGTGAGCAGAGGTTGGTGAGAAAATTTTTGAGTTTGTATTCAATTCAACGTGGACTTCAAGTCCGATGACTGTTTCAAAGTTCATTAATTGTCACCTCCAAAAATCACGGGTTGTTGCTTATGATAATCCGTTGTAGCTTCAAAAGCAGCTGCAGCTTGATAGATGGTCTCTTCAGAATACTTAGGACCAATCAACTGCAAACCAACTGGAAGACCTTGCGCAAAACCTGCAGGAATCGAAATCCCTGGAAGACCTGCCAAGTTAACTGGAATGGTCAACAAGTCCGCCAAGTACATGGCAACAGGATCATGATTGAGCGTATCCAAATCGAAAGCTACGCTTGGAGCTGTAGGACCAAGGATGAGATCGTAATCCGCAAAGACTTTTTCGAAGTCTTGGATAATGAGGGTACGAACTTGACCAGCTTTCTTGTAGTAAGCATCGTAGTAACCAGATGACAAACTAAAGGTACCCAGCATGATACGACGTTTGACTTCCTCACCAAAAGCTTCTACGAGTGTTTACGTAGATGTCATCCAAGTTCTTGGCATCTTCCGCACGGAAACCATAGCGAATGCCATCGAAACGTTGCAAGTTTGAAGAGGCTTCAGATGAAGCAATGATGTAGTAGACAGCAACCCCGTATTTAGAATGAGGCAGGCTGACTTCCTCGACTGTTGCTCCCAATTTTTCAAAGTGCTTAGCCGCATCGAGGATGGTTTCTTTAACTTCTGGGTCAATCCCTTCCCCAAGGTATTCCTTAGGAAGAGCAATCTTCATACTTTTGATGTCTTGACCAATCTTAGAAGTAAAATCGGCTATGCGGACTGGCGCAGATGTTGAATCCTTAGCATCTTCACTGGCAATAACATTGAGCAATTGGGCATTTTCCTTAACAGTTTGTGAGAACGTACCAATCTGGTCAAGTGAGCTACCAAAAGCAATGAGACCGAAACGAGAAACCGTTCCGTAAGTTGGCTTAATACCTGTTACGCCACAGAAGGAAGATGGCTGGCGAATAGATCCGCCGGTATCTGAACCGAGGGCAAAAGAGCACTCCTCCGCTGCAACAGCGGCACAAGAACCACCGGACGAACCTCCCGGCACATGCTTTGTATTCCAAGGATTTTTGGTCTCGCCATAAGCAGAAGTTTCTGTTGTACTTCCCATGGCAAACTCATCCATGTTAGTTTTTCCAATAATTACTGCTCCTGCTTTTTCAAGATTAATAACAGCTTCTGCTGAATATGTTGGATAAAAGTTTCCTAAGATTTTTGAGCTACATGTTGTAAGCTTGTCTCTTGTACACATATTATCCTTTATTGCTACAGGAACACCTGCCAAAGGACCTGTTAGCTGTCCTTCATCAATTAATTTCTGTATATGTTCTGCCTTTTCTAAGACTTCTTCTTTTTTATAAACTGTAACATAACTATTTATATCTTTCTCAACAGCTTCAATCTGGTCAAATGCTGCATTTACTGCATCTACAACCCTGACTTCGCCTGACTTGATTTTTTTACCCAGCTCTACTGCTGTCAAACTCATCAAATTCATGAATATATCCTCTCTTATCTTAGCTTATTATTCTTCAAATGTTTTTGGAACTACAAAAGCTCCATCCTTCTGTTCCGGTGCATTCTTCAATATATTCTCTCTATCATCCCCGTTAACAACAACATCTTCTCTGAAAACATTGTTTACAGGAAATACATGGCTCATAGGTTCTACATTGCTTGTATCAAGCTGATTTAACATATCAATGTAGTCAAGCATTCTTCCCATGTCACTTTTAGCCTTTTCTTTTTCTTCGTCAGATAATTCAAGCTTTGCAAGAATTCCAACGTATTCTATTGTTTCGTCTGAAATAATATTAGCCATAATGACCTCCTCTTTATTCTGTAGTATCTACATACTTTTCCACACTTAATCTATATCTTACAAAATATCGGTGTAAAAATCAATGAAATACGCTTTATTCCGTACAAAAAGCAGTAAAAAACTTTGTATTATTAACATATTAATGTTCTTTCCTTATAACTTGACTTACATATGGATTGTAATTAAAATATTTAAAAATAAACTTGTAGTTAATAATGTAATTCAAATGGAGCTAACCCCATTATGCTACATTATTTATTATAGTATCAAATACATATAGGAGGACTTACCTTGACTGTAACATATATCGGACATAGTGGTTTTTTACTGGAAACTGAAGATGCATATTTTCTTTTCGATTATTTTGAAGGCACAATTCCTGAATTAAAGAATAATAAAAGCATTATTGTTTTTTCCAGTCACCGGCATCACGATCACTTTAATCCTGAAATTTTTGAACTTATTAAAATTTATCCGGATATACGTTATGTGTTGTCATATGATATTCCCCTTAAAAGACATCTAAAAAAATATGAAAACCAGGGGATAGACCTAGCGAAAAACATTTTGATAACGAAAAAGAATATCGAAACAATGCTTAAGCTGCCTAACGGAAAGGACTTAAAAATATCAACTTTTAGGTCTACAGATGAAGGTGTGGCATTTCTGTTAGAATATGATAACAAGGTTTATTATCACGCAGGAGATTTAAACTGTTGGTATTGGAAGGAAGAACCTAAGTCTTATAGAAATAATATGATTCAATTATATATCCGCGAAATTCAAAAAATGGATAACTTAAAGATTGATGTTGCCTTTGTTCCTTTGGATCCCAGACTTGAAGAAACAGCATATGAAGGTTTGGAAATATTTATGGAACATACTAATCCACAAATTGTATTTCCAATGCACTGCTGGGGAAAGTATGATATAATCAGTTCTTTCCTTAATAAACATCCTGAATATAAAGAAAAAATCCGGATGATTAATAATGAAGGACAAATTTTTAATGTTTGAGGAAATTTATATGAATTTTAAAATGGTATATGAAAATTATAACGTATTTGACTTAAAAAAATCTTTGGACTTTTATGAAAAGGCCTTAGGGCTTAAGGAAGTCCGTAGAAAAGAAGCTGTGGCACTAACTATATATCAGTAGTGCAACAGCCTTTTTTATATTATATACTATATTTTTAAAGTATGGCCCTTATTTATTATTCAACCACTCCGCCTTCAACTACAAGGTTTTCAGGATCTATACTATCTCCGTAAACACTCTTTAATGTTTCATCAAAGTCCTTATGGAAGAATTCTTCCTTAGCCAATGTCTTAATTTCATCATTTAACCAGTTAAGCAACTCTGTGTTACCCTTCTGTACTGCAGGTGCAATTGTGTCAATATCTCCAAGTGATTCAACTCCTACTACGAATCCTTTGTTCTGTTTTGCCCATGCAAGAACTTCTGTGTTGTCTGTTGAGAATGCATATCCACGGCCATCTAACAAAGCATCATATGCTTCCTGATATTCATCAAATTTTACAAGTGTTACATCAGGATAGTTTTTTGAAAAATATGTTTCTGCTGTTGTTCCCTTAACAACAATTAATTTCTTTCCCTTTAACTGATTTACATCTGTTATTTCTGCCTTTTGTGGTGAAACAATTCCAAGTGCCACCTTCATATATGGAAGTGCGAAATCAACCTGTTCTTTTCTTTCATCAGTTACTGTAAAGTTTGCCAATGTAATGTCAACTTTTGCTGATTTTAAATATTCAACACGGCTTGCTGCCTCTACATAAACAAAATCAACTGCATCTTCACTACCAAGAAGATCCTTTGCAATTCTCTTTGCAAAATAAACATCATACCCCTGAACTTTTCCATTTTCGTCTACATAACCAAATGGATTCTTGTCGCTAAACACACCAATTTTGATTTTGCCTGACTTCTTAATTTCGTCAAGAGTTCTAGCCTTTGCCGTAGCTGATGCCTGACTTGCATTTTCTGCTCCATTCTGTGTAGTATTGCTGTTTCCACATCCTGCAATAACTCCTGCAATAATACCAACTGCCAATAAAACTCCTAAAATTTTCTTTTTCATCCTGATTCCCTCCTAAAAAAATTTTTGCTGATTTAACCAGCTTTATATCTAAACATTTTCTTATCTAAAGCTGTTTAAAGATTGTTTTAACATTTGTATCTCTAAATATTTTCGTATAAAAAACTGTTTAAAGCTACTTTGACATTTGTATATCTAAACAGTTTCATATTGAAAACTGTTTAAAAACTGTTTTGCCCTTTGCGTCTTTGGATTTTCGAAAAATCTTTTTGGCTCAGATTCTTCTACTATTTTTCCCTTATCTAAGAAAATAACCCTGTCTGCAACTGCTTTCGCAAACTCCATTTCGTGGGTTACTATAATCATGGTCATTCCTGTTTGGGCAAGTTCAAGCACCACCTGCAAAACCTCCCTTACCATTTCCGGATCAAGTGCCGCTGTTATTTCATCAAGAAGTAAAATCTCCGGATTCATAAGCAATGCTCTTACTATTGCAACTCTCTGCTTCTGACCGCCTGAAAGCTGTCGTGGGTAACTATCCTTTTTCTCCAAAAGTCCAACCCTTTCAAGCAACTTTTCGGCTTCTTTTTCAACATCTCTCTTTTTTCTTTTTTGAGCTTTAACCGGTGCCAAAGTCAGGTTATCCATAATTGACATATTTGGAAATAAGTCATAACTTTGAAAAACCATGCCTATTTTTTCTCTAATTAAATGAATGCTCTTTTTTTCATTCTCATAATTTTGTCCGTCTAATTTGAGTGCACCCTCATTAATACTTTCAAGCTTATTCAAACACCTTAAGAAAGTACTTTTTCCACAACCTGACGGGCCGACTATAACCACAACCTCGCCTTTTTCGATTTCAAAAGATATATCGTCTAAAACATTTGTTTTTCCATCATATGATTTCTTTAAATGTTCAACTTTCAAAATTTTTTCTGCCATGATTTTCTCCTATCCTGCTAACTTTTTCCCCAAAAATGCTGACAATCTTGAAAAAGGAAAGCATATTACAAAATACATAAGGAATATTGCACCGTATACCCAAAGTGCCGAGTCGCTAGCGGTATATCTTGATGCGTCAATTATTTGTTTTCCAACCTTTACTACTTCCACAACGCCGATAAGCACTACCAAAGATGTTGTTTTAATCATACGTGTAAGCAGATTGATTGCCGATGGAAGTAGCCTCCTTATAGTCTGTGGAAAAATAATATAAATAAATACCTGCAATTTTGTAAGACCAAGCCCATAACCACTTTCGTATTGGTGCTTTGGTATTGAAATAAGTGCGCTTCTAACAAGGTCGCCCATTTCAGCCGTGCCCCAAAATGTGAACACTATGACCGCCGCCAATTCTCCCGGCATGTTCATTCCCAAGTGCTTGGCTGCCCCAAAATAAACAAGGAAAAGTAACACTAGTTGAGGCATAATTCTTACAATTTCCAGATAAATTCTGCAAATCAATTTGACTACTTTGTTTTTTGATGTCATTATCATTCCCAAAATAAATCCCAGTATAATTGAAAAAATCATTGCTATAAGAGAGATTCGCAATGTTACCCAAAGTCCTTGGCATAGCCTTAGAAAATTGTTGCCTTTAAACAACACACTAATCCCCATATTCTGCATAGCGAACCCTCCTTTCAACCAAACTGCAAATCAATGAAATCGGAAGCAAAATAATAAGGTAAGCAATAACCAACATAAATAATGCTTCATCTGTTTTGTAATAAATTCCAATTAAATCTTTTGTTATAAACATTAAATCAGCCAATGCCACAGCACTAAAAACTGATGTTTCTTTTATTAAGAAAATAATATTGGCACAAAATGCCGGAATTGAATTTGAAACTGCCTGTGGAAGAATCACATATCTAAAGGCCTGTGATTTTTTCATTCCAAGGCTTAGTGCTGACTGAATTTGAATGCTTTCCACATTATCAAGTCCGCTTCTAAAAGCCTCTGCCATATAACTTCCTCCAAGGAAAGCCAATCCTATAACACCACACTGCTCCGATGTAAGTACAATTCCAACCTTTGGCAATCCAAAATATAAGAAAAATAACTGAATCAACAACGGTGTGTTTCTTGACAATTCAATATAAAATCCAACTATTTTGTCTAAAACCGGCACCTTAAAATATCTAATCAGGCTTACGATTAAGCCTACAACTATAGCAAGCAAAATCCCCCCAAATGCCATAATCAATGTTAACTTTGCTGCTTCCACATACAAGGGTATATGCTCATTAATAAAATTAAAGTCCATTAGTCTACCTGCTTTCTAACTGTGCTATGTGAATATGTAAGAGAATTGCACATACATACTGAACTATATTTTAAAAATTCAATAATACCTCTCATTTTTCATCTCTCCCTTTTCCTATTGGTATTGTAGGATATGATAGTTTTTAAAAACGCTTTTTATCAATAGTTTTTTACTAAATTTTCTACCAATTTCTGTATTATATGCATTTTTGTGAAAATTTAACACATATTCATCTTATTTCTTATAGACAATTAGTTTTTCACTTTATTAATTGGGGTGGAATTTTTTGACAGTTTGGAATATTTTTTCATTGAAAACAGCAGAGATTATTGTATAATTGTTTTATAAGTTTGTACGGCTAAAAATTGAATATTGGCAGGTAATCAATTTCCAGATTGATTACGGAAAGGAGGCCCTTTATGATTAAAAACAAAATCGTGAAATACTATGCCAGAAAGGACTCTAACATTGCATTAAAAGTTATTCCTGGGCATTTTGTTACTAATCACTCACACCTTAATTATTATCTTGACATGACTACTATGAAGACACGTCAGAACGAAGCTGAACGAATCGCCATTGCCATGAAGGATTATTATAATGTTATGGATAAGCCAATTGATACAATTGTTTGTTTAGACGGTTGCGAAGTTATCGGTGCTTTTCTTGCAAGTGAGCTTAGCAGATCAGGAGTTTTATCAACTAACGCACATAAGACTATTTACGTCGTCACTCCTGAATTTAATTCCAACGGACAGATGATTTTCAGAGATAACCTGAAACCTGAAATCTATGGAAAGAACGTTCTTCTGCTTCTTGCTTCAGCAACAACAGGAAAAACTGTCCGCAACAGCATTGAATGCATCGAATATTACGGTGGCATTCTTCAGGGTATCTCAGCTATCTTTAGCGCAGTTGATTCAATTAACGGACATAGAATTGATGCACTATTTAGAGCAGATGATATTCCTAACTATGAAGCATTTACTCACAGTGATTGTCCAATGTGCAAGGAAGGCAAACCTGTAGAAGCACTGGTTAACGGATATGGATATAGTGAGATATAGGATTATTTGATATAGAAGTATTTAATTTCGTTTTATACAATTTAGAAATTATTTTAGATTTATTTTTAATTTGTACAGCCGTATTTTCTGGAGAAATTTATTTTAATAAGATACACTTTTAGGTGTATTGCAGAAAGCACATCCCATGGGGTGTGCTTTCTGTTGTTTTTTGGGGGTGACTTTGTATTTTCGGCTACGATTACGTGTCGGTGAGCCAAAATGCCGGCCCCCGGGGGTGTGGACACCGCCCCGAACGACTTTGTACGAAAAATGAGAAGAGAAATCTTCAAACACACACAATTTTTGCCACCAAAAAACCACCACACCGGCAGCCCCATATTTCTGCCAATGTGGTGGTTATGTTTTCTCTTAAATTGTAAATCTCTAGAATCCTATAATTCTTCTACCATATCATTTACACTTATTGCAATCTTTAGAGCTTTTTTCTACATTCTCTAACTATTGCTATTGCTCCACAAACCTTCTTCTTCAAGTCTGTCCCAGTTTACAACAAGTACTTTTGGCTTCTTTCCTCTGTATTGCTTCTCTTCTTCAGCCAAATACTTATTACTCATTAAGTCGTCAAGTGCAGCCTGTATTCTTTCTCTTGAAACTCCACTATGTGCTGAAACATTATCAATGGTTTTATAATATGTTGCCATTTTGCGTCTTTTCTTTAAAATGTATAATGACTTCAAAATCGCATCGTAATAATAGTGCTGTTCCTGATTTGTTCTTGGCATTTCAACATATGAGTTAGCTGAAGATTTAAGCTTGTTACTTAACGATCTCTTCACGCCATAAATAATAACTTTCTTCTTTAATTCACGAAGATACTTAATTGCCAAATTAAAATGTGCATCACCTGTAAATATAACAAATACATCCGGCGAATCTTTTTTTGCCGCTTCACGATAAATTGCATCTAATATAATAAAATCTGTAAAATCCTTATCTACACCATCTTTAGTGCTTGCGGTGTGCACAACATTTTTTGTAATTTTTTCTAATTTAGGTAATTCTTTTTCTATTGCACTACCATTAAAATCCCCAAAAAACATTAACTTTTTTACATTATATTCTTCTGTAAGTTCATCATACCATTCCTGCACATTAGGTTTCATTGAAAAAATATTATTGTATCCATAGTACCAATGTTCATAGTCTACAAATACTGCTGCGCTAGGCTTATCGCTTTTTTTGAATAAATTGCTAAACAACGTTCTCCTCCTTTCCCAATTAGTCCACTGTATTATAACAAATTTTTGCCATAAGGTAAACAACCGCCACAAAATCCACAACGGTTTGCGACGGTCAAGTTTTTAATATTTCGTTACAAAAATTGTATATTGGATTAATGGCAAGGGAATTGAAATAACCACTGCAAAAGATATTTCCAATATTATGAACATATTGTCTTACACTGAATTTTCAAAATATGAATCAAAGAAGAAAAAGCCGGTGGATTTTATATTGATATTTATTATGGTAATGATTTAAAACGACTGACAATGCTAAGTGATTATATTGTGTTGGATGGGGTAAGTTATAAAACAAATGAAGATTTGACAAAGATAATTCAGCCGTATATGGATAATGTGTATGGGAAATACATAGAATAAATAATAAACGGGAGTTCATCAGGGGATATACCCCAAAAATAGAAAGATTTGAAATGTCGGGGTACATTTATCGCATTTTCGAACTATATGTTGCATAAAAATGATGGAGTTTGAGGCAAGTGTACCCAGAAAATTAAGGTTTTTCAAATGTCGGGGTACATTTATCGTGTTCTCAAACTATATGTTGTATAAAATCATTGAAATTTTAGACAAACGTACCCCCAAAAAATTGGGAATTTAAAATATCGGGGTACACCTAGGATAAAATATCACTTATAAGTGGCATGTAACATTCAAAAATGTGAAATTTGTACCCCAAAAATCAAGGAAAAAATTATATCGGGGTACCTGGTACAAAACAAGGCTTCTACGCTAGTTAATAGTACGTTACGACTGTAACAAACTAATTAGCGTTGAAGCCTTTTTAATTCATAAATGGAACATTATTGTTCTCAACTTTATTATGATTCTTTTTCTTCAATATAATTGTTCAGCACCTCAACAAAACTGTCCTCATGTGCTTCATGTAAAGGATTGTACATTTCTTTTATTCCATTAACTGATATATAATACATATGTGGGATTTTTGTATTCGTACTCTCTGGCCATACCGGACGCAATAAACATATCCATAAATTCATCCAAATCCATATTGCAATCATAAACTGCATCTCCCAGATTATTCATTGCCTCTTCTCTTTCAAAATCATCAAATGTACAAGTCATTCTAACCTTCCCCTTTACTGTTGAACATTAATATCTCAAAACAATCAATTATAATTCTACTTTGTTTTCTTATTCCTTGTGGCTGACCACTTTGAATAAATCGTCTTATTATTTGATACTTTATACGTTCTTATTCTAACATAATATTTCTTTTTATTCTTTAATTTTCTAATCGTTCTAACAGTTGTAGAATTACTTTTTATTGTAATTTTCTTACCTTTTTTGAAAGATTTATTAGTTGCATATTGCAACTGATATCCTGAAACTCCTGAAACTTTTTTCCATTTTATTTTAATAGATTTCTTTCCACTATTAACACTTTTAAGTGCTGTTGCATTTACGTATGTATTGTTAATAGCTGTATTCGAAATATCTTTATTTGTATTGTTGATTATATGTTTTATATCTGGTTCTGTTGACTTCTGTAACGCATCCGTATAACTATCCTTATATGAATATCCACATTCTTTACATTTATGTAATGTATATCCACTTTCACTTTCGGTTGGTTTAATTACTGTATCGACATATTTATGTCCTAACGCATCTATTGTTTCTGTATACGACTCATCACATTCAGTACATATATATTTTTTAACTCCTAACTTTGAGGCATCCATCTTAAACGTCGGATCACTTGAAACGCGGTGACAATGTTAATATTTCTACCCTGGCATATTTGTGTAAGATTTTAGAATGTTCAATAGAAGATGTTGTTAGCATAAAATATTAGTAGAAATTCCAAAGACTTTTCTACTTAACAAAAAATACTACTTTATCAGATGTAATCTCATTTGATAAAGTAGTATTTTTATGTTCTAAAATATTTCTAATCCCTACAGATTCTTGATTCTCTCAATTGCCTTTAATGTATTCTCATGTGTTCCAAATGCTGTCAGTCTGAAGTATCCTTCACCACTTGGACCAAATCCTGAACCAGGTGTTCCTACGATGTTGGCATTGTTAAGAAGGTAATCGAAAAATTCCCATGAAGTCATATGTTTTGGTGTTTCAAGCCATACATAAGGTGCGTTAACACCACCACTTACTGAGAAGCCTGCATTTTTAAGTCCGTCCATAATAACCTTAGCATTGTTCATGTAGTAAGCAACCTGTGCCTTTGTCTGCTTCTTTCCTTCTTCTGAATATACAGCTTCGCCGGCTCTCTGGATAATGTATGGAGCACCATTAAACTTTGTTCCATGTCTTCTAGCCCAAAGTGCATTAAGCTTTGTTCCGTTAGATTCTAATTCTTTAGGAATTACTGTAAATCCAAGACGTGTACCTGTGAAACCTGCGTTCTTTGAGAAACTTCTTAGTTCAATGGCACAAGTCTTTGCACCGTCACATTCATAAATTGTGTGAGGTACATTGTCTTCTGAAATATATGCTTCATATGCAGCATCGTAAATAATAACTGCACCAACTTTGTTAGCATAATCAACCCATTCCTGTAACTGATCCTTAGTAATTGTTGAACCTGTTGGGTTGTTAGGGAAACATAAATAAATAATGTCAGGTGTTTCCTTTGGAATCTCTGGTGCAAAATTAGTAGCCTTTGTACATGGCATATAGATTACATTGCTCCAGCTTTCAGTTTCCTTAATGAATTCTCCTGTTCTTCCTGCCATAACGTTTGTGTCAACATATACAGGATAAACAGGGTCACATACAGCAATTCTGTTATTTTCTGCAAAAATATCACCAATATTACCTGAATCTGATTTTGCTCCATCACTAATAAAAATTTCATCTAAAGCAATGTCAACTCCTCTTGCCTTATAATCATTCTCTCTAATAGCACTTCTCAAAAATTCATATCCTAAATCAGGTGCATATCCGTGAAATGTTTCTGCTACTGCCATTTCATCAACTGCCTTATGTAAAGCTTCAATAACTGCTGGTGCCAATGGCTGTGTAACGTCCCCAATACCTAAACTGATTACATCTCTGTCAGGATTAGCTTCTTTGTAGGCTGCAACTTTTTTTCCAATAGTTGAAAACAAATAACTACCCTGTAACTTTAAATAATTCTCATTAATCTTATACATCTTTTTCTGTCCTTCTTTCTTTTTATTCTTTATACATAATTGCCAGAATCATTTCGGCTGTTTCAACCATAGTTCTTCCACTGTCCATGGCTGATTTTTGTATGTACCTGTGTGCCTCATTTTCCGACATATTATTTTTGTCCATTAGAACTTCTTTGGCCTGATTAATCACTGCCTGTTCTTCTTTTGTACGCTGTCCCGGCTTTCTCTTTTTCTTTCGGGTTCTCTCAAATAAGTTATTCTCCATCATTTCGATGGAATTAAGGAAATCCCTAACCTTAATTGGCATCTCCAGCATTGCAATGCCGGTTTCGTCTTCAAGCAATCTCTGTTTTGATGCTACAAGAAGCATCTCGAATCTGCCTTCAACATTCTCCAATATTCCGGTATACAACATATCCGGGAGTCTGTACCCGCTTATTATAATTCCTTCACCTAAATTATCCGCCAGGTTTATGGCCTGCGCCCCGGTTGTGCAACTTGATACAACATCGTATCCGTTTCTAACCAAAAGGTTCTTTATGGCCGTTCCATCTTGGGCTTTAGGAAATGCTACTATTATTCCTGACAATGTTTTTCCTCCGAATTTTATTCAATCTTAATGATTCTTAGATTCGTCCTAAATACCTGTCAATTTCCCAATCAGTAACCTGTGATGTGTATTCCATCCATTCTTCTTCCTTAGCCTTAATGTATTTCTTGAATACTTCCTTGCCAAGAACTCCCTTAACAAAATCTGATTTTCTCATTTCCTGAATTGCTTCGTAAAGATTCTTTGGAAGATTTTCAATTCCTGCTTCATCTCTTTCCTCATCAGTCATTGAGTAAATATCTCTCTGAATGCTGTCAACAGGCTGAAGGTTATTCTTAATTCCGTCAAGTCCTGCTGCTAAACATACTGCAATTGCAAGATATGGGTTAGTAGCACAATCAGGGCTTCTAAGTTCAACTCTTGTACCAAGTCCTCTTGCTGCCGGCACTCTAATAAGGGGGCTTCTGTTTGTTGCTGACCATGCAATGTATGTTGGAGCTTCGTATCCCGGAACTAATCTCTTATATGAATTTACAATAGGATTAATAATAGCTGTCATTGAACGCATATGCTTCATTAATCCTGCTATAAAGTTGTAGGCTTCTTTACTAAGTCCGTTTTTGTCATTTTCATCAACGAAAATATTCTGTCCTTCTTTGTTAAATAAAGACATATTAATATGCATTCCTGAACCGCACATTCCGTATTTTGGCTTTGGCATAAATGATGCATATAATCCATGACGCTTTGCAATAGTCTTTACTGTAAGTTTGTATGTCATAATCTTATCAGCAGTTTCTAATGCTTCACCGTATTTAAAATCAATCTCATGCTGTGCAGGTGCAACTTCATGATGTGATGCTTCCACTTCAAATCCCATTTCTTCAAGGTTAAGAACCATATCTCTACGGGCATTTTCGCCTAAGTCTGTTGGTCCCAAATCGAAATAACTGCCTTTCTCATGGCTGATTGTTGTTGGGTTTCCGTAATCGTCAGTATGGAAAAGGAAGAATTCACATTCCGGTCCTACGTTAAATTCGTATCCCATATCTTCTGCTTCTTTCAGAACCTTCTTTAATATGTATCTTGGATCATTTTCAAGTTGTGTGCCGTCAGGTTTGTAAACATCACAAATCATTCTGGCAACTTTACCCTGATGTGGTCTAAAAGGTAAAATTTCAAAAGTGTCATAATCAGGATATAAATACATATCTGATTCTTCAATTCTGGCAAAACCTTCAATAGAAGATCCGTCGAACATAATCTTGTTGTCTAATGCCTTAGCTAACTGGCTCTTTGTAATTGCAACATTCTTTAATGTTCCGAAAAGGTCAGTAAACTGCAGACGGATAAATTCTACATCCTCTGTCTCTGCCATATTTAATATTTTCTGTTTTGTGTATCCCATTTTGTTCTCCTTCCAAAAATGAAATTTTCTGTGGAATCTATATTTTTTCCTACTAATAACAAATTTTATCAAATCCCACAATTCACGTCAACAAAATAGGACTTTCATTATTAATGTTTTTTTATCAATATTCCTATTTTTTCTATTGCAATTAGTTTATTAAAAATATAGAATATGCGTAGACTATTTTTTTAGTCGCACTAATTGATAAAAATATATGAAGTATGGAGACACTAAATGATAAAAAATAAGATTCACAAATGCTGGCGTCTTGGTGCCGGCATTTTATTACTAAATATTGCTATTTTTACCGTAGGCTGTTCAAGCAAGAGCGTTGATTCTAAGGAAACAACAACTAATTCCGAAACGACTGTGGCACAGACTACCGTTCCGGAAACTACAATTGTTAATTATAAGAAGCTGATTAATTTTAAGGCTGAGCATCCTTTCTATATAAAAGTTAACAAGAAAGAGAACTTTGCCATTGTTTACGGCATTGACAAGAAAGGTAAATATTCAGTTCCTTACAAGGCTTTCGTTTGTTCAACCGGTCGCGAGGACGATTTTACACCTAATGGTACTTTTACCGTTTCAGAAAAATATCGTTGGCGATTAATGGTTGATAACACATATGCCCAGTACGCTGTAAGAATTCAGGGACAAATTATGTTGCATTCAGTGCCTTACACATCACCTGAAAGTGATGCCCTTGAATACTGGGAATACAACAAACTTGGCAATGTTGCCTCTTTAGGCTGCGTAAGATTTCAGGTTGCTGACATAAAATGGATTTACGACAACTGCCCTGAAGGCACAAAAGTCAAAATCTACTCAAAGGCTAACGAAAAATCTGTGCTTCCTTTACCTGAAATGCAGAAGCTAAACGAATCCGATCCACGTTCCTCATGGGACCCGTCAGATCCTGACGAAAATAACCCATGGAACACCGATTCAAAAACTTCTAAGAAGAAACGTAAAAAGAAGAAAAAAGAAACAGAAACAACAACTTCTTACAGCAACACAGACAGCGAAGAAGAAACAATTGGCAGAGAAACAATCGGTCGTGAAACAACAGCAAAATCAAGCTATACAAACAACAAAACCACAACAAAAAAAACAACAACAAAGAAAAACTCAAAACCAAAGACAACTAAAAAAACTACGAAAAAAGAAAACACAACAAAGAAAAACAATACAAAAGAAACAACCAAGAAAAATACTACAAAAAAGAAGACTGAAAAACAAACTGAGAAGAAAACAGAAAAAATAACAAAGGCTCCAACAAAGCCAACAGCCAAAGCAACCGAAAAAGTGACGGAGGTTGTTAAAGAAACAAATTCTCAGGAATAAATTTAATCAAATAATTACGAAACACTATTTAATCTCCTAGCAGTCAAAATTTGTATAAGCAAACAATAGGCAGATTTTTGACGGCTAGGAGTATAAACAAAACAATTTTGCAATTATTTGATCTATGTACAGGAGGTTCTTTATGGCAAAAAAATTTTATGCTGTTAAAAATGGTAAGACTCCCGGAATTTTTGAAACGTGGGACGAATGTAAGAAAAGCGTTGACGGCTATTCCGGCGCAGTTTTCAAAAGCTTTAAAACTAAAGATGAAGCTCTTGCTTTTTTAGGCATTGAAAGTTCTTCCAATTCAGAAATTCCTATTGACGTTGATGGCAGCATTGCCTCTGATTCTTCCTGCGCCACTGCCTATGTTGACGGAAGCTACAATATTGCCACCAAGGAATTCGGCTACGGCGTCGTAATGTTTCACAATGGCGAAGAACTTCATATGTCAAAATCTTTCTCCGATGCGGAAATGGCTTCAATGCGTAATGTTGCAGGCGAGATTTTTGGTTCAATGGCAGCAATGGAATATGCCGTAAACCACGGCATCACCAATCTTTCAATTTATTATGATTATATGGGAATCTCAAAATGGTGTACCGGAGAATGGAAAGCCAACAAGAAAGGCACAATAGCCTACAGAGATTATTACAACAAAATCAAAACCAAAGTAAACGTACAGTTTGAAAAAGTCAAAGGTCATTCCGGTGACAAATACAATGATATGGCTGATATGCTGGCAAAGAAAGCCTGCTGGGCCATGGAGAAGGACGACAAGCGGCCGGGCAAGGTGAAAATCATCGACCAGGAACACGCGGCGGAACTGTTGGAAATGGCCAAGGATTACCTGGCATAAAAAGAAAGCCACCTGCGCCCGGTGCTGTCAAC
>ENA-OPBG01001355-OPBG01001355.1-human-gut-metagenome-genome-assembly--contig:-NODE-1355-length-17198-cov-5.023216_pt1 | contig 17198 bp, 11 predicted proteins | sample MGYA00241065_ERZ501446 | MGnify/ENA primary metagenome ERZ501446 (study PRJEB25962, sample SAMEA2042632) | human gut metagenome | biome: human gut; feature: human-associated habitat; material: faeces...
CCAGCCGCTGCCGGCCGGCTCGCGCGCCACCTGGCAGTCCGACCACCAGATCAACGATCTGCTGACCGATGAGAACCTCGACAAGGTCGAGCAGCTGCGCAAGGTGGCCGACGAGCTCGGCACGAACCTGCCAGTGCTTTCCATGGCATGGATCCTGCAGCACCCGGAGATCAGCTGTGTGATCGCCGGCGCCTCCAAGCCCAGCCAACTGGAGAACAACATGAAGGCCGCGGGCTTTGTGATTCCGGCTGACGCGATGGCCGAAATCGACAAGATCACCGGCTTCCACCGCTTCGAACGTCACGTAGGCTGACGAATCTGAGACTTCCTCCAACGAGAGCGATTGTCAAGCGCCGAAATCGGTATCGCCTTGGGCTTCGGCCTGAGCGATGGCGGTTTCGGCGTTTTTTGCTGTTTGCTCGATGACTTGGTTGTAGCCGGTCAGGGCCGCGAACGGCATGAACTGCGCGGCCCGCTGGTGGCGGGACATGTGCGGATGCTTGCGCGACTGATGGTGTGGCAGGTTGATGATGTCGTCGTACGCACGGGTCTCTTGCAGGGTCATGCGCGATGGCCTCCGATCTGACGGTTGCGGTCCTGACCGGTGGCACCGTCTTCCATATCCATGGCTTTGATGACGGCGTTGCGGCCGAATTTACGTTTCACATCCAGCAGCGCACGCTGGATATCATGCTCTCCATCTTTTTCGCTGGTGGAATCGGATCCATACGATTGGGCCCCGTCATCACCGAACAAGTCGAGCTGTTCATAGCGTTTGCCGGCGGCCAGCTCCTCCGGAGTGGCCACATCATCGGCGATGACGGTCAACCGCCTCACAAGCAAGCGTGAATCCACAATGCGCTCGTACAACATCGTCATAGCCTCACGAATACGTGCCGACGACGAGGTGAAATCACCCAAACCAATCGACCCGACCGCGCTCTTGGGCACCTTGCGCCCAAATCGGTCGATGGTCACCGGCCCTTGATAGCTTTTCGCCGCCCGCTCAGCGGCACGTTTCATCGCATAATCAGCGCACGAATCGAGCTTTGACGAATCAAGACTGCCGATGTCATAGCCGACGGCGAGCGTCAGTCGGTTCGTCAGCACGCTTTTATCGACCAGATCGAGGGCCAGCGCATCAGCCATCTCCTTGGTGATCAGCCGGGCCGTGGCATAGTCGGCGGGGCCGGTGAGCACCTGCCCACTGCTAATGCTGTGCGCACCTGGCTCATAGGATCGGATATCCGCGATTTCGCACGGCTCCCAGCCCCACGCATGGTCGATGAGCAGTTCGGCATTGACACCGAACATGCGATACAGCAGGTCTTCGTTGTAGTAATCCGAAGCACGACCCACCGAGCATCGGGCGATATCGCCCATGGTCATCAGTCCGGCATGCTCGAGCTTCTTGGCATAGCCGCGCCCAACCCGCCAAAAATCGGTGAGCGGACGATGATCCCAAAGCAGCCGACGATATGACATTTCATTCAGTTCGGCCACGCGCACGCCGTCCTTGTCGGCGGGCATGTGCTTGGCGACGATATCCATGGCGACCTTGCACAGATAGAGGTTGCTTCCGATGCCGGCGGTGGCGGTAATCCCGGTGGTGTGCAGCACATCAAGAATGATTTTCTGCGCCAGTTCGCGCGCGGACAGGCCGTAGGTTGCAAGATAAGGCGTCACATCCATAAACACCTCGTCAATGGAATAAACATGGATGTCCTCCGGCGAAACAAATTGCATATAAATATCATAGATATAGGCACTTTGTTTGACATAATAACCCATCCTTGGCAAAGCAACAATATAATCAACTGCTAAAGAAGAATTTGCTTTTAATTCAGCAGCATCATATGATGAACCTGTAAATTCTTTGCTTCGCAAACCGATTTTTCTTTCGTGGTTGATTTCTTTTACCTTCTGCACTACTTCAAAAAGCCTTGGTCTGCCTTTAATCCCCATTGCTTTCATAGAAGGTGACACTGCCAAACAAATGGTTTTGTTTGTTCGACTCTCGTCAGCAACTACTAAATTCGTAGTCAAAGGATCTAATCCTCGTTCCATGCATTCTACTGATGCATAATATGATTTTAAATCAATTGCAATATAAGTACGATTACATCTCATTATTTATCCTCACACAGAACATATGTTTCTATATGTATTCTATATGTAGGAGAATAAAACGTCAACAAAAAACTTGATAATTTAGGTATATAGCAAATGCAACTCGAATTTATATTTTTATAATCAAACCTCGTAGATCTCCACTTTACCCTTAGAATACGTTACAGGATACAATTTTTCTATGCTCTAACACACTCGAAACATCTTTTTACCAAAAATATATATTGAGGTTTACATATAGAAAAGGACTATGGAAATCCCATAGTCCTTTCTTCCCCCATTTTTCTTATCAAACTTCAGCAATCTTTAAGAGATATTTTCAATATACTCTGTTGACACATAACCTTGTACATAATCTCCTTTAGAATTTGTACCGTAAATTCCAGTCCAGCCTTCAACCCAATCTGTGTCAGGATCTAACCATACGAGATCTCCATAATACAGTTTTCCCACAATAGAATACGATGTGCCTGGACCACTTCTTACATTCAATACATCAGCTTTGACAACAAACTGATGTGCACGAGGTTCTACTGAATAATTTGAATTAATGTCTGCCTCAGTATTTGTTTCCATAGCAAATACTGGTACTGCACCAAGCATAGTACTTACAGCCAAGACTCCCAAAATGCAATTTCTAAAACGTTTCATTGTTAGTCCTCCTTTGCATTTTAAATGTGAGCTATTGGATCCAAACATCACTTTCTTGTTTTATTGAACGTTCTACTTATATATGTATCCACATACATCAAAAGGGACATCTTTTACAAATTTTTGTTGCTAATCAAAATACAAATCATTTAGCGTTATTTATCAAAAATATTGTATTCAAACTATTTCTTATAATTCTACCTTAAATTGTAATTTTTTGTAACCTCTATAATCCCATCAGCAATTGCCTGTGCAACTTTATTTTGGTAAGATTCTGAAGATAACTTTGCCGCATCTCCAACATTTGTGATAAAACCAACTTCTATTAACGCTGTCGGAATAACAGTCCTATTTAAAATCAAAACATCTTCCCATAATTTTGCTCCTCTATTTCTATTCCCTGTTGCAGTAATAATATGGCTTTGTAGCGTCTCCGCCAATTGCTTGCTTGTCAATTTTGATCCATCATCATTAGAATGAATTTGATATAAAACTTCAGTTCCGTTAGCTGTTATAGGACCTGAATTCATGTGGATAGAAACCATAATATCCGCAATCTGATTAGCAGTATTTGCCCTCGTAAGGTTTTCTGGATAAACATCTGCATTTCTTGTAAGATAAACTTTAATATTTCTGTCCTCTAAATATTTTGCAATTTTTTGCACAATTTGCAAATTTAAATTTTTCTCTACAAGACCATTCGCACTTGCTCCAGGATCTTTGCCACCGTGACCAGCATCTAATAAGACTATTTTTTTATACACTTCTTTTGGATTTTTCACTATAATTTTGTACATATCCTGTTGTTCCTCAAATTCATAAGCATTTATCTGATTTTGATAAAACCTAATAATCGTATGCTCATTGCTTGTAATAATCCCTATTTTCTGTACAAGTTCATCATTAACTTCATACTCACAGTTAGGGTAAAGATTTTTAAAGTCTCCTGGTAATATAATGTCGTAATATCCTTCTAAATAATGATCTTCAAATCGAATATTTTGTAAATTAAAAGACTCTTTTTTTACAAAATAAAGTATATTATTATTCTTATCATAACTAATATCCTGAGTTTCCATCGGATATAAATCTATAATCAAACTATTATTCAATTCATTTACCTCATATGATGTACCACTTTCAATTTCGAAAACTAACCGCAGTGTGGTTTCAGTAAACATATTCAACCTTGTATCCAAAATACACTTTGAATTTTTGTAATCAATTTGTTTTTTGAAATCTAATTCTGCATTGGGAATATCAATAACAATTCTCTTGGGACTTGATAACTGAAATACATGCGCATCCAATCCTCCTGATGCTGAAATTATAATTCTATCATTGTTTTCCTTTTGCTCTACCAAAATATTCTGTACAGCTATTTTATTGAAGATAACATTTATCTCCGTTTTGTCCTCACTTTGCGTTATTGTATAATTTCTGTGATTGCGCAAATTAAATAATACCTGCGTACACTTTTTCCCATTTTGATCATTACTTTTAATTTGAACCGAAGAAACAATAGAACTGGTCGAAACAGTGATATTATTTTCGATATCATTCTTCGCTTTAACATCATACAAATTTAAAATAATTTTTTTATCTTCATAGAATTCTTCATAATCTACAATTGCTCTATCCGCTTGAATTGTAAAAACTTGATTATCTTCAATTTTTAATGGTACCCTTATTTTTTCAAGCATTACATTTTCGGGATTATTTGTTGGATTGTTATTTGAAATTCTTCCTGATTTAATCTTTACTGTTCTATTTGCATCATCCCACATAATATCAAACCCCAAAATATCTGATAAAGCACGAACTGGTAACATAGTTCTATTATTTATTAGCATCGCTGGAACATCCATAGTAAATTCTATTCCATTTTTATATCCTATTTTTTTATCAATTTCAAAAATCACAACATCATTTTGATTCATTACATAAATCTGCTGCAAATTTTCATTCCATGTTACCTCACACCCTAATGCCTCCGTTATCTGGCGCATCGGAAGCATCGCCCTTTCTTCGATAATAATTGCTGGCATATCTTCTGGAATCAACAGTTCCTCATCGATTTCAATCCTCACTTCCTGAGCTTGATAAAAATGACTTGCATCATTGTAAACCAGATTCATTGAGATTGTTTTCCCATAAACCCCCACTGAAAATAAACTGATAAAAACAAATAAATTTATATATAATACCAATATTTTTCTCAACAAAATCCTCTTCTTTCATATATAGAATGGTCACAAAATCTTTATTATATATATGTAACCAACACACCAAAAAGGGACATGCAAACTAATTATCCATTACATCAAAAAGAAATCTAGACAACATGATACAATGGTAACCCATGCCAACCTGATGCTGCTGTATCTTTTCAATAGCTACCATATTCTGCGAATATTACATAGACATTTTTTAAAAAGATACTCTAACAACAACCAAAATAATTAACCATTGATACTAAGCACCTAATTTTGTTAAACGATTGTCCCTTTATCTTATTTTTAATATATACCCTTGTCATACCCATTCGGCGTACAATAAAAAAGCATCTGATTTTTGGAATCAAATGCTTTAAAAACATATCTATCAAAATATATCTAATAATAAAATCTTATAAATAATAATATTTCTAATACAACTAAAACAATATGTTCTTTATGAACTCTTTCCAAAATATCTTAAGCTTAATGATATCCCATTAAAATAGCAATTCCTCTAAGCACAACTATATTTAATGGATAAGCAATATAGAACATATATTTTACTCCTTTTCCCTTTTTCCCATTATAATATAAGAGAAATGGTAAAGCAAAAATCATTAACCATTGAATAGAGTAAAATAATCCACTTCCTGAAAAAATAATATCAAGATCAAATAATCCACCAAAAAAGTAATCAAACGATTGAATAACTCTCTCTTTTGTAATACCTGACAGACTAAATTCACGTATAATTTTATTCATCAAACGATGTATAATATCTGTATTTTGCATCAAAAAAAGAAGTCCTGTTATTATTGTGTATACTATTGCAAGAGTTTTTTTGGTATTCCCCCAATAATATATAAGTACACCAAGAAAAACAAACATAAATCCATATTCCATATATAATGGACTTCCTATAACAGGCAATATAATAAAAAGAAGATTTTCTGGTATATCTATAAAATTTGTATAGAAATAAAACGATACGATTGTTGTCCAAAATAGCTGCCAAATAACAAAGGCTGTTATCTTCTTTTTTCCATCTTCATTTTTAGAGATAATCGCATCAATAATAGATATAAGAATCAGTGTCCATAAAATTCCTCTAATATAATTTGCTGTAACACTAAATATTGCATCAATAATTCCCATAAATATACTGAACAAATACAACCGTGTTAGATATTTCTTTTTATTATGCGTATTTTTGTATCCCTGAATTGCACAAAATAAAAATAAAGGCGCAGATAATCTTCCCATGCATCTTAGAATGAATGGTGCATTCGGAATATATGCACCAATATGATCTAGTATCATAGTAATTAATGCTATTACTTTTAGAAAAAATACAGACATCTTTTACCTCCTTATTTGAATAGAAATAGAGTTCCCGAAGGAACTCTGTTTCTATTTATGCCTGATCAATCCATCCCTCAAATTTACAAGGTGTTTCAAACTTAATATAAACTCTTTCACTTGTATCTAAATTATCCACATTAAAAGTTTTTTCACTACCAGCATTTATAGTAATTGTTTTAAGCTTACTATCAAATCCAATTTTAGGATTTTTATAAACAATTACCGTTAATTTCTTTTCTTTATCTAAGTTTTTCACTTTTACTTTATAACTTGTGCAACCCATAAGATTATAATTTGTATACAAATCTTCGTGTAAAGCTTCTCCTGCAAAATTATATCGACCTTGCATTGAGATATCAAATGTTTCTGTAAATTCTGGTTTTGAAGTACTTCTCGTTTCGATCCCCGGATTTACCGTTGACACGCCAATATTGGGCTGTGATGCGAATACCGGAACACATGTTGTTGACAAGGTTAATGCCATAATCCCAATACCAATTAATTTTTTCATTTCGCTCATCCTTTCTCCTAAATAAATACTTTTCCAAGAGATATCTCTTAACTATATATGTAACTGGAAACCAAATTCGGGACAGAAAAACCCAAAAATTATACTTTAATTTCACATATTATTAGCTAAAAATATCACCAGAAATTATACAAATAAAATAAAAATCAATTAAATCCGATTCTATTTAGTTTTAGAGAATGTCGTAAAACCTCATTTACCCATTATTACAAAATTAAAAAATTTAAAGACCAACCTACTTGATCAGTTTATTAAAACTAACAAAATATTAATTTATACATAGTGAAAATACTTGTGCTAATATGCTTGCCAAAGACAATATCTTCATAAATTTCCTCTCTGTATCAATTAAATAAGTTATCTACGAATACTAAATCTTTCATATCCAACTTTTTAAAGTTATTATTATCAATTCAACTTATCAAATACAATATTCCTGCTCAAGTACAATGTTGCCACTGCTTCCAGGATCTCTCTGTAATGGTCATAAAATCGCATAAAAAGTCCCAGATTATCGCAGGTACTGAAATCATCATCATACAATGCATCCAGAACTTTTTCACTGGTAGATACATCTGTCACACCTATTTCGATACATTTCAAAATCTCTGCACTAGACAACAGCGTTTGCTTAGACAAATGGATTACTTTCTGCTGCATCTGGTCATAGGATTCTTTTTGAAAAACTAATTTTGCTGCGGAAAGTGGTACTTTCTCACAAAATATCAAATGCAGAAACGCTTTTACTTTTGTAGAAAAGCTACTTGTGATAGGAACCACATAAAGGTTTGCAAGAAGTTGATATAAAGCCTCATCGCCCTTTATCGCTTTCGCACTTGCAACTAGGTTTCTCCCTTCCATTCGCTGCAAAGTATTTTCAAAAGTATTTGGATCAACGCCAGATTTCTCTGCTTTTCTTTTATAACTTTCTTCTAGTTCCTCTTTTGTCAGGATGTTCCAGATCAGGCTGGACCAAAGGACCATCTCTTCTATGGTTAAAGCACATTCATTGATCCCAACAGTAACAATAGGTATTTTTTTGCCATTTGGCTGAACCTCAATATGATATCTTCCAACTGCCGCATATAATTGAATCATGTTCTCTTCCTCCTTTATTTATCTGATACAAAATTGAGTATATCAACTACAACAAATTTCGTTATTTTCCTAAGTCTACGAAAAATGCCTTATCCTTCTTCAGATACTTTACAGCTCTGCAAATGCAAGCAGCGATATAATTAGGCTTTACCTGATACATTTTTGCGATTTCCGCACCACTGTATCCTTTCAGTTTCAGTTCTAAGGCTTCAATTCCGCATTTTGCCACACCTTGATATCGTTCCTTGGATAAGCGAAGTGCATCCAGCGCTGCTTGATCTGCTATCCTCTCTTCCGGTGTCTGCTCCGATGAAACCAGTGCCTGTTCTTCCGCAATATCTGTCAATTTTGCTTTTTGTTTGTTTACAATACTGCGCAGATGATTATAAATCTCATTGCGTACCACGGAAAAAGCATAGGTTTGAAAAGACGCATCGCTTCCACTGCGATATGTCACTGCTGCTTTACATAGACCAATACTGCCAATCTGATAAATGTCATCATACCCCATCCCATCTACAGATTCATTGAGCATAACATGTTTGCTGATGACTTTTTGCACCACTGACAAATTTTCTTCTACTATTTTTCTTTGTTCTGCATTCAAATGTATATTCATTCTTTTTCCCTCCCGTTCCTTTATTATGTTGTTCAAATAACGCCTGGCTTTTCTTCATGAGTCGTTGACACATATATTCAGAGAAATTTCCGATATGAGCTTGCTCCCCTGTCATAAAAAATTGATCTCTCATCCAACGATAGGCATCTTTTCGGCTCATTATGCCTCTTTTCCAAATCTCATCAAAGACATGATGGGCATGGATTCTTAAATTGCGTAATTCTCCATTGGCTAACGTCCCTTTTGGTTCATTGCTATTTGGCAATACGCCTACATAAGCATCACAAGATGGATAGTTTGAGCACACATAGACCTTCTTTTCCAAAGCATTTTTCCCATATACAAAACTAGCATCCCGTAACATCACTGTTGCACCGCAGTATGGACATCTCATCTGTTTATGATTCTTTTTTGTCTTCATACGAATCACCTCAATCTTTGTAAATCCTTCTTACTAAAATTGTAGGAAAATAAAATGATAAAATCTACAAATCTGAAAAATCAGTGGCTTAAATTTGTACCAACATTATGTAAACTAGCATGGGATAAGGAAATAATAAAAGCCCTATTCCAATCATAAGATCAGAATAAGGCTTATTCATTGTAAGAAATATTTACACATAATTATATTGCCAATATACTTTTTAAATTCCAAAAAATAGAAATACAAAAACTACATATAGCTATGAAACTAATCATTCTTCTACAAATACATCTCTTTTTGATACCCCTTTCTATTTGAATGCTTCTTTTTCTTCGAAAAAATTCAAATCGTTCCTGATAATATATTTCTGGAGCATCTATAGTAGTATCAGCAAATCTATGAGAAAGTTCATTATTTGGATATTCTGCGTACTCTTTTTTCAAAAGTTCCCACCTTTCTTTCAGAATATCCTCTGATACAACCATTTGAGATGCTGCTAGATAATCTGACTTATTTCTTTCCTCCAAAGAATACTTCCAGCTCAATAGGAGAAAGAACGGGAGTTCTCTCTGTAATATTCTTTTATCACCCATACTTTTTACGCAGTATAATAGCAACTCATGCCACACTATAAAGAGCCCTGCTCCCAAACACTGTAAAAATACTTTTGACTGAACCAGCAGTAACGGACTGCAAAGACAGAACACACCAATACTGCCGATACATTTTTCAAGCAGCCAGACTATTTCTTTCTTTTTCTCTTTGTTTAACCTTAACAGCTTTTTCAAACTTTTAGAAGAAAATTCAACTAAAGAAAATTTTTGCACAGTATATATAGCTAATTCCAAGCATATAGCTTTCCAAAAGCCATATATGTTTTTTCTGTATGTGAGCATTGGAAAATACAGTACAAAAGCAACTAGATTATATATACCGTAAACCAATAAAATAGTCCCTGTATAAACCATTAAAATCACAGCTTCACTTCCATTTTTAAATTGTTCTATTATCATTTCGAAAAAAGAGGGGCAATATGCCCCTCTTTACTATTCACTATATTTTATAACATTTTCTAAATCTGAATAATAAGAATATTTTTGTTCTTTATCAGTTAAACGTTATTTCATAATAGCACCGCCATATGTTACTTCCATCTTACCAATTACAGTTTTCCCGTCCTCTGCATACAAATTGATATATTCTGAATTACCATTTCTTTGCCTTTGTTTCGCCAAAGCCTGTTCAGGTGTTTTAATTCCATTATCGATATAGTCTGCAGGATAAATAAATCCTTCGACTCCATCTACACCAATAGCCGGTATCATCTCATTATTTTTTACCGCAGATTCGAAATCAAATTGATTATCTTCGTTTTTTTGAGCTTCAATCCCAGTACGATTACGGCTTACTACTTGATTTGGAGAATTATGTGTATATTCTTTGATATATCTTTCCCCATCAAAAACTTCTGTTGTTCCGTATGCAAAATATGTACTACCGACAATCCCATTGCGTGATGGCGATGTATATTTTCCAAGCCCAGTGGTTTCTCTATCAGTATATCCCGTGCCTGTAATTTCGATAACCTGGTTGTCTTTTACAATGGCTGCACTAACGCCATAATAACCTGCCGGCAATTTTTTTCCAGAAACCCATATTGTTCCTTGTGCTAATTCTGGATATGCATCAATTGTTGCAGTATTCGTATAAGTATCCCCATTCACTTTAAAATTCTTTTCTTTACTTACCGCAGTACCAGCAAATGCTACGGTACACATTGCACATGACATTATAGCCGCTACAACTAAAATTCTTGTTTTATATTTCATAAACTCAGCCCTTTCTATAATTCTATAACCCCAATTCCTATTTTCCATAGCTATAATTTGATTTTTCTAGCAGTTATATAACTACATTCACTGCTCAAGCTCCCCTCCTTTTCTTCATGTTGTCTCATAAGAATCCCTCCTTTTTTAATGGAATCTAGTTATTTTGCTTTGTTTTTAATTTCTTCAGCACCAATAGCCCATCAAATACCACAATTTATTATGGTGCAACTTTTCTATATTCTTGAAAATCTGTTCTTTTATTTATATATGTATCTAAGAAATAAAAACGGGACATGTTACTTCAATTTAATCAATGAATTTGTATTTATCCTTTCACCATCGTAACAACAGATTCAATATCCTGTTTTTGGAAGTTTTCCTCTATCTACTGTCGGTGCATAAATCTTAGTAGTAAAGGTGTCTTCCGCTGTTACCTTCTGCATTTCATAAGTACCGCCAACCTCAGCTCTGTTCGTGAACTGATAGCCATTTGGCAGATTATCGTATGTCTTACAGTACAGGAACGGTCTTTCCACTTCTCTAAAACCAACATCAACCGTACCAAAATCAAACTTGATATCTGTGATATATTCCCCAGCCATCAAGCCTTTTGTGCAGTCAATCTCATACACACGGTCTGTAAAGAGATTATCTTTCAGCACTCTGAACGTACCTGTTTTATTGGTCTTATAATAAATGGTGTAGTTCAAGTTCTGGTTAAACGTACCTGTGAACAGTCTTGTGATATACGCCGCATCTGCTGGAAGGCTTTCATGGAGATAGAAGTTTTCCAGCGGTTCCATGGATTGATTCTGGATATTATAAATATCGTATCGGATCACACTTCCACCCATGGTTTCTTTATACCCACTTTTCTCTACATTGGTCTTCAGCAATGTGCTCTGATTGGTTCTCTCGATTTCAACCGTTTCACCGTCATTTACGATTTCAAAATGAATGGTTTCATCACTCAACAGGAAATACAACGGACTGGTGGTTTCCTTCATGGTATATTCACCATATCTGAGCCAATCAGATTCCGCATATCCTTTACTGTCTGTTGTCAATACATCTACTTTTTTACCATCAGCATCATAAATGGTAAACTTCGCACCTTTCAGTCCATCGCCTTTTAAGGTACCTGTGATCGGATTATTATCCGCAGCTGTTTTATGGATCTGTACCTTGCCCATGATTGGCTCGTTTTCAATATCCACATAGGTTGTTTTGCCCCATCTTGTTTCTACTGCCAAATAACCTTCCTGTGGCAGATAACCTTCTGGTGTTTCTTCCTTCAGGTAGTATGTTGTACCGCCAAGGAACATATTATTCAGCTCGATTCTTCCTTTGGCGTCGGTTTTATAAGTACCCAAAGATTTCTTGTTTGGATCGAACAATTCAAATGTGACATTTGCCATTGGCTCATCATTTTCCTTATCGATTTTCTCAATACGGATAGATGCCAACGGATAGTTTTCCCATTCAATGAGCTTATCATCGCCCCAGTCAAGGGTTACTTTTCTGACATTCGTATCCAATGCATATCCTTTTCTGGTATTGGTTTCACGGATCAGGTAGGTGCCAGCCGGGAACATATATTCCAGATTGATTTCGCCACGTTTGTCGGTGTAATACTTGCCATAGGTCTTACCGTCATCACGCACGATACTAAATTCCACGTTTTCCATTGGCTCACCAGTAACGATATCCGTTTTTTCAATACGCAATGTAGCGTTTTTGTCATTTTCAAACTTCACAGTCACAGGAGAACCGCTCTTCACCTGTACGTTTTTGCTAGGTACATCGTCGATGTTATAGCCATTTGGTGCTGCAGTTTCTGTCACTACATACCAGCCTGGCTCAAGTGTAGGAACTGTGATTCTGCCGTCTGTACCGGTGATATAGTTCCCAACATAAGTGCCGTCGATTTCTGTTACCTTAAACTTTGCTCCTTCTAATGGTTCCTGCGTATTCTTATCCACTTTATAAATGATAAGCGCTGCTTTCTTATAGTTATACAGTTCCAATTTTTGAGGCTCATTCTGTTTCAAATGTACCAATTTCACGGTATTATCCAAATTGTAGCCTTCCGGTGCTTTCAGCTCCTGTACTTTATAAGTGCCAGGCTTCAAGCCAGCAATGGTGATGATACCGCTTTCATCTGTGGTATACTGCCCAATGAACTGATCATCTACTGTTGTTACTTTAATGGTAGCATCTGCCAGCGGTGCTTTTGTTTCACCGTCAAGTTTCTGGATCACAAAGCTATTCTCCGGCTGGTTAAAGAATTCCATGGAATATACTCTGCCCTTTTCGATATAAATGGTTTTTGCGGTATTATCCAAGATATATCCATCCTTCGTCTTGATCTCCTGGACAATAAAGCCACCTACCAGCTGAGGGATGTAAATGGTACCTGTTTCGTCTGTACGATATTCGCCATTGGACTCACCTACAACAGCACCTTTGATATCTGTCACTTTAAACGTAACATCACTTAATGGCTCTTTTGTGACAGCATCCATTTTCTTGATCAAAAGCCCACCCAAAGGTGCATTGGTAAACTCTACTGTCACAACAGAATTATCATCTGCCAGTGTGACTATCTGAATCGTTTCGTCTAAGATATGGTCACTATCACTGGATACTTCTGCAACGGAATATACACCTTTTTTCAATCCAGCAATGGTAATGGTACCATTCTTAGATGTGGTATAAGTACCGATCACAGTTCCTTCTGTTCCTGTAGCACCACTTAAATAACGCACTTCAAATTTGATGCCTTCCAGTGCTTCTCCAGTCTCTGCGTCTACTTTTTTGATGATGATCGCTGACATCGGTGCATTTTCAAAAGTGATTTCTTTATCTTCTCCTGCTTTCAAAAATACATCAATGAACTCTGTTTTACGCTCATAACCAGATGGTGCCTGCTTTTCAACAATACGATACCAGCCTGGCTCTGCATTTTCCAGCTTAAAAATACCGGAGGCATCGGATGTAAAACTGCCTACCATCACAGTTTCACCGTCTAAGGAGCCGTTGACTGCACGATATACTTCAAACTGAGCGTTTTTCAATGGGTCTTTTGTAATAGAATCCACTTTATGTACGGTAAGTGTTGGTTTCTTGGTATCCTCAAACTTCGCAGTAAAGTCTTCTCCTTCTACCAAGTTGATGATATGTTCTTCTGTGTCAATAACATAGTTTTGTGGTGCCTTTGTTTCTACGATACGATAACTGCCTGGTGCCATATTCGGCAAAACGATTTTACCTTCCGCATCTGTGGTAAAAGGACTGCCTGTGACGAATCCTTTTTCTGGTTCTTCCAGTTTTTCTACGGTAAACATAGCACCTGCCAGTGGTGCACCTGTCTGTTTGTCTACCTTCAAAATGGTAAGGTCAGGTGACTCATCATTGATAAATGTCAATGTCACATCCTGATCTGGCTCCATGGTGGCATACTGCACATTTGGAGAAGAAAGCTCATATCCATCTGGCGGCTGGATCTCGGTAATGACTAGTTTTTTGGATACGCCGTTTTCAATGTCAATATCCTCAATGGTAAAGCTGCCATCTGGTCCAGTGGTATATGGACTTCCCGGAAGTGCCTGACCGTCTACTTCTTTGACTTCAAATACTGCTCCTGCCAATCCTTTATCAGGGTCTTTCTTATCTACTTTTCGGATCGTAAGGTCTGGCTGTCTATGATTCACCACTTCTACAATGGTTGTCTTTTCCACACCTTCTTCTACAACCAAATCATACTTTTTGCTGTTTAACAAATACCCTGGCTTCGCCTGTACCTCCTGTACCTGATAATGCCCCGGTTCCAAGCCATCTAAGCGTGCAGTACCGTCATCTCCCGTTGTAACAGGTGAATTCGGCAAAGGTGTATCCTCGCCAAATCGGAAGATATTGAAGGAAACACCTTCGATACCGTTACCGTCTACATCCACTTTACGGATCAAAATACCAGATTTCTTTGTGTTCTTGATTGTGATTTCTCCCGGATGACCACTTTCGGCATATACCTCATAAATCTCATCAGAAGCAATATAGCCATCTGCCGGTGTCACTTCCTTGATGGCAAACCAGCCTTCGTCCACACCTTCCAGCGTAATTTTGCCATCCTCATCTGTCACACCTGTATAGGTCTGCTGTGTATTTTTATGTGTGATTTCAAAATACACCCCAGAAATAGGTTCTGATGTTTCCGCATCGATTTTTGTGATCTCAACAGACGGTTTTGCATGGTTTTCCATAACAACAACCGTTTCTTCGCCCCAATCGACCTCTCCGATCTGTGGCGTATCGTTTAAGATATAATCAAACCTAGCAGCAATCTCTGTTACTTCATAACTGCCTTCTGGAAGGTCTTCAATGGTGACTTCTCCATTGCTGTCTGTCACAACAGTCTGTTCAAAACCTGTTGTATGATTGACTACTTTGAAATAAAAACCTGCCAGTTCCTCCTGTGTATCCGCATCGATCTTACGAATGGTCAAAGAACCATAAGGTTTATTCTCAAAGGTTACTTTTGGATGGACTTCTGCATCATCAACGACTTCCACACTTTGGGAGTTCTGACCAACTGCTACACTATAATGCGGTGGTGCAGAAACTTCCGTCACTTCATAAGTTCCTGCTGGAATACCAGTCATACGTACTACGCCATCAGAAAGCTCTACCTTGCCGCCGTCACCTAAGATCGGTTCTGTGGCGCCATCAGATGCCTTCACTGTGATATTGATATGACTACAGCTTCCTGAAACACCTCTAATATGAAATACCGCATCTGGAATGGTTTCTTTTGTGTTATAATCCAGTTTTTCCACTAAAAGACTGCCGTCTGATGATGGTGTATCAGGATCATCTGGTTCATCAGGAATAGTAGGTGATGCATTATATGTCATCATGGCTGTATCTGTCGCCTGCGGACGGAAGTTATAGATATATCCTTGCCAATTACCGGATAAGCCCACAGGATTCCCCAAATAGCTGACACTGCTGTCAAAGGTACCGCCTACGGTCGTTCCATAGAACTGATAGTTGATGCCTGTGCTGTCAGCAAGGTCTTTCTTGACTTTTACAGTAACATCCTGTCCCATAGGCACTTTAAACGCCTTTTGGTCATCCCATGCACCGCTGACATTGGTCTGTAAGGAAAGTTTGGTTCCACCGGCATAAACTTCGATGCTTCCGCTTTCCACCATCTGATTCAGGTCATCGCCCAAGATACGGAATTTCCAATAATCACGATCCATACTGCTGGTGAACTGATAGGTGTTGGTTACCCATTCTCCATCTTCTGTGGCTTCTTCAGAACCGCTGACTGGTGAAAGCTTTACAGTAAATTCCGGAGGGGTATATGGATTTGCGATACCTTCGTTATAGATTTTTTTCAATGCATTTAATACTCTGGTATTTCTTGCGGTATCTCCCGACTGAATGGACCATTTATCTAAAGAACCATTGACGATGGCTGTATGGATCGCTGCATGTGTAGCATAATAAGCCTCGTCTACAGTCTGACAGCCTAATTCCTGTGGTGTTTTATAGGGATATCCCGCACGGGCAACGCCAAGGATTTTCTTTTCCTCTGCGCCAATGCTCGGCAAAGGATCTATCTGATACTGACCGTCCTGATGCTGAGCAGTACCTTTCCAGCCTGGATTTTTGCAGTATGCCGGATATTCCAGTGCGGCAGGATCATCTGCCACCCATTTAGCAATGTGAATATTATCTACAATAACACCATCATAATGAAGAATGTTGTTTAATGGTCTGTCTGCTGTAATTGTTGTATACCCGCCATTCGCCTGTAAGTAAGCATATGGATCTGAGCCTGTGTCAGAACGTGCCTTTGGCAGCGAGTCCGTACCGTAGATTTCCGCATAGTTTTCAGAGAGCACTACATTTCCTGTACTGCTTGTTGTAAACTGCTGCATACTCAATGCAGGCTGCTCAAAAACAATGTCGTCCTGTCCACTGTTTTCTGTATCATCTGTCGTTTCATCTGAATCATCATCTGTATCAAACGCAACATCCTGTGTGGAGCCGTTGCCAATGGTGATCTGATCACTATAATCATTGCCCCAAAAGATATCATCATAAGATGAATCGTTTCCCCCACTTTCCTGTCCTGGGATCACAAAACCATCTTCCCAACTGGCAAGGGCTGGAATGCAATTCACAGTGGTTATCACTGCTGCAAGCAGCAGCGACAACCACTTTCTGCTTTTCATCATAAAAAATCAACTCCTTTTCCTGTTTTTTTCCACGAAAACCTGCTAACAAAAGTCAAGACCTTTTCGCAGGTTTTTTAAATGTTCTCAAC